>ERZ773083.864-NODE-864-length-22840-cov-7.667983_pt1 | contig 22840 bp, 18 predicted proteins | sample MGYA00511465_ERZ773083 | MGnify/ENA primary metagenome ERZ773083 (study PRJEB29015, sample SAMEA2738001) | human oral metagenome | biome: human oral; feature: human-associated habitat; material: dental | place: China | collected 2060 ... | reverse complement strand
CGACCCGCTCGCCCGCGCCCGCAGCCTCGCCGGATGCGGGTTGACCCGAGGGGAGGAGGCCGACCGCGGGGCGGGGGGCGACTTTTCGTCCCGTGTGCGCCCCCTTGACGGCATGTGGGTGCGTTCGCGCGAGGGGGAGCGCCTCGCGCTCGGCATCGTGTCGATCGGCTTGGACGCCCGGGCGAACATCCTGGCCAATGAATCCTCGCTGACCTTCGGTCCGCTGGCCTACGGCTACGGCGCTTTCGCTGCCCTGGCCTCGCACACCCCGACGCGGGTGAGCGCGACCGTGGACGGCCACGAGCGGGACATGAGCGGTTGGATCGCGTCCGTGTCCAACTCCGGCCGCTTCGGCGGAGGCATCACTTTGGTCGGTGCTTCCGATATGAGCGACGGCGTCCTCGAAGTGTGCCACGTCGGCCCCCTGCCCCTCTTCCGCGCCCTTCCCGTCCTGGCAAGCATCGTGGCGGGACGAGCGAAGAACCACCCGGCGGTGGAGGTCGCCAGCGCCACGGCAGTGTCGTTCTCGGAGCCCGCGGGAGTCGTCGCGATGGCCGACGGCGACCGGATCGCGACCGTTCCCTTCACCGTGGAGGCCGCTCCCGGCGTCGTCTCGGTTCTCGTGTGACGTCGCGCTCGGGCCGTGCCTGCCCGGGTGCTCGTTCCCGTAGAATTGAGCCATGAGTCCTGTCTCCGGCTTCTACGCCTTCGCTAAGGGTGTTTTGACACCCCTCATGACGCCCTGGGTGACCTTCACCGCGACCGGCGAGGAAAACCTGCCCTCCGAGGGAGGCTATCTCCTCGTCTCCAACCACCTGTCGAACGTTGATCCGCTGTGCCTGTGCTGGTACTTCATGAAACGGGACACGGCTGTGCGCTTCCTGGCGAAGAAATCGATGTTCTCCGTGCCCGTCTTCGGGTGGATCATCGCGGGAATGGGCCTGATTCCCGTCAACCGCGACTCGGATCCGGCGGCCGTCCTGGCGCCCGCGCGCGCCGCGTTGGAGGGCGGCGAGGTCGTTGGAATCTACCCGGAGGGAACCCTCACCCGCGACCCGCAGGAGTGGCCGATGCAGTTCAAGTCGGGTGCGGCGCGCCTCGCCTTGGATACCGGCGTTCCCGTGATCCCCGTGTCCCAGTGGGGAGCGCAGGAGATCATGTCTCCCTACAACTCTCAGAAGATCGACATGCGTCCGGGTCGACCCCTGTCCTATCACTTCGGGGCCCCCGTCGACCTGTCCGATCTGATCGGCCCTCAGGGGTCGGCCGACCACGAGGCCGTGAACGAAGCGACTCGGCGCATCAGCGAGGCGGTGCGGGCCGGGGTGGGGCAGCTGCGGGGCATGACCGCCCCCGAGACCCCCTGGGATCCCGCGACCCAGGCGGGCCCGTGGTGGGAATGGGAACAGGCCAAGCGCGCGAAGAAAGCACGGAAGGCGAAGAAACGACGCTAGTCGCGGGCGCCGAGCACCGAGCACCGGGCGCAGGGGGATGCGAGGACAACGAACGGGAGCCTGCGGCGCGAGGGCGCGCCGGACGCTTCTCTGGAAGAATCCTCCTCTCCTCGTGGTGTGGCCCCCACTCCCATCCGAGTAGAATGGACGGGACAGGGAGGTCGCGATGAGTATGTCAACGGCAGCGGTACTGGGAACGGGAGCATGGGGAACCACGTTCGCCCAGGTCCTCGCCGACGCGGGAGTGTCGGTCACCGTGTGGGGGCGCAACCCCGACACGATCGCCTTCATCAATGGCCACGAGAACCCGACGTACCTGCCGGGTATCACCCTCTCGGATCGCATTGATGCGACCTCGGACATCGCCCAGGCCGTGACGGGGCGGCGCCTGATCGTCGTAGCCGTCCCCGTCAGCGCGGTGCGCCCCACCCTGGAGGCCGCCCGTGCCTCCTTCACGGACAATGTCGCGGTCCTGTCCCTGGCGAAGGGCCTTGAACTGGGATCGCTCAAGAGGGTGGACGAGATTATCGCCGAGGCCGCCTGCCTGCCGCCTGAGCGCATCGCGGTCCTGTCCGGTCCCAACCTGTCGCGCGAGATTGCCGAGCGCCACCCCACCGCGACGGTGGTCGCCGCCAGCGACGTGGAGCTGGCCAAGGACATCGCTCGGACCTGCCACAACTCCTACTTCCGGCCCTACGTGTCGGCTGACGTGGTGGGAACGGAGATGGCGGGGGCGACCAAGAACGTCATCGCCGTGGCGATCGGCGCCGCCGAGGGGATGGGACTGGGCATCAACACCCGCTCGACCCTCATCACCCGTGGCCTTGCGGAGATGACCCGCCTGGGTATCGCCCTCGGCGCAGATGCCTCGACTTTCGCCGGCCTGTCCGGGATCGGTGACCTCGTGGCCACCTGCTCCTCGCGGCTGTCGCGTAACTTCTCGCTCGGGCACCGCCTCGGCTCCGGCATGCCGCTGGCCGAGGCCCTGGCGCTGTCCCCGGGGGTGGTGGAGGGCGTCGCCTCGGCCGCGCCCATCCTGAAGGTCGCCGAGTCTGTCGGCGTGGATATGCCCATCACGGGCGCCGTCGTTGAGGTCGTCGAGGGGCGCGCCAGCATCGAAGACATGGGGCGGATGCTGCTCGCGCGCCCGCAGAAGATGGACGGCTGGAAGATCGAGCTGGTGTAGGCCCGACCCGTGAGTGCGAGGGATGCATTTGACGGTAGTCTTGGAACCATGACTGTGAACTCTCGTCCCCGCGTCCTCATCGTCTTTGGGGGGCGCTCCTCCGAGCATGAAGTATCCTGCGCGACGGCGGCCGGCATCCTCACCGCCATCGACCGGACCAAGTGGGACGTGATCCCGCTGGGAATCACGCGCGACGGCCAGTGGGTGCGCGTCGCCGACGACCCGTCCGCCCTGGCCTTTCGCGATGGGAAGGGCCAGTCCGTCACCGCGGGCACGACCCGCGTGGCGCTGACCCCGGGGGAGGGGAATCTCGTTGAGCTCTCCTACGACGGCGATCCGGATTCGGCCACCTCTCGCGTCATCGGGGTCGAAGACCTCGGCCACGTCGACATCGTCTTCCCGCTGCTGCACGGCCCCTACGGGGAGGACGGCACCATTCAGGGGCTTTTCGAGATGGCGGGCGTGCGATACGTCGGGTGCGGCGTGACCGCTTCCGCGATCTCGATGGACAAGCACCTGACGAAGACCGTCCTGGCCGCCGCCGGCATTGACGTGGGACGGTGGGAGCTGGTGACCGCCCGCCAGTGGGAGTCCGATCCCGGCGCGTGTGTTGAGCGCATCGAGCGCCTCGGCTTTCCGGTCTTTGTCAAGCCCTGCCGCGCGGGTTCCTCCGTCGGAATCTCGCGCGTTACTTCCCGCGAGGACCTGCCGGTGGCCATCAAGGAGGCCGCTAACCACGATCCGCGCGTCATCGTCGAGGCCTCGGTGAGCGGCCGCGAAATCGAGTGCGGCGTCCTCGGCTCTCGGCCCGACTGGAGCAGCGGCACCGCGCCGCTGGGAGAGATCGTCGTTCCCGAGGGAGAGTTCTACGACTACGACCACAAGTACGTTGATGACGTCGTTGGCCTGTCTTGCCCGGCCGAGGTGTCTGCCGCCTACGCCCAGCGCATCCGCGAAACAGCCTGGCGGGCGTTCGACGCGCTTGAGTGCGAGGGCCTGGCCCGCGTCGACTTCTTCCTGGACGAGGCCACCGACACGGTCATCATCAACGAGGTCAACACGATGCCCGGATTCACGCCGATCTCCATGTACCCGCAGATGTGGTCGGCCGCAGGCGTGAACTATTCCGACCTGCTCAGCGAACTCCTCGACGAGGCCTCCACCCGTCCGCTCGGCCTCCGTTGAGCCCCGCCCGCCCTCTTTCATTCCCGTACCACGACACCAAAGGACACCCATGTCGACACACCCGAAGGTCACCTTGGTCACCTGCAAGGCGCAGCCCACCCTTTTTCATGGCGAGGAGGGGCTGCCCGATGAGCTGGCGGCGCGCGGTTGCGACCCCCAGATCAAGGTCTGGAACGACCCGGATGCCGACTGGTCGGATGCGGGAATGATCGTCGTGCGCTCCGTGTCAGACTACGCCCAGGATCGCCGCGCCTTCCTGGAATGGACCCGGTCCTTGCGCCGCGTGCAAAACTCCTGCGATGTCCTGGATTGGAACAGCGACAAGCACTACCTCAAGGAGCTCGCTGCCCTGGGGATGCCCACGATCCCGACGAATTGGCTCGAACCCGCCCAGAACCTGTCCAAGCACCAGATCCACACGCGCTTCCCGGCCTTCGGCGAGTTCGTGGTCAAGCCGGCGGTGTCCTCTGGCGTGCGCGATATCGGCCGCTATACGACGGTGGATACGCGCCAGCGCCAGGCCGCGATGCGTCAGGTGCAGGGGCTCCTCGGAGAGGGGCGCTCGGTGATGATTCAGCGCTACGTCGAGGAGATCGACCTGCACGGCGAGATTTCCCTCGTCTTCTTCAACGGCTTGGTGTCCCACGCGGTTGAGAAGAGGGCGGCGCTCCATCCGTCCTCGATCACCGACCCCACCGTTCACGAGGCCGTCGTCACAGCCGAGCCGGCGGACTCCGTGGCGTGGAAGTGGGGCGAGGAGATCCGCCGGGTCTTGCACTCCTACGTTCGCTCGCGCCTGGGGCACGACGAGCAGTTCCTGTTCAATCGGGTCGACCTCGTCCCCGACGGTAAGGGTTCCTTCCTCGTCATGGAGGTGTCGCTGGTGGATGCGGACCTGTACCTGGGGGCGACCCCGAGCGCGCTGGGTAACTTCGCGGATGCCATCTCGGCTCGCGCACACTGGTGATGCACGCCACCGTCGTGGGGTAGTGCTCGAGTTTTCAAGCGCACGCGGGTAGTGCTAAGCTCTTCCCGTTGCCTTCACGGCGACCACGGTGGCTGTAGTTCAGTTGGTAGAGCACCTGGTTGTGGTCCAGGACGTCGCGGGTTCGAGTCCCGTCAGCCACCCCGCAGACCCCGGCCCTTTTCGGTGCCGGGGTCCTCGTTTCTGCACTATGCTGAAGGCACCTGGTTATGACCGGACAAAGGAGCTGTCATGCCTTCAGTGATCGCCTACGGATGCGACGATGCGACCACCCGCTTTCGCCCCCTGCGCATCGATATCCGCGAGCCGGGGGAGGGGGAGATCTACTTCGACGTCGCCTACGCGGGCATCTGCCACTCCGACATCCATAGCGCGCGAGGCGAGTGGGGTCGTGTCCACTATCCGCTCGTGCCCGGACACGAGTTCGTCGGAACCGTCGCCAAGGTCGGGCCCGGCGTCACAAGGTTTGCGGTGGGGGACCGCGTGGGCGTGGGGTGCATGGTCGGTTCCTGCCGCTCCTGCGAGATGTGCGAGGCGGGCCACGAGCAGTGGTGTACCTCGACACCGGGCACCCTGTGGACCTACCGCGCAGACGCGAAGGGCAATCCGACGACCGGCGGCTACTCGCGGGGATTCACCGTGCGCGAGGACTTCGCCCTGCATATCCCCGAAGATCTCGACTTCGCGGCCTGCGCGCCCCTCCTGTGCGCCGGCATCACCACCTACTCGCCTCTGAAACACTACGAGGTCGGCCCCTCCTCTCGCGTGGCCATCCTCGGCATGGGCGGGCTGGGGCACGTGGGCGTTCAGATCGCGGCCGCCATGGGCGCCGACGTCTCCGTCATCTCCCACGGGCGCTCCAAGGAGGCCGACGCCCGCCGATTCGGCGCCTCGCACTTCTACGCGACCGGCGAGGAGGGGGTCCTTGAGTCTCTGCGCGGTTCCTTCGACCTGATCCTGTGCACCGTGAGTGCCGAGGGCCTGGACTACGCCGCGTACATGGCGGCCCTGCGCCCCTACGGGGTCTTCGTGGACGTGGGATTGCCCTCCGAGCCCGTCTCCCTGCCCCTGCGAGCCTTCGTCAACGGCGGCAAGTCTTTCGCTGGCTCCCAGATTGGAGGCATCGCCGAAACGCAGGAGATGCTCGACTTCTGTGCCGCCCACGGCGTCATCCCGCAGGTGGAGATGATCACGGGCGAGGACATCACGCGGGCCTACGACGACGTCGTCGCCTCGCGGGTGCGCTACCGCTACGTCATCGACACCTCGACCTTCCCCGAGAGCGTGTGAGGGGCGCGAGACTCCCCGCGGAACGGGGAAAGCCCCGGGCCGAGGCCCGGGGCTTTCCCACCTGGAGCGGATGACGGGAATCGAACCCGCGTGATCTGCTTGGAAGGCAGAGGCTCTACCATTGAGCTACATCCGCGTACCCCCGAAGGGGACAGGATGATCCTAGCGGGTATTGTCCACGTCCGCGACATTTAGGCGCCGCTCCCGTATGATGGAGGACCGGACCACCGGTCCCGCGGGGTGTAGCGCAGCTTGGTAGCGCATCTGCTTTGGGAGCAGAGGGTCGCAGGTTCAAATCCTGTCACCCCGACCGGGGCGGCCTCGTGCCGCCGCATGAATGGAACGTGGGGAGGGAATGTGCCGTCCTATCGCACGGTCATGACGATCAGCACCGTCCTGCCCGGCAGGCATCCCGAGGAGGTCGAGCGCCGCGCCCGCTCCGTCACCCGCCTCGAAGCCTGGGACATTGCCATCGTCTCCGCGCAGCCCCGCGTCACCGCTCGCTTCACGGCGAGCGACGAGGAAGAGGCGCGCGCCATCCACGAGCGGATCCTTCGGGCGGTCGCCGAGGTCGCGGATGTTCCCCGCTCACGCCTGGCGGCAGTGGTCGCGGGCCGCTCCCGTTATCTGACCCCGTGGGCCTCCCGCGACAGTTGAAACCGCCAACCCGCTCGTGTGGTGTTGAGCACTGTGTCAGAGCGTCAGGGGTGCAGATGCCCACTTATGCGCGGCGAATAAGGACATTGCGGGGGTCCTGGCGTACACTAGGCGAGTTGTTATGCGCCCGGGAGCGGGCGTTCCCCAATTCTTAAGACTACGGAGCGTACGCACGTGAAGAGCACCGTTGAAACCCTCGAGCCCACCAAGGTTCGTCTCACCGTTGAGGTCCCCTACGAGGAGCTGAAGTCCGAGATGGACAAGGCGTACAAGGAGATCGCCGGACAGGTGAACATCCCCGGCTTCCGTAAGGGCCACGTTCCTCCGCGCATCATCGACCAGCGCTTCGGTCGCGCCGCCGTCATCGAGCAGGTCGTCAACCAGGTTCTCCCGGGCCACTACTCGGACGCCGTCAACCAGAACGATCTGCGTCCCCTGGCTCAGCCCGAGGTCGATGTCACCGAGATCCCGGCCGTGACCGGCCCGCAGGGCGGCCAGCTCGTCTTCACCGCCGAGGTCGCCGTGGTGCCCGCCTTTGAGCTGCCCGACATCGACGAGAAGCTCGTCGTTGAGGTCGAACCCACCGAGGTCACCGACGAGGACGTGGAGAAGGAGCTTGACGACCTGCGCAGCCGCTTCGCCACACTCAAGACCATCAACCGCAAGGCCAAGACCGGTGACTTCGCGACGATCGACCTGGTTGCCACGATCGACGGCAAGGAGGTCGACTCGGCCTCCGACGTCTCCTACGAGATCGGCTCCGGTTCGATGCTCGACGGGCAGGACACCGCCCTGCGCGGCACCAAGGCCGGCGAAGAGGTGTCCTTCACCTCCAAGCTCAAGGGCGGGGACCACGAGGGCGAGGAGGCCGAGGTGACGATCACCGTCAAGGCCATGAAGGCCCGCGAGCTGCCCAAGGCCGACGACGACTTCGCTCAGATGGTCTCCGAGTTCGACACGATCGAGGAGCTGACCGAGGACCTGAAGAAGCAGGCCGCCAGCAACAAGGAATCCAAGCAGGCCCTGGCCGCGCGCGATGCCCTCATCGACGTGCTCCTCGACAAGGTCGAGATCATCCTTCCCGAGTCGGCGGTGGACCACCAGGTCGAGCACCGCGTCGGCGAGGACGCCAAGCCGAAGGCCAAGAAGGAGGCCCGCGCGGCCGTCGAGAAGGAGATCCGCACCGAACTGCTCTCCGAGGCCCTGGCCAAGAAGTTCGACGTGCAGGTGTCCCAGCAGGAGCTCATCGACTACGCGATCCAGATGTCGCAGAACTTTGGCGTCGACATCAACCAGCTCTTCTCCTCCTCCCAGCAGATGGCCAACGTCGTTGCCGACCTCGGTCGCTCGAAGGCCCTCATCGAGGCCCTCAAGCTCGTGAGTGTCAAGGATACGAACGGGCAGGACGTTGACCTGTCGAAGTTCTTCGGCACCGACCCCGCCACCGAAGAGGGCGCAGAGATCGTCACCGATTCCGCCGACGAGCAGGAGTGAGCGCGAGGCGTTGGCGCGCGTAGCAACCAGCGGACTCCCGGGAGGGGGCGGGGCGGTGGCCCCGCCCCCTCCCGCGCATGTGCCGACAGCGAAACGGGGGCCCGGAGCGTGCGTGGCGTACCCGCCAGCGGGTACGGTGGACACCGATGGGGCCGCCTGGGCCCGCGAACAGACGAGGAGGTACGCGTGAGCGTGCACAATGCCGGGGCTGCCGGCGAGGGGGCGCAGCTGGGGCTGGGAGACGCGGTCTACCAGCGCCTGCTCAAGGAGCGCATCATCTGGCTGGGCGGCGAGGTCCGCGACGAGAACGCGAATACGATTTGCGCGCAGCTGCTGCTGCTGGCGGCGGAGGACCCGGACCGCGACATCTACCTGTACATCAACTCGCCCGGCGGGTCGGTGACTGCGGGCATGGCCATCTACGACACCATGCAGTACGTCAAGCCGGACGTCGTGACGGTCGGCATGGGCCTGGCCGCGTCGATGGGGCAGTTCCTGCTGACGGCGGGCGCCCCCGGCAAGCGCTACATCACGCCCCACACCCGGGTTCTTTTGCACCAGCCCCTCGGCGGTGCCGGCGGTTCGGCGACGGAGATTCGCATCAACGCTGATCTCATCCTCGGGATGAAGAAGGAACTCGCTTCGATCACCGCGGCTCGTACGGGCAAGACCGTTGAGCAGGTGGAAGCCGACGGAGACCGCGACCACTGGTTCAGCGCCTCCGAGGCGCTCGAGTACGGGTTCGTCGACCGCGTGATCAACAGCCCCGAGGAGATCGGAACGCGAGGAGAGAACCGATGAGCACCCAGCCCTATTTCGAGGCGGTTGCCCGCCAGATGCCGCAGGCGCGCTACGTGCTTCCGGACTTCGAGGAGCGCACGGCCTACGGTTTCCGCCGTCAGAACCCCTACACCAAGCTGTTCGAGGACCGCATCGTATTCCTCGGGGTGCAGGTGGACGACGCGAGCGCCGACGACGTGATGGCACAGCTGCTGGTCCTGGAGTCTCAGGACCCCGATTCGCTGATCACGATGTACATCAACAGCCCGGGCGGATCGTTTACGGCGCTCACCGCGATCTACGACACGATGCAGTACATCAAGCCGCAGATCCAGACGGTGTGCCTGGGCCAGGCGGCGTCGGCTGCGGCCGTCCTCCTCGCGGCCGGTTCGCCCGGCAAGCGCCTCGCGCTGCCCAACGCGCGCGTCCTCATCCACCAGCCCGCGATGGAGGGGATGCAGGGCCAGGCCTCGGACATTCAGATCGTGGCCGACGAGATCGACCGCATGCGCGCCTGGCTGGAAGACACCATCTCGAAGCACTCGGGCAAGCCCGTCGAGCAGGTGCGTCGCGACATCGAGCGCGACAAGATCCTCACCGCTCCCCAGGCTGCGGAGTACGGCCTGATTGACCAGGTGCTCGCGTCCCGCAAGGCCCTCTGAGTCGACTGAATCTGACCGGGCCGTGGCCACCTGGCGCCCGTGGGCGTGAAGGTGGCCACGGCCTTGTCTTATCTGCGAATACCGGCGTTTCGTTATCGGGTGAACATTTTGTAACAATGCGCGTGCCTCGCTGGATTTCTTGCAGATGTGCACTAGGTTATTTTCTAGTAAGCGCGCACGCGCATCCGACCGAACGGATAACCGTTCAACCCCCTGGGAGGTCTCGTGGCCCGTCTGACTGATGGTGCGGAGCTGCTCAAGTGCTCTTTCTGTGGAAAGAGTCAGAAGCAGGTGCGCAAGCTCATTGGAGGATCCGGTGCGTACATCTGCGATGAGTGCATCGAGTTGTGCAACGAGATCATCGAGGAGGAGCTGGGCGCCCAGCAGGTGACCTCGTCCGCGACCCCGCTTCCCAAGCCGCGCGAGATCAACGAGTTTCTCAACACGTGGGTGATCGGCCAGGACCGGGCCAAGCGTGCGTTGTCGGTGGCGGTCTACAACCACTATAAGCGCGTGCGTTCCCGCGATGCGGGAAACGCCGAGGACATGCTCGGCACGAAGTCCAACATCTTGCTCCTGGGGCCCACGGGAACCGGTAAGACCCACCTGGCACGCTGCCTGGCGCGCCTGCTGGATGTTCCCTTCGCGATCGTGGATGCCACCGCTTTGACCGAGGCCGGCTACGTGGGCGAGGACGTGGAGAATATCCTCCTGCGCCTCATCCAGGAGGCCGACGGTGACATCAAGAAGGCCGAGAAGGGCATCATCTACGTCGACGAGATCGACAAGATCGGTCGCAAGGCGGAGAACGCCTCCATCACGCGTGACGTCTCGGGTGAGGGCGTGCAGCAGGCACTCCTGAAGATCATCGAGGGCACGGTCGCGTCGGTTCCGCCCACCGGTGGGCGCAAGCACCCGCACCAGCAGTTCCTGGAGATCGACACCTCCGGGATTTTGTTCATCGCCGCCGGTGCCTTCGCGGGCATCGAGGACATCGTCAAGGCCCGCCTGGGTCGGCGCTCCACGGGCTTCGGCTCCGAACTGAAGAGCGCCTCGGAGATGGGTGATCTCTACGAGGCCGTCAGCGCCGAGGACCTGCACAAGTTCGGCATGATTCCCGAGTTCATCGGCCGACTGCCCATCCTGACCTCGACGAAGGAACTCACCGAGGAGGACCTCGTGCGAGTCCTCACGGAGCCGTCGAACTCTCTCGTGCGCCAGTACCAGCACCTCTTTGACCTGGACGGCATCGACCTGGAGTTCACCCACGAGGCGCTCCTGGCGATCGCGGCGCGCGCGAACGAACGCAAGACGGGCGCGCGAGGCCTGTCCTCGATCATGGAGGCGACCCTCTCGGACCTCATGTTCGACCTGCCGAGTCGAGACGACGTTGCCCGCGTGGTCATCACCCGCGACCTGGTGGAGGGCGTCGGTGCCGCCGAGCTTTACCCGGAGCGTTCTTCGGAAGGCAAACGCAGCGCCTGAGTCCTCCCGGTAGACTGGGAAGCAGCCGAGGAGAGCGAGGTAGGCATGGACCAGCGTGAGGACGCCCGGGCGGCGGCGCGTGCCGATCGGGGTGTCGAGGGAGTTCCCGCCGAGCTCGCCGACGCGCGCGCGACGATCGATAACATTGATGCCGCTCTCATCCACATTCTTGCCGAGCGATTTCGCTGCACCCAGCGCGTCGGGCACATCAAGGCGCGCCTGAACCTCCCGCCGGCGGACCCCGCGCGCGAGGCTCGCCAGGTCGAGCGCCTGCGAGCGCTGGCACTCTCCTCGGGCCTTGACCCCGACTTCGCTGAGAAGTTCCTGGGCTTCATGGTGCGCGAGGTGATCCGCCACCACGAGGACATCAAGGCCGAGTACGACGAGGGTGCCGCCCTCTGATCAGGGCGTCTTCACTGACCCGAGTTAGTTCGGTGTGGCCGCAGGCTCCCTCCTCGTCGAAAGAACGGCAAATTGTCTGATGAAACTCTGCGCGGCTTCCCCGATAGTTTTCAGGTAGCTTCCAGCCTCGTGGTCTGTAATCTATCCAGGCAGTGAGAACCACAGCCCCGAGCAGTCCATAAGGAGTTTCGATGAAGAATCGCACGCACGTGCGCGGCCTGGCCATCATCGCCATCACCCTGGCGGCGGCCCTCAGCGCATGCGGATCGACCTCGTCCACGACGAGCGGCCAGAAGAACAACCCGTCGGCGTCGTCCTCGAACGCGGCGAGCCAGGATGCGAACCTGATTTTCGCCCAGTGCATGCGGGAAAAGGGCTTTGACGTGCCCGACACCGGTCTGACCCCCGACAACGCGAAGGACACGTCCGCAGGCTTTAACGCTGCCGTCAACGAGTGCATGGCTAAGACCGATGGCCTCACGGGGCAGGATGACCTGACGAAGGATCCGGCCGCACGCGACGCTCTCGTCAAGGGAGCCCAGTGCCTGCGCGACCTCGGCTACAACGTGAAGGACCCGGAGCCGGGCAAGGGCGTGGACATCCAGGACGTTCCGCAGGATGCCCTCAACAAGTGCTTCGGCAACCCGGGAGGTAGCAAGTGACCGTTGCTCGTTCCTCGCGCCTCGTGGCTGTCCTCGCCATGGTCGCCGTCGGCGCTGTGACGCTGTCGGCGTGCTCCGGGGGGAGCGCCGACGCGCAGACCCCCCAGTCCTTCGACGGGGCGACCGCAACCATCACCCGCGGCGACCTGTCGGGCGAGACCACCGTCCAGGGGAACCTGCACTACGCGGACTCCTACGACCTCAAGAGCGCCTTCACCGGAGTGATCACGGCACTGCCGACGCCCGGCACGACCCTCGAGCAGGGGTCCCACGTGTACACGGTCGCGGGCAATAGCGCCTACCTGCTGCACGGCGCCACTCCCGCGTGGCGCGACTTCTCTGAGGGAATGAGCGACGGCGCTGACGTCAAGCAGCTGGAGACCGCCCTCTCCGAGCTCGGCTACTTCCAGGCCACCCCCAACGAGCACTTCGACTGGAACACGATCGCGGCGATCAAGCGCTGGCAGAAGGCCCTTGGGCTCACGCAGGACGGCACTCTCCCCCTGGGCACCGTGCTCTTTGCCCCCGAGGACGTGCGGGTTGGCGCCCTGAAGTCCCGCGTCGGAGACACCGCGACGCCCGAGACCGAGCTTTTCGCGGCCTCGTCCTCGCGCCAGGTCATTTCGGCCAACCTCAAGCTCTCCGACCAGAGCCTGGGAGTCGTCGGCACCAAGGTCACGATTCGCCTCCCGGGCGCTGCCTCGACCACGACCGGTACGATCACGTCGGTGGAGCCGCCCCGGGACAAGCCCGGCGAGGAGGGCACCAAGGAGAAGTCGAAGGATAACGGCGGCGGCGAACGCATCATCCCGATCACCGTCACCCCCGATGACACCGAGGCCCTGGAGGGAACTCAGGAGGCGTCCGTCTCGCTGGGAATCACCTCGCAGACGCGCACGAACGTGCTCTCGGTGCCCCTGGGCGCTCTCGTTGCCCTGACCACCGACCAGTTCGGCGTTGAGGTTGTCGATGACAACGGTCAGGTGCGCCGCATCCCCGTCACCGTCGGCCTGTTCGCGGGCGACCGCGTCGAGATCAGCGGCGAGGGACTCGCCGAAGGCCAGCGCGTGGTGGTGCCCAACAGATGAGTCACATCCTGCAATTGACCGACGTGCACCGGTCCTTCGGCAGTCCGCCCGTGCACGCTTGCAACGGAGTGTCCCTGAGCGTTGACGAGGGCGAGTTCGTCGCCATCGTGGGCCCGTCCGGCTCCGGCAAGTCCACCCTGCTCAACCTGATTGGGACCCTGGACCGGCCCAGCTCGGGCACCGTGAGCATCAGCGGCATGGACGTGTCCTCCCTGAGCGACACCGACCTGTCGGGGGTGCGCTCGAACCTGATCGGCTTCGTCTTCCAGCAGTTCCACCTCACGCAGGGGGTGCCCGCCATCGATAATGTGGCCGACGGCCTGCTCTACCGGGGAGTGCCCCGGGCCCGCAGGCGCGAGGCGGCACGCGAGGCGCTGACACGCGTGGGACTCGGACACCGCATGGACCACAAGCCGCACCAGATGTCGGGCGGTGAACGCCAGCGTGTCGCCATCGCCAGGGCCATCATCGGGCACCCAGCCCTGCTGCTGGCCGACGAACCCACCGGCAACCTCGACTCGCGTTCGGGCGCGTCCATCGTCGCCCTCCTGCGTGAGCTCAACGAGGCCGGCACCACGATCATCGTGATCACCCACGACAACGAACTGGCGGCGTCTCTGCCGCGGCAGATCGCCATCCGTGACGGACAACTTGTATCGGACTCAGCGCACCCGGGAGGTAAGCCATGACGAGTAAGAAAAGCTCGCGCACCGCGCGCTCCAGCTTGCGTGCCAGCGACATTGGCCGCCTGGGCCTGACCGGCCTGCGCTCGCGTCCCATGCGAGCCGTCCTGTCCGCCCTGGGTATCGCGATCGGCATCGCCGCGATGGTCGGTGTCGTCGGGGTCTCGTCCTCCTCGCAGGCCCGCCTGCAGGAACAGCTGCGTGCGTTGGGCACGAACATGCTCACGGCGCGCAGCGGGGCAGACCTGTCGGGCACGGACCTCGTGCTGCCGGAGGACTCGGTGGGCAGGACCCGGATGATCCCCGGCGTCACCTCCGCGGCCTCCACCTCGACCCTGACGGGAGTGTCCGTCTACCGTTCGCGCCTGTCCGACCCGAACGCGACCGGTGGAACCCTCACGATGGCGGCTGACACGAACCTCCTTGACGTGGTCTCGGGCACGATGAAGAGCGGCGTGTGGCTCAACGAAGCGACGGCCCACTACCCGGGCGTCGTCCTCGGGTCGAAGGCCGCCCAGCTCCTGGGCGTGGTCGAACCCGGCACCCAGGTGTGGCTCGGGGGAACGTCCTTCACAGTCCTGGGCATCATGAACCACCTGCCCCTCGCTGAGGAGCTCGACAACGCCGCGCTGATCGGCATTCCCTCCGCGAAGGCGCAGTTCGGCAAGGGATCGACGCCCACCGCGATCTACGAGCGCTCCGAGGAATCCCAAGTGGAGACCGTGCGTTCGCTCCTGGGGCCCACGCTCGCCCCTCAAGGATCCACGGGCCTGAAGGTGTCGCGCCCCTCGGACGCGCTGGCGGCACAGAACGCGGCCGATCAGACGCTGACGACGCTGCTCGCCGGTGTCGGCTCGATCGCCCTCCTCGTCGGCGGCATCGGCGTGGCCAACACGATGATCATCTCCGTTCTGGAACGACGCAAGGAGATCGGTTTGCGCCGGTCCCTGGGGGCTAAGCGCTCCCACATCACGGTTCAGTTCCTGGCCGAAGCGCTGATCCTGTCCTTCCTCGGTGGCGTCGCCGGGTGCCTCATCGGCGCGGGTGTCACCTGGGGTATGTGTCTGGCCTACGGCTGGCCTCCCACCCTCCACTGGTGGGTGATCGCCGCGGGCCTGGGCGCCACTCTCCTCATCGGCGCCGTCGCGGGCCTCTACCCCGCAATCCGAGCGGCACGCACGCCGCCCACCGCGGCTCTGGCCTCCCAGTAGGGCCGAGCCTGCAACGACAAGGCCGTGGCCGTCTCGCACCTCTCCGCTTGGGGGGGCGGCGAGACGGCCACGGCCTGACGTGCGGCTAGTGCTGGACGGGGCCACCGTAGAGCTCGTCGATGACGGGGGCGAGGCGGGCCGTGGCCTCGGCGCGCTTGACCTTCAGGGAGGGTGTGAGCAGGCCGTTGGCCTCCGTGAAGTCGGTGGACAGGACCTTGATCTTGCGGATCGACTCGGCCCGCGACACGTGCTCGTTCGCCGAGGCCACCGCCTTCTCCAGGGAGGCGAGGACCTCGACGTTGGAGGAGGCCTCGGCGACGCTCATGGGAGGCAGGGAGTGTGCGGCCAGCCAGTCGGGTAGCATCTCGGCGTCCAGGGTGATGAGGGCCGCGACGAAGGGCCTCTGGTCTCCCACGACGAGGACCTGGGAGATGAGGGGGTGGGAGCGCATCGGGTTCTCCAGGGACGCGGGGGCCACGTTCTTGCCTCCGGCGGTGACGATGATGTCCTTGGCACGCCCCGTGATGGACACGTAGCCGTCGCGGTCCAGGGATCCCAGGTCGCCGGTGCGGAACCACCCGTCGTCGGTGAAGCAGGCGGCGGTGGCGCCCGGGTCGTTGTTGTAGCCCTGGAAGACGCTGGAGCCCTTGAGGAGGATCTCACCGTCGTCGCTGATCTTGAAGGACATGGGCGGCAGCGCGGGGCCGACGGTGCCGATCTTGGACAGGCGCGGGGTGTTGACGGAGACGGGGCCGACCGTTTCGGTTAGCCCGTAGCCCTCCAGCACGGGGATGCCGACGCCTCGGTAGAAGTGTGCGAGCCAGGTCGCCAGGGGAGCGCCACCGGAGATGATGTAGTCGGCGTTGCCGCCCACGAGGCGGATGATCTGCTGGTAGACGAGCTTGTCGGCCAGGGCGTGCTGAGCCTTCAGGGACGCCGAGGGGCCCTCCTGCGTGTCCAGGGCGCGCGAGTAGTCGATCGCGACCTTGGCCGCCCAGCGGAAGACCTTGCGTTTGGGGCCGCGCGACTTCGTGTCGGCGGAGTTGTAGATCTTCTCCAGGACGCGCGGCACGACCAGGAGGTAGCTGGGGCGGAACGAGGCCAGGTCGGGCAGGAGGTTCTTGATGTTGGGGGCGTGGCCCATGACGCCGTTGCCGCTGATCTGGAAGACCTGCAGGAAGCGAGCGAACACGTGGGCGAGGGGCAGGAAGAGGAGGAGACGCGAGCTGGCGCCTGCCGCGATCTCGGGCATCCACGCGTGGGCGTTGAGGCACAGGTTCGTGAAGTTTTCGTGGGACAGGACCGTGCCCTTGGGGGTGCCCGTCGTGCCCGACGTGTACACGATGGTGGAGATGTCGTCCTTGGTCAGGGCCTCGGAGCGGGCGACGACGCGGTCGCGGGGCGTGGTGGCGCCCTCGGCGATGAGGGTGTCGATGGCCTCGGAGTCCAGGGAGAGCACCTCCGTGTTGTCCCTTCCTTCGCGTTCGGCTGCGGTGCGCACGATCTCCGCCATGGACACCGTCTCGGTGACGACCAGGTCGACGTCTGCGTCGGTGAGGACGTGGGCGACCTGGTCGATGGAGCTGGTCTCGTAGATGGGGACGGGGATCAGGGCGGCGGCCCAGCACGCGAAGTCCAGGAGCGTCCACTCGTAGCGGGTGCGGCTCATGATGGCGACGCGGCCTCCGGGCTCCAGGCCGCGGGCGATGAGGCCGGCGGCTACGGACTGGACCTCGTCGTAGAACTCGCGCGCCGTCACGGGCCGCCACGTGTCGCCCATGCCCACCTTGCGCAGGATGAGGGGGCGGGTGGCGCCGCGCTGGACGCGCTCCTTGAGGAGGCGCGGAATCGTCGTGTGCTCGTCCACGCGCACGAGGACGGGCGCGTGCCATTCCAGCGCCCCGGTGGTTGTCTCAGTCGGCGTTGTCTTCTTGTCGTTGGAGGAGGCCGGGGTGTTGGTCGACATGCGTGCTCCCTGGAGTTTCGGCGGGAACGCCACGAAGCCTGTGAGGCCGTGGCGTCGTTGCTGTTACCCGCTATCCTACGCTCCCGTAGGGTGGGGGAGCGGGACGCGTCCTTCGGGGTGGCTGCCTGCGTTCGCTGTGCGCGGGCAGAGCAAACCTGCATAGGTACTAGTCCAGGCCGAGCTCGGCCTTCACCTCGTCAAGCGTGTACACATCGTCCGGGTGCTGCTCATAGTCCCGAACGGCCTGCTTGAGCTGCTCGTTGAGCTGCTCGAACGGATGCCCAGGCGTGGGGTTGTCGGCGTAGCGCCGGAACTCTTCGAGGAAGGAATCAGCGAGCTGGCCATCGTCTGCCGTGCGCTTGCGGATGGTGGGCGGCTGCGCGCCGGATGCAACGGCTTCGGCGGCTGCGACATCGTGTTCCTTGGGGCGCCAGAACGACGTGATGTTCTGCTTCTCGTTGAGCTGGTGCTGGATGAAGGCGTCGAGGAGTTCGTAGTCGAAGGGCTTGTTCCAGGGCTGGCGGGCGAACATCTTTCCGAAGTCTGTGCCGCGCTCGCGCATGACAGGCTCGAAGCGGATCATGGTGGCACGCTCGGGTGCCATTGCCATGTGCTTGGACGCGGCCGAAAACCCGATGATGTAGGTCCCGTGGTGGCTGAACATCGGCTGGTTCCATGCGATGCGCAGCTCCAGCTCCGGGTAGGTGAGCCCCACCGACACCAGCACGTCCACCATCCGCGTCCGATTGTCGTCGTTCGGGATGGTCGCCAGGAACTCGTCGAGCGTCTTAATGGCCATGACTTCACCCTAACAACGCCCATGCACATCTGCGGCACGCGTGGTGATTGAAGCATTGATATTCGGCGCTGCGCCGCTACCTGATGTGCGAAAGGGGGCCGCCCATGGTTTCCCACGGGCGGCCCTAGGGCGAGGCAATGGTAAACGTGGGGCTCACCTATTGCACGTAATGTGTTCTAGCTTGAAGGACAGACACCGCTAGTGTTTTGTTCTATCTCATGCCACAAGTCCTCCATGTGCCCACCGCTTGGAAGCCCCATCATCATTAGGAAGTGGCCATGATGTGCACCGTTGTCGATTCGTGTTTCAAATATTTGTTCAAACTGGAGGAGTAACTGCCGGGTGGGGAGTGTTGACGAAGTATAGTTCTCGTAGGAACCGTGCGAACCTTCATTAAGACGTATCATGCACTCTTCGACAACCTCTCCATACGATTGGCCAAGTCGAGTAATAGATGACTTTGCTGAATGTTGACTATCGCTGTAATTTGTGCTGCCCAGAGTAATAAAGTAGCTATCGAGAATTCGCCTTAGAGTGTTCGGGAGAAGTTTGAACTCAGGAAGTATTGCATCCTTTGGTTGATGTGCACAAGCTTGATGCGCATCAAATACTTCATTCCAAAGAAGTTGGTACTCAGTGCTGATCGAATTTGGATTGGTTAGATATTGGATTTCGTGAGGCTCTCCGGCCGTGTAACTCTTTTCGATTTTGTAAAAGGAGACTTTGTTCGAAATGCCTTCGTCTTTGAGTTGGCGCCGTATTTCGAATGATGCGTTCGAGTAAAAGCCAACGTTGTGCGTCAGGATTATGACCTGATCAACTTTGTCAGAAATCTCGTTCTTTAGCGTTGCATCTCCAGGGTGTATTATACGTCTAATTGCTCGGCGGATAAGAGTGGTAATAAAGTAGAATGTGGAAGTGTCGGTTGAAGCAATTGGATCGTCGATGACTAGAGATACTGATTGCTTCGTGCTGAATTCATTGGAGTTGGGCTTGATGCAATGCATGAAGTAGAGAAAAGATAAGATCGTTTTCTCGCCTTCTGACAGAGTTTCAAATCTGTCTGTGAAATATTCAAGTGGGTTGATGTCTGAGGGGCGTTCAATGGTGAAAAGTTTGTTGTTGGTTGGAGATTGGCCGAGTCTGAAGCGGATAAATCCAAGGTGTTTAAGTGTCTCGTTGATTGAATTGCGTACTTCTGTTGTGTCGGACAGTTGTTCGCGAAGTTCGTTAATGTGTAAATTGAGCTCATTAATCCGATTTTGGGTTTCGGTAATATTTGCACGAATTCCGTCTGCTTTTTTGCGTTTGCTTAGTAGGCCTTTGTAGTATTTGTCCTTGATAATAGGTTCAGTGTCCTGATATAGGCGCACGTAGAAGCGTTGTCCGTACTCGAATTTCTGTTGCGCCCTATTGTTGATGCTCTGATTGTGTTCGCTGATTCTTTCATTTAGGCTTCTGATGTGATGAAGGTAGTCGTCTGTGTTGCTAATCTTTGTGTGTATGCTGACGACTGTTTGTGGATCGCTAATTTTATCTTCAATAGCTTGTGCCAAGTCCTCTAGGAAAAGTGTGAGTTGTGAGAGTATGTGCACTGAAGTTGTTACTGACTGTTCTTGTGCGATTTGACTTCTGCTGATTGTGGTGATCGAAGTCCTTAGTTCTCGTTCGAGGGTCACAATCTTTTCGAGTGCTTCGCGTAGAGTGGATAGTTCTGTCTGTGCCTGTGTGTCAAATAATAGGCGAATTTGTTCCTTTAGTTCTTCGCTCATATGCTGTTGGCAGTAAGGGCAGTGTGACGATAGCTTCTCATTGTAGAAGACTTTATCGAAGCCTGCCTTTATCCATTGAAGTAGATTGAGCTCCTCTGCCAAGGGAAATAACGTTGAATTAGATGTTAAATCTATTGGTATTGCCAGTTTCTGTTGGAGTGTCTGAAGCCACGTGATCGGTGGGAGTTTTGATGGTAGTTCAATGCGTATAGGTTCTATTTCAATGTTGTTGAGGCTCTCGTATCGTTCACTTAGTTCCGATAGGCTGAGTGTTTCCCTCTCTTTGTCTTTGTGTTCAAGTAGTTTTGTAATGAGTTTTTCGACGTCTTGTTTATGGCCGCGCAGGAGTGTGTCTGCGGCTGAATGTTGTGACCATATGTTCTTTAGCTGTGTCTTTAATTTCTTTTTTGCTTCCTCCGCTTCGGCATCGGCATCTTCTAGTTGTTGTATTTGTCCAATCTTTGAGGTTGTTCCGTTCAGTTTTGCTGATAGATTGTTCGCCTCTTTTAGTTGCGTCTGGAGTTCCTTTTGTTTTTCTGCGTCCTTTGTTCCAAGCGTGAAGGTAATTCCGGCTAGTTCGCCTGGGTTGCCTGTTTCGGAGGAAAAGAATATGTCCTTTATGTAGTCGCTATTGTAAACGTGAGTATCATTGTTACCATCTGTGCTATTGTTGACAAGCGCCCTAGTTAAGGTAGTCTTCCCAGAGCCATTGAAGCCAAATATGAAATTGATTTTCTTGAGTTCTGTTAGCTTCGTGCCAGGAGCGAAGCAGGGTGTGCCATCAAGGTCTACTTCTGTAATCATTACCCCTCCTTGGGTTGATGGATGACAGTTGTAGCCTAACTGACGGACATTCAGTCATGTGTATGTTTGGCGGTTATCTAGAATTAACAAGTAGATGTGCGGTAAGTCTCAGCTGCAGTGTTGGTCCGTCCGATGTATCTGGCTGAACTTATAAACTGCGTTTGATCTGCGTAGATGGTTCGTTGTTGCGATTGTGTGGGTAAAACGAAGGGGCCGCCCGTGGTTTCCCACGGGCGGCCCCCAGCAGCCTCACGCTCAGCCCTTGCGCTTCGCGGGAGCCTCGCCCAGCTCGAAGGACTCGACGACGGCCTCCGTGGCCTCCGGGTCGTCGGAAGCAGCCACGGTCAGGGCACCCACCGCCTTCGACGCGGCCTCCAGGTCACCCTTCACGGACTCCAACGCCTCCACCTGCGCCCGCGGCGCGCGCACCGTCACCGCCAGGAACGGCGTACGCGGCGACACCTTCGCCTCGGACTTCACGCGACGCAGCGCGATCAGAGCTGACGACGCGGCCTCCAGCACCGAGGGATCACCCTCCACGCCAGCCAGGTCGGATGCGACCGGCCACGGCGCCGTGTGGACGCTGCCCTCGCGGTACCAGCTCCACACCTCCTCCGTCACATACGGGAGGAACGGGGCCAGCAGGCGCACCACGTTGTCAATCACGATCGCCAGCGCCGCACGCGCCGACGCGGCCGAGGCCTCGTCCCACGCGCCATCACGATTGTAGGCGCGCTCCTTGACCAGCTCCAGGTAGTCGTCGCAGAACGTCCAGAAGAACGACTCGGTAACCTCGAGGGCACGCGAGTGCTCGTAGGACGCCAGCGCCGCCGACGCCTCGTCGATGACCCGGGAGAGCGTCGCCACGACCGCGCGATCCAGCGGCACCGTCACCAGCGCCGGATCCAGGTCAATCGCCGCGCTCTCGCCGCCCATCGTGAGCGCGAACTTCGAGGCGTTGAGCACCTTGATCGCCAGGCGGCGGCCAATCTTCATCTGCTGCTCGTCGAAGGCCGCATCCAGGCCCAGGCGAGCCGACGCCGCCCAGTAGCGCACCGCGTCTGACCCGTACTTCTCCAAGATGCCCATGGGGGTCACGACGTTGCCCTTGGACTTGCTCATCTTCTTGTGATCCGAATCCAGGATCCAGCCCGACAGTCCCGCGTGCTTCCACGGCAGTGCCCCGAACTCCAGGTCCGCGCGCACCACCGTGGAGAACAGCCACGTACGAATGATGTCCTGGCCCTGCGGGCGCAGATCCATCGGGTACGTGCGAGCGAACAGGTCCTCGTCATCCAGCCAGCCGCACGCCAGCTGCGGGGACAGCGAGGACGTCGCCCACGTGTCCATGATGTCCAGCTCGCCCACGAAGCCGCCGGCCACGCCGCGCTGATCCTCCGTGAACCCCTCCGGCACGTCCGTCGACGGATCAACCGGCAGCTGATCCTCAGACGGCGTGATGATGTCGTCGTAGTTCACCTGGCCGTCCGCATCCACGCGGTACCACAGCGGGAAGGGCACACCGAAGAAGCGCTGACGCGACACCAGCCAGTCGCCCTTGAGGCCCTTCACCCAGTTCTCGTAGCGCACGCGCATGAAGTCCGGGTGGAACTCCAGCTCGCGGCCACGCCCAATGAGCTCCTCGTTCAGGTCCGCTCCCGAAGCCGGGTTCGTCCACGCGCGGCCACCGTTACGGATGTACCACTGGCGCGAGGTCACGATCTCGAGGGGCTTATCGCCCTTCTCGAAGAAGTTCGTCTGACGCATCGTCTTGGTCGGCTCGCCCTTCAGCTCGCCCGAGGAGCGCAGGGCGGCCACCACGGCCTCACGCGCGGAGAACGTCGTCTTACCGGTGATTTCCTCGAAAGCCGCTCGGCCCTCCTCCGTCGTAATCCACTCGGGGGTCTCGGTGACGATGCGGCCGTCCTTGCGCAGGATCGCGCGCAGCGGCAGCTCCAGGTCACGCCACCAGTCGATGTCGGTCGTGTCGCCGAAGGTACAGCACATGGCGATGCCCGCGCCCTTGTCCATCTCGGCGTCCGGGTGAGCCAGGATCGGCACCTCCACGCCGTACACGGGCGAGGCAACCGTCGTGCCGAACAGCGGCTTGTAACGCTCGTCGTCCGGGTGGGCAATCAGGGCCACGCAGGCGGCTAGAAGCTCCGGGCGCGTCGTCTCGATGCACACGTCCACGCCGTCCTCGACGGGCGCGCCCGCGGCCGCAGCCGTCGCCGCCGCGTCGGCGTCCGTAATGTGGAAGGCCAGGCGGTGGTAG
>ERZ773083.861-NODE-861-length-22854-cov-10.233256_pt1 | contig 22854 bp, 30 predicted proteins | sample MGYA00511465_ERZ773083 | MGnify/ENA primary metagenome ERZ773083 (study PRJEB29015, sample SAMEA2738001) | human oral metagenome | biome: human oral; feature: human-associated habitat; material: dental | place: China | collected 2060 ... | reverse complement strand
GATACGGACAAGTGCCACCGTGTCCGCCTGCTCTTTCGGCGCAATCGCATAGCCCGCGCGTACCGTCGATGCACCAGATGCGCCAACGATGTTTTTCTGCGTCTTGTCCCAGTAAACTTCCGCACCGATATCGATCTTCCCCGTTGCCGCAGGGAGACGGAATGCTCCTACGAGCGTAATTGTTCCCATCTCTCCTTTCGGAATCTCTGTGAGTGCGATGCCGATCCGCGCGGCGAGCGGCACAACCTCCATATAGGCAAGCGTATCCGTTGCCGTGTAGTCGATGTTATCGCCGCGCTGAATGTACGTTGCTTTTACTGCTTCTGCCATGACTTAATTCCTCCTTACTTTCCTGTGCTCTTTGCAATGCCGCGATAGTCGAGCAGGTTGACGCCCACATCCATGTAGATACGCCATTTGATTCCGAGCGTGTCGAACTGCTCCGCGCGCTCCATCGTCGGCGTGAGGTTCCCGTTGAGGCTCGTGACCTCAATCGTCGGCGCAACACCCGCCGCTGCCGCAAGATAGAACGCCTTTGCATCCTCAAGCTCCGGCTCCGAGATAACCGTCATCTTGTTCGCAAACGGGTTCGGCGTCGCGTTTGCCTTCGTCGGGTCAACCACCGAGCTGATGAGCTGAGCCGCCTGTACCTCGAGTTCGACGGGGCAGATGAGGAATGCCGGCTGAATGTTGAGGTATTCAAGTCCCGCGATGTTCTTCTGCTTCGCCATCGCCGCCTTCATCTTCGCAAGCCCCTCGATGGAGATGTCCACCGCATGGAGCGTGTTGTGTTTGTTGCTGAAGAGCGGATCGCCCTCGATGGTCGTATTCGCCTTGAGCAGCTTGTAGACCATCTTGTTGATCATACGCCGTGCCGCCGCGCCGTAGATTGCAGGAATCTGCTGCAGTGCGCCCATATCATCGTTGATGATTGCCTGACGCGTGATCGAGAACATGCGCCCGTAAGTCGCGACGCTCGTTTTTGCCATGCTCTCCGTGACACCGCTCGCCTTGAACTCGCCGCTCTCATTCAGCTTTTCGAGCGTATCCGCCTCGCTCAGGCGGTAGCGCACCGCGTCCTTGAAGTCCGAGTTGCTCCCCTGCGCCGTCCAGAGCTGATACGTCGTCGGCGCGGTCTGATACGCCTGCGCCATGCTCTTATGCGCAACGTTCGAGAGGATGCCAGGGAATGCACCCGTGCCCGTCAGTGCCTCGCGGACAATCGTTTCATCGTCCATCACGCGCGTATTCTTCCCCAGTTCGCGCTCCACGCACTCAGCGGCAAGTCGAATCATGCGCTTCCCGCGATACTCATCCGCACCTTCCGCCTTGTTCTCGACCGTAAGCCCTGCACGCATGGCAAGACCATCCGTCGCCGCCGCGCGGAACTTGTCCATCTCGTCGACCTGCACCGTCACCGTCTGAGCCTTGCGCTCTTGTGCCAGTTTGTCGAGGATTGCCGTGCGTACGGTCTCGACGCTCGTGCCGTCCTTGATGTATGGCGCATCGTCCACGCCGAACTGACGGCACATCGTCCCGATCTCACGCACGCGGGCGCGCTCCTCGGCGATTGCCGCCTGTCGTGCCGCCTCCGTATCCGGCTGTACGCCCGTATCCGGTGTTACCGTCACGGGATCCTGTGCCCTGACACCATTGTCCTTGTTCTGTTCGTCCATCGCTGCCTCTCCATTCTCTGAAAAACTACGTCCAACTCCCACGGTTGCATCGGCGGGTACGGACACAATCGAAAGCTCATACGGTGTCCACCGCGTCGCAACCTCGCACGGTCCCGTAAATCGTCCGTTCGTGCTTGTCGCTCCCGTCTTGACCTCCTCCCACACATCGACTGCATATCCGACGGATACGCCCTTCAGCGTTCCCGAGCGCACCTTCTGATAGATACGCTCGCTCTCCTCGTCCTCGTCGAACTGAATCACCGCGCGCAGCTTGCGCGTCGTCTCATCCAGTCGAACATCGAGCACGCGCCCGATCACGCGGTCACGGTCATGATTGAAGAGCACAACGCCAATCTCCTGCAATCGGCTGATGTCAATCGCTCCCGCATCGTGCGAGAGGATTTCATCGCCGAACCATCGGCGACACGGCTCTTCACTCGAAAGTGACAGCTCCGCTTGCCGCTTGTCTCTGTCCTCCTCACCTTCGCGGCAGAGAATCGCATCCGCGTATGCCGTGCGCCGCTGCGGCTCATTCTTGTTCCTTACTGCCATCTGCATCCTCCTTCTCATCCTCGTCGTTGTTGGTATCTGCACTTCCGCCTGCACCTTCGACATGATTGCTCTGCGCCGCCTGCACCGTGATTGGCGTATGCACCGAGAGCTTCAATCCCATCGCCTCGGCGGTCTCCTTCTCAAGTGCCATCTGCTCCAACTGCTCCCGCCAGTCGTAACCGCGTTCGGCGCACCACTGCGCGAGCGTCTTGCCGCCGTTCTGGATGGCAGCGATATCCGCCTGCACTTCCTTTTGTGGGTCAATCCACGCCCAGCCGGGCGTAACCCACTCGACCGTCTGATATGTCGCCCTGTGCTCGAAATAATCAGGGATATCAAGACTGCCCGCCATCACGCAGAGATCCATCCACTCGCGGTAAATCGGTGCGCACAGGTGCGCCGCCATGAATTCCTGCATTGGCTCAAAGGTTTTGCGATCCTCAAGCATCCCCTGTCGCGCACTTGAAAAGCTCGACGTATTGAAGTCACGGCTCATGAGCTCGTATGAAAGCCCAAGCCCTGCACCTGCAAGCCGCTCCTGTATGGCGACATAATCCCGCGCATTCGTCAGTCCGCGTGACGGATTCGCTGTGTCGACCTTCTCGCCGGGCGCAAGATATTTGATCATGCCGGGACGGATCGCACTCAACTGCTTTCCCTCTTTGTCTTTCGCGTTGACGTTAAAACGACCAAGTCCGCCCGCTGCGCCGTCCCCTGTTGTGATAAACACAGAGAAGCACGCCGCAATCCGCGCCGCGACCGTCTCAGCGTCAATATAGTCCTGCGTGTCCTTGAGCCGCTTGATGATCGGCGCAAGGTCGGAGATGCCGCGTATCTGGTCGGGCTGTGCGCGTGTCCAGAGGTGGATGATCTGCTCGGCGGGTACACGGTCGGGGTTGTACTCCACATAGCCGTCGGGGCTTTTGCGGTCAATCCAGTACGCAAGCGGGCGCAGGTGGTCGTTCAGTTCCACACCGGAACGGATGATATGATTCGTTTTTGGCGCGTAGAGAAGGAAACTGCTAAGGAGGTCAGACTTTATAACCTGCAATTTCAGTGGATGCCTCCCCCTGCGTGTGACCACCTTCTTGATGAAGATCTCTCCGTCGACGATCTTACGCCTGAGAAGCATTGCCTGCAGCTCCGCAAAGTTCTGCTGTCCTGTGATGTCGCAGTTCTCTGCCGCCGTCCACTCCCGCCATAGTGCTTCAATACGCCTGTTCAGTTCCTCGCTCCCAGTGCGTGCCTGCGGTTTGATTCCCGTGCCGACGACGTTGCGCACGATGCCGCCGACGGCTGCGCCCGCAATGTCGCTGTTGCGCTCAAGATACCGTGCCCGCGCCTTGATGAGGTCGCGCTGCGTCTTGTCGGCGTTCTCCGTGTCCTCGTTGATCGGCACCCAGCCGTCATTAAACCGCGTGACCTCTCCTGCCTCGTATGCGCGCAGACTCTCAGCGTAAAAGGCGCGCTCACACGCCCACTGCGGCGATATTGCCGCGATTGCCTTCTCAATCAGCGGAATCATATGCGCCCCATTTGGGCAAAGGAGAGATCCCCGCCATCCCGCCGTGCAATCGCCGCCATCAGGCTGTTTTCCCGCGCGTAGAGCGTCGCAAGATTCGCCTTTGTGATCCGCCGATTCGCGATGCTGTACTCCTGCGCCCCGCCCTCAATCTCGGCAATGGCCGCCCGTACCTGCTCAAGCTGTGTTTCAAATGTGTCCAAATGGTTTCACCTCCCTTCAAAAGGTGCATCAAAAAAGCACCTTGCGCCATTTGCAAAGTGCTCTATCGTCAAATCCACTGCCGCCCCACGCCAAGCCAATCGTTGTCTTTTTCTTCCTGCTCCGGCGAGCTGTTTTCCTGTTCCTCTTCCATGAGGTACCGCACGCCGATGATCTCGGCGGCAAGCGCGTTGTTCGTCTCACAGTCGAGGAGATGATTCGCCGCATGCGAGCTGATCTTTTCCCAGACCACGGAGACGCGCCCCTTCTTGTCTTTCTGCTCTACTCTCTGCTCGGCGCAAATCTGATCTGCGTATTCGCGCTCAATGCCCTTGTAGACGTTCCAGCTTCCATGCGCCCCCGCATCAATCGTCATGCGCGAAGCGATGAAGTTTTTCATCTGATTCGTGTCCATGACGTAGAGACGCAGACCGAATCCCGCCGCCTGTTTATCCAGTATCGTCACCGAATAGCGAGACTTCATCGGCAGACTGGATCCTTTCGACGGCACAAGCACGTCCATGTGCCGGGCGCAGAACGTATACACATCGTCCGTGTTATAGCCCGAGTCGATACACGCAAGATTGACATTTCGTACGACGCCGTTCACATCGGCGTAGTTGCGGTTAATGACCGTCTCAAGATCCGCCCATGTCTCCACGCGCCCCCAGTCGACCAGCCACGATGTCATGTGCGCGCCCCATGCCCGCACGGCAAAATAGAAATGATCTAGCTGCACGTCAATCCCGCAGGTGAGCAGCTGCGCCTCCTCGGGCATTTGCCCGCGCTCGTATGGCAGAGCCTTTTCCATGACCACATCGGATTTCATCTTGCTGCTCTTGTCCTCCCACGGCTCGGCGAGCCACGAGTTGATAAAGTTCATGAGCAGTGCAGGCTCATCCTTGCTTGAAATGAATTTCGCCGCAACGTCCCCGAAGGTCAGCCACGGCGAATAGAGAGAGTTCAGATGATAGGCGACCTTGTGCGCACGTCCCTTTGCCTTTACCTCGCCGCGCCACTCTCCCATGCGGAGCATAGCGGGCTTGTGGCGATCGTCGATGGTCTCGTGACAGTGTCTGCATTCGTAGTACGCCGCCATCCGCGCCTCAGTCTCATCCGCGCCCTCCGCCCACTTGATCTGCCTAAACTCAAGTGTCTGCATTTCCCCGCAATGCGGGCACGGGACAAAATAGCGGTATTGGATATCTGCCGTCTCCCATCCCTGCCATATATTCCCCGTCTTGAGCGTCGGCGTTGAAACCTTGACGATCTTGCGGTTGTAGAACGTCTTTGTACGTTCGGCGGCAAGCTCCAACGGCCCCGCCTCCGTGCCTGTCCATTTCGGGAACTTGTCGATCTCATCGAAGAAGATATAGCGCACGGGACGGCTTGAGAGTTCGGACGGGCTGTTTGCGCCGACGAGGGCAATATACATATTGCCAAGCGAGAGTTCGAGATCTTTGCTCCCGCGCTCATCGAACTTTTCCGCGAGTGCAGGCGATAGTTTTATCATCGGCTGCAGGCGTTTCTCGCTGGTAAATTTCGCGAGCTTCTCCGATGGATAGACAACAAGCATTGGCGCGGGGTCTTGGGCGATTGCGTAGCCGATCATATTCTGCTCGGCGGCGGTCTTCCCGAGCTGCGTCCCTGCGCAGAATGTGATTTCGTGGATAAAATCATCGTTGAACGCGTCCATGACCGCTTTGAGGTATGGCGTTTTCGATGTGTGCCACCGCCCCGGTGCTGCGCTGTCCAATTCGGACAGGATGCGGTACTTATCCGCCCAGTCGGAGACTGTGAGTCTTTCGGGCGGCTTTAGCACCGCCAGCGCATCCATAATCCACGGAGGATAGGCAAGCTCATTCCGTTTTTTTCTTCGCTCTACTACGATAAAGCCTCCCTTCTGCCATCTCTATCAGTGCCTCATTGACACGTTTGTCAACCTCGTTTTTTGCAGTTTCTGCCGCCTCCATATCGAGCGATGCCAGATTTGACGCGACATGATGCCCCATTGCAAGTAGATTTTTCTTGAGATTTGCCAAGAGTCGCGTGAGTTCGCTGCGTACGGTCAAAACGTGCACAAATTCATCCTGCTTGACGCTCAATTTTATCTTTTCCTGCGCAGCCTTCGCTTCCTTCAAGTCCGCTTCAGCCTTGAGTTTGCGGACTTCAGGGCTGTCCGTATGCTTGCCGTCAAACCGCCATTCCATGAGCGCCTTGATGCTCCATTTTCCCCGCCCAGCTTTTGGCGCGCCTTTTTTCTGCCAACTTGACAAAGTCTCTCGTGAAATTTGGAAAAATTCACAGGTATCTGCCGTTGAGAAAATAAATTTTGTTTCTTCTGTCACGCGCACGCGCGAGGGCTTTACTTTTGGCACACCTCCTTCCTCCTCCTATTTTGTCAGGTTGTCAACCCCTTTTTTTCGTTTTCACGCACACAAAAGCTGGGACTCGCAGACCCGTGTAGCCGCTTGCCCCTTGTAGTACCTGCAACACCGGGGGTATCTCCCGTGAAAGAATCCACACACGCAGCGCGGCACGTGCGTCTTACGACCTCTTCTCCTTATCGCTCTGCCGCTGTCTGCGTCCGCGCTGTTTCTGTGTCTGTGTCCTCTTCTTGCTCCATGCTCTTCGACAACGCAGATACTCCTTGAGCGTCACGCTCTCCACCTCCACATCATGAGCCAACGCAATACAAAAAGGACACTGCCGCAGCTGTGCCCTTAGTTTCTTAGCTTATACTATAGCACAGACCAAATAGGAAAATCTAGGAACAGTTTATCTCCCCGAACGCCTTCAAGGCTTTTCCGTGCAGTCCTGTCACACCTCGATATGTGTATCCCATCGTGACTGCGACCTGCTCCCATGATTGCCCGTCAAGATAACGTAACGTCAACACCTCACGATAACGCCCATCTTTCAATGTATCAATCAGCTTCTTCGCTGTCTCACGCAGATTGATCAGCTCATCCCATTTTGCACTGAGACGCTGCGCATATCCCTCAAGTGCTGCGATTGCATCGGAGAGATCGCCGATCTTCCCCCCGGTGACCTTATCCGCATCGTACACGATTCCCTTGAGGTGGAGGATGTCCGCACGGGCTTGCGTGTATGCCTGCTCCAGTTGTTTCAATTCTCGCTCAGCGTCACGCACGCGCCAGAGATATTCTTTTGCGGTCATTCACTCATACCCCTTTCTGCTGATCTGTTTTCTCGCGGATGGCTTTTCTGTTCTGCCTGCTCGAAATACGCAATGGTCAGGGGATATCCCTCAGCTGTATAGGTGCTGTATGATAGCTCCTTGATGATGCGGTATCCTTTCGGCGGCTGGATCTCTGTCTTGAATGCTTCTGCTTTTGTGACTGTCTCTGTTTTTGGTTCAGTGCGGATGAGGTTGCGGCTTGTCTGGAGTCTCCCCGCATGGTCTGCTATTTTCTCTTTCGTGTAGTAGTCCGCGAGACGTTCCGCATCCATGATGTGCCCTCCGTAGAGTTTGACTGCAACGCTTCCATGCGCCCATGCCTTTTTTACTTTTTCCAGATCTGAACTGCTGAGTGCAGGAAGAAGGATGTGCCCATGTGGCCGTCCTGCCCCCGATAGATTCTCCAACACGGAAATATATTTCATCGGTACGCCTGCCTTCTTGTAGATCGTGCGCAGCTTCCGCTTGAATTTCTCAAACTCTTTCGGCACGCTCTCCGCATTCGGATGTTCCGCATAGGTGCAGGTCAGGTACCAATCCCCAGCGGCAAAGTTATCCATGAGAAGCCGAGATAACTTTTCAGCACGGAGACGACGATTCACGGCGGCCTGCGTCTCCTTTGTGACGTTCTGTCTTTTTGCTCTTTTCTCTCTGAGCTCAGGCCTCATGGGTAACGCGCGAAAGGAATAGTATTTCTTCTCAATCCTGAATCTCTTGTCTTGTGATTCCCATCTGGATCTCCGATATGCCATGTGAGCCTCCGCCATCTTTCTGTGTGCATAAATATGTCGGTGTTTTAATTCCTTTATCAAGGGGAAAAGGGGCACACGCCCCTCGATGAAAAGTTTCTATATATATAAAAGGAAATCTATTCAAAACGGAATATCCGAATCATCGACATCGACGCCTGCAAACTCACCTGTTCTTCTGGAGGCTCCGCCATTCCCGCGAGGTTTTTCACCGAACTCTACTTCACGCGCGACAACCTCAATACTTGACCGTTTCGCACCATCCTTTTCATAGCTGTGCTGTGTGAGCCTTCCGGATATGGTGACCATCTGTCCTTTGACCAGATTGCGGCTACATACCTCGCCGAACTTATCCCACACGGTAACGGGGATAAAATAGGTGCGCTTGTTGTCGCCATATCCATCATCAACGGCGATATTCAATCGACAAACACACTTTCCCGCTTGCGTATATCGCACCTCCGGATCTCTGGTAAGTCGCCCGCTCCCTATCCATGTATTCATTTTGATTCCTCCCCCCTTTACAGTTCATCCACGATCAACGCGCCAATCACAAAACCAACGGCGAACACGACAATCTCCACCATCTCAATCACACTTTCAACAATCCGCGCTTCATCGCGCTGTACTTCCCATAGCTCATCCCCATTTCCCGTGCCTCCTTTGCCATATCTGCGAGATGCTGCGGGTTGTGTGGATATCTCGGTATCTTTTTGCACGTGCCTCTTTTCGCCTGATCGTATTCTCGACAGCTCGGACATGTTTTTTCCCGTCCCACAGCGTCAAACATTCTTTCGCAAACAACACATTGCCGGTACACATTATTTGTAGGCACCTTTTTTTGCGCCGTGCGGCACACCTTAACCCTTCTTGCTTTCTCTGCACGCAGAGCATCGCATTTCTTGCACAAACACCGCGTCTTGCTCGTTGTTACAAATTCTTTGCCGCAACTCACGCAGATGCGCCGTCCCGCTGCACGGCACTCTGGGCAATACTTCGCACCATGCTTGCGCTCAAATTCCTCGCCACACACAATACACACTTCCGCCATGTCCTCACGCACCTTTCGCGAACTTGTTGACGAAATAGACCTGACCTTTTCCTGTCACCTTCGGTGTCTTATTGATTGATGTATGTCCGTCCGCATGATGAATCGCCGTCTCTTTGATGGTGAAAAGCCCCATCTCCATTGCCCGCTGTGTCGGCATATTGTAATCCGTCCCCTGTCGCCCAATAAGATAGCCGTTCTCGCGCATCCACTGAAAGAGGCGGTTCTGCCCCATGTCCACGCCGTTCTGTTTGATGATCTTCGCAAGCTCCCCGATGAGGATCGTCGTATGGCTTGCACTCACCAAATCTGCAAAAAGCACCTTCGGACGGTCACGCTCGATCTGCTTCTGCGCGTCCGTAAGAAGTGCCTTTGTGTCGCTCAGAATCCGCTCAGAGAATCGCAGGGCACGCGCCATGACCCGCTCGGGCGTATTCCATTCCTCCTCAATGCGGATGAAGTAGAGCCGCGCCTCCTTGCCCTTGTCGGTGCGCTGAAGCATCGCCAGCTCCTTTGCCATGGAGAGCGTCATGAGATGGTCGGTGATCTCGCGTTTCACCTCGCGGGCGCCCTCCGTTTGAACCCGCTCAATTTTGTGCGGGTTGAAGTCAACCCCTTCGGTAAAGCCATATTCACACATACGCGGGAACCAGTCCTTATAGGGCGTCTGCACCTCCAAAAACATGTGTAGCTGCCGCCCGCTGATCTTCACCTCGCCGTTCTCGTTATCGAAAATCGGGGCAATTTCCATTGCTTTTTTCATTTCGTCGTCTCCTTATGCACTCTCTCATTCTTCCGCGCCGCACAGTTCCGGCAGATTGGCACGTACAAGGGCTTCCGAAAACGGCGGCGGTACCGCGTTGCCGCATCGGGCAACCTGTGCCGATTTTGGATAGCTCCTGCCGTCAGCATCGCGGTCGATGATATAGCCCTCCGGGAATCCCTGCGCCCGGAACAGCTCCCTCGGCGTAAGCATCCGCATGCCGATGTCTGTGATCTGATACAGCTCTCCGGATACAGTAACTATCCCAAACCTGTCTTTGGTCGTGATTGTATGCAGCGGTTCTGCGAGCGTCTGCCCCTCACCTTGACCGTAATATTTGAGCAGGAATGCGGTCACCAATCCATACCGATTGGATGCGTCTGCAGTCATGAGCGGACGGTCTATCACCTGTCCTCTTACGTCTTTGTCAGATTGCTCGCCGTGGTACTGTATCAAAAACGGTGCAAACCTCTTATCCACGATATACGGCTTGGGGTTGTCGAGGACAAACTTCTTGAGCCCCCGCGCAATGCGCCGCATGGTGTTCTCACAGAGCGGCTTCTTCCGAGCAAAGATGCTCGGGCATGGGATTGACCAGTCAATAACCTCTGCCGCCGTCCTCCACGGATTCAGCATACCGCTTGTAACAAAGAGCGTTGACGGGTCTCCATGTGTCGGTTCCGGCCATACAATCGGCAGCCCATCACATCGCGCGACCATGAAAAATCGTTTGCGTATGGTTGGCGCGCCGTAGTCACACGCTCTGAGCTCGTTCCACTCAACCTTGTAACCGTAGTGCTTCAGTGCGCGAACAAACCTCCGGAATGTCTGCCCTTTGCGCTTCGGGTCGGGGCGATTTCCGACCAGCGGTCCCCACGTCGTGAACTCTTCCACATTCTCGAGTATGATGACGCGCGGCCGAACGAGCTTTGCCCAACGAACCGCCCCCCATGCAAGCCCGCGAATTGCTTTTTCGACGGGCTTCCCGCCTTTTGCTTTACTGAAATGCTTGCAGTCCGGTGAAAACCATGCAAGACCAACGGGATGACCTGCGCACGCCTCCACAGGGTCAACGTCCCAGACGTTCTCGCAGTAGTGTTTCGAGGTCGGATGATTGGCACGATGCATCGCAATCGCCGCCGGGTCATGGTTGATTGCAATATCCACGCTCCGCCCCGTGGCAAGCTCTATACCCGTAGATGCACCGCCACCGCCCGCAAAGTTATCTACAATCAGTTCCATGTCCACCCATCCTCAATTGCCGCGATAAAATCGCGAACACACTTCCTCATGCCTTCCTCGTTTACAAATCCCGTGTAATCAAGATGCACAAAATCCGGGTCATACCCGCGATAGATTGTTATGCCGTAAGACTCACCATCGTAATCATCCATGACAGCCTCATATTCCTGCCCACCATAGGAAAACTCACAGACGATTCCGCTTTCGTCCTGCGTCATGGACTCAATGTGATAATCCATCACCGTACCTCCCGAAAAACAATGTCCGTCTCGCGCATCATGTAGAGAAACAGCTTCTTGCGCAGGAGGTAGTCTCGCGTCCGTACGCCCTTGACCTCGATCACCTCGCGACGACCATCATCATACTCGACAAGGAAATCCGGCGTATAGGTGATTGGCTTCTGCTGCTTGCCCTGATTATCCCGAAAGCCCTCAAGCAAGGTGTACGTCGGCTGGCACTCAAAGTGCTTAATCTTCCCAAGGCGGTGTTTCTCTCGGAGCATCATGTACCATTCCGATTCTCTTTTGCTGTCAAATGTGCGTCCGTAGACAGTTGTCTTGCGGGCGTTGTACTTATTCGCCTTTTTACGCTGCGTATTCAGGATGCGCATGACGTTCCCGATTGCCTCCTGCGTTGTCGGTTTGGGCTTCTTGCAGGGCGTGTATTCGTCCATGTCCTTCACCCCCGATAATCTTCAAACCGCTCGCAACTCCGAAAGATGATCTTGTTGTTCGTCCACCGTTGCAGCTGCCGTGTTTCTTTCGGCGCGTGTGGCTTGTCGTAGACCATGACGTATGGGTCATAGCCGTTCTCTCTCAACCAGTACACTCGTCGTAAATCCTCGCCGTGCGTGCTCCAATAGTTCGTGAGGACATATACTTTGCGCTTTCGGTAGTCGGTCACCGTCGATTTCTCTGCGAACATTTGGAGCATACGCGGAATGCTTTCATCACGCGGATTGTCCCATGCGAAATGCAGTATCTTGACTTTGCACTCATTCAGCAGGTCGATATTCTCCGCCGTGAGGAGCCGCGCATCGATGCCCTGCGTAAAGTCCACCCACGCGCCGCTCTCTGCAAGCTGTCCGAGCAGTTCCATGTGTTCCCGTGCCGCAAGGAGATTCGGGTCAAGCAGCTTGATTGTCTTCTCCCTGCTCCAAAATTCAGAGAGGTCTGCCACTTTGCGGCTCTCTTTTCCCTCTTTCCCTGCGACGATACAGAATGGGCACGCCCGTGGGCATCCGCGTGTGAGGAATCCGTAGGCGGTCTTTGTGTCCCCGTAGAGCGCATAGTCTGGATAGATGTGCTCAATCTCGCGCGGCAGGGTATGCGCTTTTTCCGTCCCCGTCCCGCCGACCTGTGCGCCGATATTTTCAAGCCGTCGCGCCGTGTCCGCATTCTCCGTAAAGACACATGCGGCATAGAGCTTGTCATAGCCGCCGAACAGATCGCCACCAAGGAGAACGTCATCGGAGCGCAGAAGCTGAACGGTATCGCCCCGTTGTTTGTGCCATGCCGAGAGCTTCATGACTACAAGGTTCGGGAACTTTGTCCCGTCCACATCGATCAACCCGACACGCATTCAGAAATACCCGCGTTCCTTGTTCTTCTCGTTCACGCGCCTCTGCAGCTCGCCGCGCTCTTCCTCGTCCCACCCTTCTGCGTAAAGCCACGATTCGCAGAGCGTTTTTACATCCGTCAGCTCCATTGCAAGGCGTTCGCGTGCATTTTGCAACACCTCGTTCATAGCCTCACACGGGGCTTTCTTGTTGGTCTGCTCAAGCTGCGAAACGGTATATGCCTCCTGGATTGCCTCGTTCGTCTCCTCCATGAGCTTGGCAATCCACTCCACCGTACCAGCATTCCGAAATCTCGTACACGGCTGCGGCTTTGTCACGTCGGCGTCCGTTTTCAGTTTCAGCTCCTCATTTTCCGCTTGCAGTTGGTCTATTTTGTTTGCTTGCGCCCATATCTCAGCCACGACCGCCCGAAAGGATTCCTCTACACTCGCACACACCCTTTTTAGGCGCTTATTCTCTGCAAAGAAATCGCTGATTTCCTGTTTATCCTGTTCACTCAATTCTGCCATCTCAGCACGCTCCTTTCTCAATCCAATGATTCAAGCGGCTCGGATTCGCTCAAATAGTATCGCGTCTCAATCCCCAACTCTTGCGCCGCCTTGAGTTCTCTCATGCATCCTACGCTATTGGTGTAATCTCCGCTCATAATGATCATGTCAGAGTCTCGCAGGGCTTCGATGCAGTATTCCATCACCTGTTCATAGTCCATGTCCGCGATTGGCGCAAACATTGCAAGTGGATTCAGAAACATGATGTCCGGATATCGTTTCTGTAATATCCGCTGAATCTCTGCCGCCTCGGCTCTGTTCTTCTCCTCATCGCCTGTATATGGATGAGAGATATACGCCCATACGAGTCTCTTCATGACGCTGCTCCTTCCATATCTCCATCTTCGAGGAAGTCAAAGAGCGTCGGGGCACTGAGCTTTGCCTCCTCAGCTTTTAGATATCCTACGCCATCGCGGAAATAGTCTGCATTGAGTTCCGTCGCCATTCCACGCCGCCCGCGCTTTATGGCACAGAGGGGAACGGTCATCAGTCCCCCGAACGGGTCAAACACGAGATCCCCTGCGTTACTGTAGCGGTCAATCAGGCGCTCTACGATGTCAAACTGTAGGGGGCACACATGGAGCTGCTTGCCCTTCTGCGCCTGCAAGGTGTTCATCGTCCTCATCCGGTTGATATCGTCCCAGACTTCATCCGTCCAGCTGCCGGGCGCGACGACCATAAATGTGGCGGGCAGTTTCTTGTCCTTGTCGAGCTTCTCCGCCATCGCAACATGTTCGGCGTAGTTATATACACTCTCGCGGCTGTACTTGCGGTAGACGCGCTGGAGGTCACTGACAGGGAAGCTCATGACCTCCTCTTTCGTGAGCGGTCGGTCGCCGCTGCTGCGCCAGTATCCGTGCGCGTCGATCTGCCACCGTCCCCTCGTATACTCTTCTTTGCTCTTTTTGACCGGATCATCCGCGTACGCCTTGGAGGTATCTGTTGGGAGTTTGCGGAACAGCAGGATGTACTCAGGACATCCGACGCCCATCTTGCTGCCGTCTTTGCACTGCTCCGTCCAGCCGAGGCGGTAGGTCTGGTTATTCTCTCGCACAACGTCGGTCACGACCGTTATCATGCCGAAATACTGGAATCCGTGCCGCATGTAGTGCTCAATACAGAGCGCATGGAAAGGCTCGATGGTCGGCATCCCCGTCCCCGTCGCGTTGCCAAAGAGCACGCGATCTTTGACGTGACAGGCGAACACGCGCCCGGGCTTTAGGATGCGCAGTAGCTCGGGGCTTAGATAGTCCATCTGCTCGAAGAATCGCGCCGTGTCCTCGTTGTGCCCGAAGTCGTTATAGCTCGCCGTGTACTCATAGTGATTGGAAAATGGGATTGAGGTCACAATCTCATCAACGGAATCATCCGCCATCCGTTTTGTCTCCTCGATGCAGTCGTTATGTATGGCCGTCCAGCCTTCGCCCTTTACCTCCACGCGATCAACTCCTATGCTTCGTCCCATCTCAGCTGCCGCCTGTGCGCCGCCAAGCCCATATTCTTTGATGATCTCCGCCATCTTTTGCGTTAGGTGATTGTACTGCGTCCACTTGTGCTGCAGCACCTTGAGGATTTCCTGCTCGCTGTCCATGTAGATGATGTCCACGATGACCTTGTGCGGCTGCAGGAAGCGGTGACAGCGGTGAATCGCCTGTATGAAATCATTGAACTCGTAGTCAATTCCGAGAAAGATCATACGATGACAATGCCGCTGAAAGTTGCATCCGCTTCCCGACAGCTCCTTTTTCGTGGCCAGCAAGCGAAACTTCCCATCGGAGAAGTCGATCGTGTTCCGCTCACGCACGTCCATATCCTGTGACCCATAGATTTCCCGCGCTTCCGGCAGTGCCTGTTTGATTGCCTTCCGCTCATCCTCGAGGTCGTGCCAGATGATAAAATGATCTTCCGGCGCAGCGTCGACGATCTCCTTTGCCTTTGCCATGCGTGTCTCAATGCTCTCACGCTTTTCACGCGCCGCCTCCTTGAGTCCCTGCGCCGCATCGTGAAATATCTTGATCTGGCCATCCTTCTCCTCCGTCAGCTCTGGCGGTCGTCCCAGTTTGTGATAGCGCACCTCGAGTTCGGGTAGGTCGTAGCCCGTATCGTCATAACCGAGGTTCGACGGCTTTTGAATGAACAGCGCCCACATCGATAGCCACAGCCAGAACTCTTTCTCCTTGTGCGGGTAGAGCGTCAGATTGTTCGCCTTCGTACTGTCACGTTTGAAAAAGCGCGTGAGGGCTTGCCCCGTGTCCATGATCTCAAGATAGCCCGCATAGTGGATGAGTTCCTTGTACTTGTTCGGCGACGGTGTCGCCGTGGATACGAGCTTGTACGGAACGCCACGGAACTTGTTGAGAAATGTCTGATATGTCTTGCTCCCGAACGAGCGCAGGACAGCCGCCTCATCAAGGCTCGTGCCCGCGAATGCGTCGGGGCGGATATCGCCATCGCGTACACGCTCATAGTTCGTGATCATGAGCCATCCCGACGCAGACTCTACTTCCTCCATGTTGCGGACGTAGACAGGCGCGTCCATGTGGAGGAGTGTCACCGCGTCACGCATGAACTCCTGTTTGACGCCCAGAGGGCACACGATGAGCATTTTCCCGCCCTTCTTCGCGTGGATGAGACGGCACCATTCGAGCTGCATGATCGTCTTGCCAAGTCCAAACGCTGCGAATATGGCACGCCGTCCGCCCGCCGCCGCCCACATGACCGCGTCCCGTTGGTGCGGCTTCAGTACGGCGCTGATCTCCCCTGCGTCAATGGCAATGCCGGTCTTTTTCGCGATCACCATCTTTGAGGCAAGGAAGCTCTGATAATCCTGCATTATCTCGCCTCTTTTCGCAGTGCCCTGAAGTCCTTGAGACCGATGAGGCGAATGAGCGCCACCGCTGCATCATGCAGCTTCAGCGCGTTTTTCTTGTCATGCGTCGTGATGACGATACCGCCGTCATTATCCCCGTATTCGCCCTCAATGACCGTTTCCCAGAAAATGTGGTGCGGCGTTTCCTGCTCATATGTCGCCACCATCACCCGCACGCGGTCACGCGGCGTAAAGATCGACTGACGCAGACAGCGTGTAGCGGCTTCTTGCTTTGCTTCATTCATTGTGGCGTTCCCTTCTTATTTGTGATATACTTGATTCATATGTTATCCACATATGCTTTTGCGCTCAGAGCGGTTGCCGCTGCTCGAGCGCTTTTTCTTGTGCATTCAGTGCGCGCATCAGATTGACCGCGTCTTCTTGGATTGCGTAGTTGTGACCTGCGATCTCTTCTACACCGTCTACCACACGGAACACCTGCCACATTGTCAAGATGCTTCCGACGGTCACGCGGCGCACGCTCCACCTCGTCATGACTGCGCCTCCTCGAATCCCATCAACTTCACCATGCGTACTGCCTTATCGTGACGCTCGTTCGCTTCCGCCTCCGTATCCGCATGATTCCAAATGCTCGGATTGTCCTCTGCGAACACTGCAACACATGTACGCCATGCGCCACCATGCGGCTCTTTGTACGTCATGACAGCGACGTTCAATCCGTCGCGTTCCAATATCGTCCTGCGTACTGCAATCGCATTCTTCATCGCTCACCCTCCTTGACCCAGTATGTCACCTTGATCTTGTCGCCGGGGTAAATCTCCCCATTGCGGTCGAGGAGCCACGGGTTCAGCTCCTCAATACCGCTCTTGTATTCCAAGATATACCGGCGTGTGCCGGTGTTCTTGGCGCAGTACGTCTCCGCAATCCCCCAGAGCGTGTCGCCCGGGCGAACAACATAGACCTCCTCGACGAGGACGGCATTCTTGCCGTTATCCCACGGGTTGCACGCACCCGAGAAGAGGATTGCCGCCCCTGCGATAAAACATCCTGCGATGAGCTTATTTGCGTCCATCATGCTACTGCCTCCCTTTTCTTGCGCGGACGTCCACGCCCGCGCATCTCACTCATCCGTTCTGCATTCTCCACCATCCACGCCGCCCGCTTCAGATCACGGTGCGAGGCAGCTACATCCGCGAGCCAGTTCAGCAGCGGCAGGCGTGCCACCTTTGCCGTTGTCCCCACCCAGAATGCGGGGAAGTCCCCCATCCCGTGTTTTGCGGCGTGCGCAAGTGCACGGATTGTTTCGACTCCCACTCCCATATATGCGGCAGTCTCCTCAATCGTGAGGGCTGCCTTCTCCCATACGGGAATCAGATCGCTTGCCATAGATTCACCTCCCTCGCCCGCCATGCGGGCTTTTTTATGTTCTACTGCCAAGCATGTTTCCATCTTCCTTGGCAAAGGCTTTTCTCTCCTTGTGTCGAATCTCTCCTTAAAGGAGATGATTTGTATGGATAAAGAAAATTTCTTCCGCCCTTCAAATCCGCTGCATGATGAAGCGGATCAGCTGAAGCGTCAGAAGGCTGCCCTCAAGCTCAATGTCCAAGCTGTTGACACGGCCGCCGCTACTGGCAAGATCAACGATTATGATGTATCGCTCGAACAATGCCCCTGCATCGACTTCTCACGCCGCCATCTTCCATGCAAGCATATGTATCGCCTAGCTCACGAGCTAGGTGTTTTCCCACTTGCTGGAAAGGTTGTGAATGACCCCGCCGTACGAAACACTGTTGCCACAAAGCACACCCGATCTACTTTGAAGCAAGCAATCGCTGAATTGCCAAAGCGAGCACAGGAAATCTTGCAGGAATGTGTCTCTCTAAATGACCGCTTCTTCAATATCTCGTTTCAGTCCGATATTCAAGCATTGGTCAAGGCTGGATTCGTGACCACTCGCCCGATCACATTTTTTGATATAGCAGATCAGTTTACGATTGCTGATATGTTGGAAATGTGTCCGAACGAAAAACCTAGCTCTAAAAACAGAAGAAAGCCTGTGATAGATTTTTTTGTTGAGCACTATCCCGACAATGCAAGGCAAGCCGTAGATGATCTGCATGGTGGCGATGTGTACGTAGAAGTTACCAATGTGATTCAGACGGATATAGCCACGGTCCAACGGTTTCTTGCGCGAATACTCGGCAGGGTCTACCGTTCCAACTTCGACCTTCTTGGACATTACTCAGAAAAGGAGATTGTCATCAGAGAAATCCCAGAAGCCCCTCTGCCATAGGATTTGGAAAGCTCCCGCCAACAGCCCGCCATGCGGGCTGTTTTCTCATCTGTCGCCTGTGCTATAGATTCATCTCCTCTCTGCATGGTTGTTCGGATTACCGAACTTCAGGAGTAAAAAAATATTCATCAAGCTGCGAAAGATTCTGATCCAACAGCTTCATGGAATCCATCATCTCTTGCTGTGTGAACTCTGAGCAGTTGTTGAGCTTCTGGCTGAGCGTAGACTTTGATATGCCGAGCGCCTCGGCAAATCGGTCTTGCGTACCAAACACCTCTCTGATTTTCCCTCGCAACTTATCGTAAGAAAAACTCACCAATTTCACCTCGCCTCCAATGTTCGGTTTTCTTAACTATTCATAGAATAACACCTTTGCAGATTTCTTGCAATAACTTTTTTCAAGTTTTCCGAACTTTATTTTTGAAATCACTAATTTTAGTTGTGTTTTCCGAATTTCTGCTATATAATCACCTCAAGGAGGTTTTTATATGGGTACGTTTTCAGAACGTCTGCGCACTTCGATGGACGCGGCAAATATGAAAGCTGTCGAGCTTCATGAGATGACGGGCATAAGCAAGGCATCAATCAGCGAATATCTATCGGGAAGCTACGAACCAAAACAGCGGAACATATTCAAAATTGCACAGGCGCTAAATGTATCTCCCAGCTATTTAATGGGGGTTAGTGACACGCCGAAAGCTCCCGCCTCCGACGAGCACCCTACCACCTCACCAACAGGGCAAAAAATAGATGCACGAACCCGCCGCCAGCTCGAAAAAGTCCTTGAAGATGATGATCTCACCTACAACGGCGTCGTTCTCAATGCGGAGGACAAGGAGAAGGTACGCAAGGCGTTAGAGCTTGCATTCTGGGATATCAAAGAGAGAAACAAGAGAAAGAAATAATCAAAGGGAACCAGCAAGGAGGTGCAATCAGTGTCACTGAACATCCCTCTACGCGTAAAAAATCTAGTAAACAGGCATGATACAGCGGATCCTTTTCGGATCGCAAAAGAACTAAACTGCGTCGTTATATACGCCGATCTTCCCGCTACAGTCAACGGCTATTGGAAGCGCATCCTGCGCCGACGTGCAATCTTCATCAATGAGAACCTACTCGAATGGCAACAGACGGCCGTCCTCTGTCACGAACTCGGGCACATCGTATGCCACCCCGGGTATGCAGCTTTCTCAATGCGGGACACATCATATTCCAGTACGCGAATAGAGGACGAGGCGGATGAATTTGCCGCGTGTCTCATGTCGTACCGCTATGATCTTGATGAATACTATGTACGCCGTTTCCTCTCGGAGGGATGGCGAACTTAGATGTTGATGTGAATTTTTAGGAGGTCTAACTATGGGGGACGTAGATTTCTTTTCCGAAACGAGTGTTGATCTGCATAGCACACCAGAACAATTACAACGTCAAGATAGGCTCTCAGGATTAAGGGTTGTGCAGGTTGATCGTGTGTCCAAGACAGGTGTTGTTTTTTCAACAGGGAAAGATGCCCCGTATTCATATAGAACAAGTTTAACGACGTGTCATTGTTCTGATTTTCTCCAACGCCAACTCCCCTGCAGACATATTTACCGTTTAGCGAATGAGCTTGGAGTATATCGATCGATACCACCTAAGCGATCTACTGATCTGATTGCCGATTTTTCCAAGGGCTATGCTGACGGTTGGGCATTCGTTGTGCGTCCTTGTAATTTCCCCTCCCTTGATATTGTCTATTCTCCGCTCGTAGTTATTGGCGAGGACGGCAAGCCGCTAAAAGATGCAAAAGGTCGCAGTATCAAAGAGAATGTGTTGACGCAGGGAGAGATTTATAATTTCTCACTCGGTCAAGTTTTCTATTCCGATCGTATTGCATACGAGGTTCAATGGGGCGATGCCCTAAAAGCTCTCCGTTGTTCTTTGCAGATTGATGAAGCATCCCCCTCATCTGCTGAGGTTGATATTTCTTTCGGTGAAGTTCCCACTCCGTCAAAATCGAAACGACACCCACAAAACGGAATCATCCGCCGTTATATTCCTGATTACGGAGATGTTCATTTTTCTTTGTATCACCCTAGCGAAGATAAATCATGCGAAAAGAAGGTGCAGTCCTTCTCTTGTCGGCAAGATGAGTTTCTGCGGTTACTTATGACAGGAAAATTTACGGACACAAAAGGAAATACACATCAAATCAACTGACAAAATAAAGGTGGTTTTCTCATGAAAAAGGAATTTCAAGTCACTGGGAGCACGGGAAATTTGTACACTGTTATTTTTTCGGATGAATCTGGCACAGCAAAAGCATTTTGCAGCTGTCAGGCTGGAGAACTCGGCGTATTGTGCAAGCACGTCAAAGGTCTGATCGACCAAGACGAAGACGTGCAGCAATTACTTGCTGATTACGGACTTCTCGAAGCCTATGACGACTATCATAAAGCTTACGATGAGGCCGCAAAAATGAAAACGCAGGCAGGGAAACTCAAAAAGAAGTTTGAGCGTTTGCTTTGCCGATCATGAACCATCCAGTTTAGTTGCCGAAAACACTGATAGAGCAAGGATGTGTCTTATGAATCCCTTTCATGTTTCTCCAGAAAATTGCATACTTCTAAAGTTTGTTCCATCGCAATATGCCGATGATATATGTAACGGGAAACTGTATTGCAATAACGTGAATTTTTTCAGACATCTACCAACTGGAGGTGGGCAAGGAGATGATATGGAATGTACTGCATATCACTATTTAGACCCAGACAGACGTACAAAAATACAGCTTGACGGTTTCTCAAACTTTTTATTTTGTCTTTATGCCCTTCCTCCCATGTACGTTAGAGGAAACCGTGGCTATTATCGTCTTCCCCCAAAAGCTAGAAAAAAATTCATACGCTATTTTGATGATGCTTATAATGTAGACTGTATCTACATACCAGAGCCGGATAAATATATATCCAAGATCCTTCAAGTCTGTCAAGCGCAAAATATTTCTGTCGCTCCTAGCATGGTTTCATATCTCGACACTCATAAACAGATGCCAAATACAAGAAATCGAATATTAAATTGGTTGGAGGATATTGTAATAACTAAATCTCAAGCAAGCTGTGTTGCTTTTATAAAAAGAAAAGAATATTCATGGCAACAAGAGTTTCGTTTCCTATTTTATAATGTTCCTGAAGAAAAAACTCGTCCTGTAACGCGTGCTTTCGTCTTGGATATAGGAAATGTCGACGGTATTGTACATAGGGTAGAACATTGTTTTAGTCCTTTCCTATAAGGCAATAAAAACCGCCCACCGTGCTGGTAACACGATGAGCGGTGAAGCAGGTCATCCCCGAGGAGATATACCCACTCTGTAGCAAGACAAAGTATATCACACCTTCTGGGATTATTCCACAACGAATCTTCCGGAGGTGTTTTATTATGCCAGCCAAACGAAAAGACGGGCGGTATCAGTCGAGCGTTGTCATCGAGAACCCTATCACAGGCGAGAAGACACGCCGCTATTTCTACGGCTACACCTTACAGGAACTCGAGGCTGAGCGGCGACGCATCATGAACGCGAACATCTCGGATTTCCTGCTAGTCGAGACGTTCCACCGCTTCGCGGATGAATTTCTTGTTATGAAGCGCGACGTGGACAAGCTCGAGGCTTCGACGCTCTCCACCTATCAGGGCTTCCTCGCGCGTCATATCCTGCCACAGATCCCGCCGACCATGAAGATCGCCAATGTGAAGCCCGCCCTGCTGAAGCACATCCTCGCCAAGATCGATGGCGATCGGACGAGGCAGGCTGTCTATACGCTGCTGCAGTCGATCTTTCGGGCAGCAAAGTTCGAGCGATTGATCGAGAACAATCCGATGGAGTACATCCGCAAACCAAAGCACAAGGCGACGGCTGCGGGCATTGTCACGCCGGAGATTTATCACGCACTCCTTGACGAGATACGAGGCTCACAAATCGAGCATCTCTTCAAATTCGCATGGGACACGGGTCTTCGGCGCGGTGAGATTGTCGCGCTGCGCTGGTCGGATTTTGACGCAAAGGCTGCGACCGTCCGCGTATCCAAGGCACGCAAGCGGGCGGCAGAGGAGTACGAGGGCGCAACCAAGACGGCGTACAGTGCCCGCACCGTCACGCTCTCCCCGGCGGCGGTGCAGAACCTCCTCACATGGAAAAAGAAGCTCGCGGCGCATCTGCTGCAGCAGGGCATTCCACTCGCGAAGGGCGACTATATCTTTCGCTCGCTGCGCGACGAGACGCAGCCGATGACGCTGACCGCCGCAACACACATCTTCGCCGACCTCAAGAAGCGCCTGCAGCTCCCCTCCGATCTGCGCTTTCACTCGTTCCGCCATACCCACGCGACACTCCTCGCCGAGCAGGAGATCAGCGCAAAGAAGATACAGGTGCGCCTCGGCCACGCATCAGCATCCTTCACGATGGATCGCTATGTGCACAACACAGAGCAGATGCAGGAGGGCATCACCGAAAAAGTGGTCAAGTGTGAAGAACAGTACGGACGATAAACGCCATGATGTCAAAAATGATGTCAAAAATAAAAACAGAACAGAAAAAGGCTTCCAAGCGAAATGCTCGGAAGCCTTGATTTTACTGGCAGAGAGGGTGGGATTCGAACCCACGGTGGCTCATCACC
>ERZ773083.860-NODE-860-length-22862-cov-3.391020_pt1 | contig 22862 bp, 18 predicted proteins | sample MGYA00511465_ERZ773083 | MGnify/ENA primary metagenome ERZ773083 (study PRJEB29015, sample SAMEA2738001) | human oral metagenome | biome: human oral; feature: human-associated habitat; material: dental | place: China | collected 2060 ... | reverse complement strand
GATGGCTTTCGATACTCCTTACAGCGCTTCATCTAGCGAGCTGGACGTACGAAACGGAGAGGCTAGCGTTACGTTAAGTCAAAGTTTAGGCGCCGTTAGCATAAATAAAATTCTTACCTTTTATCCAAATGGTAGTTATAAATTGGATCTGAAGTTAAGCGGCAATGCGCGTTATTTTATCAGCCCTGGCTCGCGCCCGAACGTAGAAGTAGATAGCTATACGGTTCACGGCGTCATCGTAGGAAAACCTGGCGAAGCGGGAATTTCAGATAAAATCGCTTCATTTTTTACAGGCTCGCAGGCTATAAACGAAAGCGTAGAAATTTTTAAAGATGGCGACGTGGATAAAAACGAGCGAATAAGTGGCGCAAATATCGCTGCGAGCTCGGATCGTTATTATACGACGCTATTTTACGGAGAGAGCTTGAATGCGACCGTGACTGACGCAGATAAAATTTCGCAGGTTTTCATAGGCTCGGACGGCGATCTTAGTCTTACGGGCTATATCGGCGCGAAAGATCACGCAACGCTAAGCTCGATAAATCCTGCTCTTACGCACATTATCGAATATGGCTGGTTCACCTTCATCGCTCGCCCGATGTTTAAATTTCTAAACTGGCTGCACGGCTATATCGGTAACTGGGGCTGGTCGATCGTCGTGCTTACGCTCATTATCCGCCTAATCTTATTCCCGCTAAGCTACAAGGGAATGCTATCTATGAATAAGCTAAAAGATCTGGCGCCTAAGATGAAGGAACTTCAGGAGAAATATAAGGACGATAAGCAGAAGCTGCAGATGCATATGATGGATCTGTATAAGAAAAACGGCGCCAATCCGATGGGCGGTTGCTTGCCGATACTGCTTCAGATACCGGTATTTTTCGCGATCTACCGCGTTTTGCTTAACGCGATCGAGCTAAAGGGCGCTGAATGGGCGCTGTGGATCCACGATCTGTCGCTTAAAGATCCATATTACATCCTGCCGATTACGATGGGAATTTTGATGTTTTTGCAGCAAAAGATCACGCCGACTACATTTACTGATCCGATGCAAGAGAAGATGATGAAATTCTTGCCGCTCATTTTTACGGTATTTTTCGTAATGTTCCCGGCGGGTCTTACGTTATACTGGACGGTAAATAATTTCTGCTCCATTATCCAGCAATACGTCATTAATAAAGCCTTTGCTAGGCATAAACAAGCTCAAATAGCGGAGAAAAAGTCATGATAATCGAAGCTGAAAATTTAAAAGATGCCTATAATAGAGCCGCTAATGCGCTTGGATGCTCGGTGACGCAGCTTAACGTGCGTGTGCTGCAGCATCCAAGCGGCGGATTTTTGGGCTTTTTTAAAAAAAATGCCGTAATAGAAGCGGTTTTGGAAGGGGAGAAATTTAGCGAAAATCCGGAATTTAGCACTCCGCAAAGCAAAGTCGGTAAAGCAGAGAAAAAGCAGGGCGATAAATCAGAGCCGCAAAGCCCGCGCACCACGCATTCTAAACATCGCAAAGAAAAGCAAAAGGGCGTTGTGACGGATGAAATTTTATCCGATATCAAAGAGAAGCTATCTGCACTTTTCAGATCAAGCGAGTTTAATATCGAAGTTAGCGATGTTAGCAAAATCGACGAAAATACCGTCTATATCAAGCTGCAAGGCGAGGATAGCGCGCTTTTGATAGGCAAAGAGGGGCACCGCTACAAGGCACTTTCGTATATGATTTACAACTGGATCAGCATCAGATATGATCTTGCTGTGGTTTTTGAAATCGCGGAATTTTTACAAAATCAAGAACGATTTATTGATTCTTATGTAAATGCGCTCGTGGAACGCTCCGGAAATGAGCGTATCGTCACGAAGGCTTTTGATGGCGCATTTATCAAAATCGTAGCCGACAAGCTAAAGCAGGCGTATCCAGATCGTTTCGTGGGTATCAAATCCACGCGTAGCGGCAAAATCGTCATCGTAGACGAAAAAAACTAATCGTGAGCGAGACTATCGCCGCTATCGCTACGGCTCACGGCATCGGCGGAATTTGCATAGTTAGAATTTCAGGCGAGGAAGCGCTATCTATCGCTCTAAGCCTTTCACATCGCAGCTGTTTGCGACCTCGCTATGCCACGCTTGTGAATCTTTTTGACGAGAGTGGCGAAGCGTTCGGCGAGGCGATTTTGATATATTTTAAAGCTCCGCATAGCTTTACCGGTGAGGATGTCGTAGAAGTGCAGACCCACGGCGGCTTTACGGCTTCGTCCTTGGCGTTAGATGCCGTGCTGGCTCTGGGTGCGCGCATAGCAAATCCGGGCGAGTTTAGTAAGCGAGCGTTTTTAAACGGTAAAATGGATCTTAGTAAAGCCGAAGCCATAAGCGATCTGATTAATTCGCGCTCGCAAAGTGCGGCTAAAGCTTTAGCGCGCAGCCTGCGGGGCGAGTTGGCAGACTTCGTCGCAAATCTGCGCGCAGCTCTGGTTAAGACGTTGGCCTTCGTCGAGGTTTGCATCGATTACGCGGAGGATGATCTGCCCGCAGATGTGCTGCAAAACTCGCAAGAAATGCTTAGTCAAAATATCGCTTCGCTAGAAAAAATCACTCGCATCAGCCGCAACCGAAGAGGGCTAATCGAGGGCTTTAAAGTAGCGATTGTGGGTAAGCCTAATGTCGGTAAATCAAGCATTTTAAACTCTATGCTGAGCTTTAGTCGCGCTATCGTGAGCGACGAAGCGGGCACTACGCGCGATCTCATCGAAGAAAGCCTGCAGATAGGCACTCATCTAATCCGTATAGTCGATACTGCAGGTATCAGACACAGCGGCTCAAAGCTCGAGAGTATCGGCATTTCATATTCGCTTCGCGCTGCAAGCGAGGCAGACGTGATTTTGGCAGTGTTTGACGCAAGTCGCGAATGGGACGCCGAGGACGCGCAGATCCTAAAAATATTGCGCGAACAAAAAGACAAAAAAATCATCTACGTTTTAAATAAATGCGACTTGCCGCGTAAATTTCATCCTAGCGCAGAGGATCTTGACGAGGATTTAGAGACTTTTTCTGCAAAAAATTTCGCAGCCGAAAATCCCATATCAGAGAATTTCACAGCCGAAAATTTAAAGCAAAGTCGGACCTGCGACGCTTCTTTAAATTCCTGCGCGCAGAATTTAAAAGCTAAAAATTTAAAGCGTGACTTAAGCGCGCAAAATTCTACTTCCACAGATTCCGTGCTTACAAGCCAAATAGCTCTTGCGAATTCCATAAATCTGGTGGGGCAGAATTCCGCCGCAAAAGTGGAACTAGCGTCGCCAAATACCGAGCGCGCTACTGCAAGCTGTGCTGCGGAGAATTTTACGAAAGATAATTCCAAACAAAATTCTGCAAATTCCATCGCGCCTAATAGCTCTGCAATAAATTCAAATTCCGTTAGGCAAAATACCCAAGCAAATTCCATTTTTGCGCCACTTGAAATTTCTGCAAATGAGGGCGTAGATAAAATTTTAACCGCGCTTGAGAGCTACTTAAATTCTCAAAATTTCGATGGCCTTATGCTAAGCAACGAGCGGCAAATTCTATCTTGCGAGAGCGCGCTTGCGGCTCTTAAAAACGCGAGCGAGCGCCTGTCTTGCGGCGAGCTTGAGCTTTTTGCATTTGAGATAAATCGCGCGATTGAGGCGATTGCACGTATTTCGCGTCCATTTGAGCGAGACGAAATTCTAGACGAAATGTTTAGCAATTTTTGCCTCGGTAAATAGCGTTTTAGCTACTAATTAGCCAAAATTCAATATAATCTCGCATTTAAAACGAGGTCTTTATGAAGGAAAAAATCCAATATTTTTTGGCGCTGGGTCTGATAAAATTTGCAAAATTCGCGCCGAAAAGCTTCATATTCGCATTTTTCGATAAGCTCGCACTTTTTGCATCGTGGAAGCTTAGTAGGCGCGTTAAAGTCGCGCAGGATAACCTTCGCGCCGCCTATCCGCAAAAAAGCGAAAGTGAGCTTCACGCTCTTGCGATCGAGAATTTTCGCAGTATCGCTAGGACGCTTACCGACACGCTTTTATTTTACAACGGAAGACTAAAATTTGATGATCTGATTTCAAACGGCGAGCAGGCGCTAGAGCGCGTCCGAAAGCTAAAAGGTGATAATCCGCACGGGATTTTATTTTTTACGGCGCATTTTGGAAATTGGGAAATTCTAGCTAATTTTTTCGGCGCCAACGGCTTTCCTGTCTCGGTAGTCGGGCGTCGCAGCGATAATGAGTTGATCGAAGAGCGGCTAGTGGCGCCGTTTCGCGAGCGCTACGGCAACGATCTTATCTACAAGGATGATGCGATGCGCAGGCTCGTGCAGGCGCTAAAGCAGGGGCGCAACGTAGGCATCCTGCCCGATCAAAAGCCGGGCCCTAAAAACAGCCTGATTACGACCTTTTTTGGACGGCAGTGCTACACCACGAAGACTATCGCATCGCTTTATTTGAAATTTCATCCCGTGCTGATCCCGATCTTTGCGCGACGCGACGCGGATAATCGCTATGAGATCGTGATCAAGGATTTCCCGCCGCTACCTGAGGGGCTAAATAAGGACAAAGCCGAGCTGTTTATCACGCAAAAGTGCAACGACATTTTCGAAGAGGTTGTGCGAACCGCGCCGCAGCAGTGGTTTTGGATACATAAACGATGGAAAATGGACTGATGGCGCGGCAAATTTCAAGAGGCGAGAGCAAACGGGGTGTCATAAGAAATTTATCCGCGCCGCAGGGCTCGCGCCTTTTTGCAAAAGAGCAAAGCGTCGTAAATTTAGGCGATGCCACGCGAGCGGGTAAAATTTTAAATCCTGAGAGCTCTATGGCGATCGCCGTCGTCGCGCGAGATTATAAAAATTCGGATTTCAAAAATTTTATATCGTTTTGCGGCAGCCCCTCTTACATTTTGCGCCGTGAAAGCTTTAGCGATAAAAATTTAAGATCCGACGCCTCAGATTACGTATGTCGCCTAGGCGGCGGACCGCTAAATTTTAATAGCGAAAGCTCCGCTGCAAATCCGTCCGCCCCAAAAAATCCGCATCGCAAAGCGCTCATCTTAAGTGACGGCCGCAAGGGGCATGAGAACCAAAGTATCGCATTTTGCGAGCTAAAAGGGCTTGATTTTTGCATTTGCAAGATCGCTTACGCAAACAAGTTTCTTAAACTTTGCTCTTACGCGCTTGATTTTTTAGGATTTTATTTTAAAATTTTTAAGTGCGATCTTGGCGGGAGCGGCACGGCGGCGGACCGTAAAAACGGATCAAATTTAAATAATACCTCTTTAAACAGCCCCGCTGCATCAGATAGCATAAATTTAGATGCTGCGCCGAATGGCACCAATTCAGATGCCGTATCAGATAGCGCAAATTTAGATGCCGCGGCGGATCGCAATTTAAATTTCGCAGATTTCGATCTGTTCGTAGGCGCGGGCTCTACGAGCTATTACGCGCTGAAATTTTACGCGCGCAGATACGCTAGGCCGAGCGTCGCACTGATGTATCCGAAAGGCTACCGCAAGGATTTTAGCGTCATCATCGCAGGCGCGCATGATCGCCCAAAGCCGAGTGCGAACCTTAAAATTTCGCCCGTCTCGCTTAGCTTTTCGCGTCCGCAGGGGCTGTATAAGCCGCAGCGCAAGGCGGTAGGATTTATCATCGGCGGACCGAATTCCTGCTTTGAGATGGGGGATGAAATTTTAAAGCAGATAGAGGGCGTAAGGGCGCAGTTTGCGGACTGCGAGTTTGCGCTAACGACCTCTCCGCGCACGCCGCGGGCTACCGAGAGCGCGCTAGCCAAGCTTAGCTGGGATTACAGCGTGATTTACAGCCGCGAGCCAGTAAATCCGATCGGCGATTTTTTGGCGCAGTGCGAGTGGGTCTTTATCGGTGAGGACAGCGTCTCGATGATAAGCGAAGCCGTATCTAACGGGCGCGCGAACGTAGCCATTTTGAGTTTAAAACGCAAAGACGCTCATAATAAATTTGACGATTTTATAAGCGCTCTCGTTTCTACTGGACATGCTAGGCGCTACGATGAAGCGCTAAAAAAGACTGCAAAGTACGATCTTGGGGCGTTTGTGAGGGAGATAAAAATATGAGGGTTGTGCAAATCCTGCCCGAGCTGAACGAAGGCGGCGTCGAGCGCGGCGTAGTCGAGCTAAATAGAGAGTTTGCGCGGCGCGGCATCGAAAATTTCGTTATCAGTAACGGCGGCAAATTGGTGCCAAAGATAGAAAATGAGGGCGGCGTGCATGTGCGGCTCGACGTTTGTTCCAAAAATATCCTAAGCGTTGCGGCGCGCGTTTTAAAGCTGCGTAAAATTTTAAACGAAATTTCTCCAGACATCGTGCATGTTCGCTCCCGCGTGCCAGCGTGGCTGGTTAAATTTGCTCGCCCGCGTGCAAAGATCGTAAGCACCGTGCACGGGATAAATTCCGTAAATTTCTACAGCAAAATCATGACGGATGCGGACGCGATCATCTGTCCTAGCGGCTATGCGCGCGATCACGTGGTACGAAGCTACGGCGTAGATGCGGCCAAGATCACGATCATTCCGCGCGGCATCGATCTAGAAAAATTTAATCCCAAAAATTTAGACGAGCGCTTCATCGCGGAATTTCGGCAGAATTTTAACCTCGCGCAGGATGATTTCATCGTCTCGGGCGTTGGGCGCATTACGCAGATTAAGGATTACAAAACCCTGATCCGCGCCGCGGCTTTGGCAAGCGAACAAAATCTTAAAATTTTGATCGTAGGCGGCGTGAGAGCGGATCGCGACGAGTATTTTTCCGAGCTAAAATCGCTCGTAGAGGGGCTTGGCCTGGGCGAGCGCGTAATTTTTACGGGCTCGCAGAGCAAGGTAGCCGAGATTTACTCGCTCTCGTCGGTCACGGTAAGCGCTTCAAGCAAGCCCGAGAGCTTCGGGCGTTCGATGGCTGAGGCGATCGCGCTGAACTGCCCGGTGATCGCGACCCGTCACGGCGGCGCGCTGGATATCGTAAGAGAGGGCGAAAACGGCTATTTTTTTGACGTTGGCGATGCGCAGGCGCTGGCGGAGCTGTTTGCCCCCTCGCGCGAGCTGAAATTTGACGGCTACGGCTACGTTTCGCAAAACTTCAGCCTAAAGCAGATGGTAGAAAAAACGATAAAGGTTTATGAGAGTTTAATATGAAAAAATTTTTTTACGAAAACGCGCCTAGCGGCTGGAGGATCACATTTTTAACGCTGCTGCTTCTTTGGTGCGCGTCGCTGTTTTTTAAAAACGCGGTCTATCAGATCTCCTTTGCGGCGCTAAATTTACTATTTTTAGTCCATCTGATATATTTTAAAAACTACGCAATCCTAAGCGAAATTTTGAAAAAAACGCGATTTATCGCGATCTGCTTCGTTTGTTTAGTGGCGACGCTAGCGATCTCAAACATCCTAAATGAGGCTGTTATCTCAAAAAAAGCATGGCAGAGCACCCTATTTTTCGTCCTTCGATATGGCGCGATATTTTTGGCGCTTTGCTATTTTTACAAGCTTAAATTCTTTGATCAAAACGCCGTTTTCGCCTTTTTGTTCGTGGGGCTTGGAATTTTATCGGCGAGCGTGATCTATCAGCTTGTAAACAGCCCCGACGCAATCGTCTTTTCAAGCGATTCTGTTCGCGGAGGTCTTAGCGGATCGCTTTCGAACCGCAATATCTTAGGGCTTTTTATGGGCTTTGGGCTCTGCCTTAGCGCGGTGGCGATACGGCGGCCTTTGGCGCTTAAATTTGCGGCTCTATTTTTATTTGCGTTTTTTATGATCTTTTCATTTTCCAGAGCGGCGTGGGTCGGTGCGTTTTGTGCGCTTGCGTTTTATAGCGCGCTAAATTTAAAGAGCCTAAACAAAAAATACCTGCTTTTCACGGTAGGCTTCATCGCGATTTTTGCTATTTTGCTTGCGCTTTCGCCGTCGTTTGAGCAAAGGCTAGCCGCGCTATTTAGCGGCGATTCTTCAGGTAGGACCGTGATTTGGAGCTATATTTTAGAAATGGCGCAGCAAAAGCCTATCTTAGGCTATGGGCTGGGCTCATATATAAATTTGCCGGGCTCCCCGGTCCTAGAGCATCCTGAATATAACGCGCCGCACAATCTATTTTTAGAAATTTTACTTTATAGCGGCGTGCTCGGTCTCATCTTTTACGGCGCGATCCTATTTAGCGTTTTTAAGGAGTGCATTCAAAGCAGGCAGTTTGGGGTTCTTGCGCTTCTAATCTATCTTTTGATAGATTGTCAGTTCGATCACGGAGCGTATCTGTCGAAAGAAGCGCTAAGCCTGGCTACGATTTTGAGTTTTTTGGCTTATCGCATGAGGATTGAGAGATGATCTACGCGGCGGCGGTTTTGGCTTTTGCGGCGCTTTTTGCGTGGTTTTGCCTGCGCTTTGCGTGGTGGGCGAAGGATCTGCCTTACGAGTATCCGCGCGTGCTGATGTATCATATGATCCGCGAGCATCTGCCAAAGCATGCCTCTAAATTTAACCGTCTGCGCGTGACCCCCGTCGCGTTTGAAAAACAGCTTGCGTGGCTGAAGCGAAACGGCTTTACGAGCTACACTTTAAGCGAGCTTGCAAGCTTGGATAAAAAGCCCGCAAAGGCGGTTTGTATTACCTTCGACGACGGATACCGCGATAATCTCACGGGCGCTCTGCCTCTTTTGCAAAAATACGGCTTTAAGGCGACGATTTTCATCGTAAACCGACGCTTTGAGGGGAATTGGGCGACCGATAAGGATCTGAAAAAATCAAGCGACGAGCTAAATCGCGAGCAGATGTTAAGCGACGAGGAGGTTCGCGAGCTTTTGCAAAGCGGCCTCATCGAGATCGGCTCGCATACGCTCGATCATGCAAATTTGCCTAGCTTAGACGCGACAGAGCAGCTGCGCCAGATGAGCGAATCAAAGCGCGAAATAGAGGAGAAATTTGAGATCTCTTGCAGCGCCTTTGCCTATCCGTTCGGCTTTTACGACGAGATTAGCGTGCGCTGCGCGCGCGAGGCGGGCTTTAGCTGCGCCGTTACGACGCAAAACGACGTGTTGCGCCCTCACTACTCAAATTTTGAAATTCCGCGCATCATGGTTAGCGGCAGGCAGGGGCTTTTTAGCTTCATTTTGAAGATGAAAAAGGGCAGAAATAGATGAAAATCGCCTACCTTTGCTGCTCCAGATTTTACGGCGGCGTCGAAAAGATCGTAATCGACTCGCTAAATGAGCTTTGCAAAAGCGAGCAGACGGCGCTCATCGTGCCCGATAGATGTGAGTTTTTGCAGCGTCTGGATGCTCGCGTGCAAATTTATCAGTACAAAAGCCGCGACAAGCGTTACAATCCGTTTTTGTTCGCTGAAATTTATCGGTTTTTACGCTCGGGCGGATTTGAAATTTTACATTCGCACGGCGCCAAAGCCGCGCAGATCGGCTTCGTAGTCGAAAAATTTTTAAATCTTAAGCTTGTCGCGACCAAACACAACGACCGCAAAGCGCCCGTTTTCGATCGCGTGCAAAACGTCATCGCAGCCTCTCGCAAGGTCGCAACCACGATAAAGCACGCCGCGAAAGTGATATATTTCGGCATAGAGCCGCGGCGGGAGTTTGCAAATCGTGAAATTTTCGCGCGCTGCAAGGATACGGATGGCGCTGCAAACGTGGCGCCCAAGGAAACAAAGGACGCATGCGGCGACTCGGCTGGTGCTGCGGGTGCGTCGCAAAATATGGCTGGCGTTGCATTTGCGTCGCAAGATACGCCTGATGGGGCGAGTGTATCGCAAGATAGGGCTTTCGATGCGGACGCATCGCAAAATAAGACTAGTAGCATATTCGTATCGCAACAGGGTGCAAGCGCGGCGGCGGGAAATTTTAAATTTAGCATCGTTGCGGTCGGCAGGCTCGATAAGATCAAGGGTTTTGATCTTTTGATCCGCGCCGCAAGCGAGCTGAAATTCGATTTCGAGCTTAAAATTTACGGGCAGGGCGGCGAGAGGCAAAATTTGCAAAATTTAATCGATTCGCTAAAATTGCAGGACCGCGTGCGGTTGTGCGGCTTTTGCGACGACGTTGCGGCAGCTCTTGCCGCGTCGCACCTGCACGTCATCAGCTCGCGCAAGGAGGGCTTTCCCGTGATTTTGATCGAAGGTATTTTTTATTCGCCCGTGCTGATATCTACCCGCGCGGGCGGAATTTCGGAAATTTTAAGCGAGGAGTTTTTATGCGAGGCGGCGGATTTGAGCGCCAAAATCGATGAAATTTACCGCACTTACGGCAAATACGCCCGGGCTTTCGCGCAAAAACACGCCAAGCTCAAGCAAACTTTGACGCTGCAAAATTATATCAGCTCGCTTAAAAATTACTACGAGGAGCTGTTATGCGAAGCCTAAAGATCGTGCATTGCGGCATTTTCAACGAATACGACGACGGCAGTTTTTTCTACGGCATGGAGCGCAAGATCAGCCACGGGCTCGTTCGCGGCGGCCACTTCGTCTATGATTTTAGCTACCGCGATTGGGAGCGGAGCTTGCGCTTTTGCGGGCTGAAAAACAGCGGCTTAAAAAAGATGAACGACAAGCTCGTGCGTATCTGTGAAAACATCGGCGCCGATCTGCTTCTAATCGGTAAGGGCGAAAAGATAAAATTTGATACTCTAAGCCGCATCAAAAAGCTACTGCCGAAGATCAAAATAATCCAGTGGTATGCGGATTTAAGAAGCGCCGATAGCGGCGATTTTAATAAAATTTCCCTGGCCGATGCCTTTTTTTGCACCAACGCCACGGATCTGGCGGAAATTTCGCGCCGCAATCCAAACACCCTAGTTTCGTTTATGCCAAATATCTCGGATGCCGCATTCGATAGGAATTTTGAGTCGGAAAAGAGCCACGACGTCCTTTATATCGGCAACGACTACCTGCCCAACAGAAAGGAATTTATCGAGACTCTAAAGCAACTATGCGCCAAAGAGGGCATAAAGATTAAAATTTACGGGAGTTTAGGCGAGCCCTTTGTATTTGGAGGGCGGTTTCAGCAAGAAATTTCGCGCTCTAAAATAGCGATAAATTTTAACGCGGATGACGGCGTTTGGAAACCGAATCAAAATAAAATTTTATACTCATCCGATCGAATGGCTCAATTTATGGGGTGCGGAGTTTGCACATTCAGTCCCGCTATAAGGGGCTTGGATAGACTTTTTGCGAACGGGCGCGATGTCGTATATTTTAGCGATGTAGAGGATTGTTTTGCCAAGATCAAAGAATGCTTGCAAAACGGAAGTTTCGAAGCTATTGGCAGAAGCGGGCGGGCTAGGGCGCTAGAAATCGTAAATGCTACGCGCGTATCTAAATTTATGCTGGAGCTAACGTTTGGCTTGACGCTTAGCGAGCCTTACGAGTGGCGCGAGTTCGTCTATAAAAACGGAGAGAAATTCAGATGATTTATTTTGTAGCTTTCCTGATCTTTGCCGCCGCGGCGGGCGTTTCGCTGCGGTATAACTGGTGGCGGATCCCGCAGGGCTGGCATAAGGCGCGGGTGCTGATGTATCATAGCGTAGAGGAACATAATGGCGATAAATTCGACAAATGGCGGCTGAAGCCTGCGGATTTTGAAAGACAGATCGCGTGGCTTGCGAAAAACGGCTTTAAAAGCTTTAAGCTTAGCGAGCTTATCGCGCTAGAGCGGCTGCCTAAAAAGGCGGTTTGCATCACATTCGACGACGGGTTTGAAAATAATTTTACTAACGCTTTTGAAATTTTGAAAAAATACGATTTCAAAGCGAGCGTATTTTTGGTGCCGGATGCTGTGCAAAACGACTGGGAGCGCGCCAACACCGCCCATCTTGCGCAGATGCTAAGCGAGGAGCAAATTTTAAAAATGCAAGCAAGCGGGCTGGTGGAGTTCGGCGCACATACGATGCACCACGTAAATTTAGACCTTACCTACGCGAGCGATCCGCAGCTCGCCGCAGACGAGATCATCACGTCCAAGGCTCGCGTAGCGCGTATTTGCGGGCGGCCGTGCGAGGTATTTGCCTATCCGTACGGTAAATTTAACGACGAAATTTTAAATATCGCCAGATCAAATTTCAAAGGCGCGGTAGTCGTCAAGCGCGGACTTTACGAAGCGGGCGACGACAAATACGCCGTAAAGCGTATCGGCATTTTGGGCACGGAGGGGTTTTTTGATTTTTGGCTGAAATTTACGAGGATAAGGAACAAACTATGATTAAAGCGTCCGTTTATGCGATAGTGATGAATGAGGAGCGCCACATCGAGCGTATGCTGCGTAGCGTGGCGGATTTTGCCGAGATCATAATCGTCGATAGCGGCAGCACCGATGCCACGCTGCAAATCGCGCGTAAATTTACCGATAAAATTTACCACCACGACTGGCAGGGCGAGGGGGTGCAGAAAAACTACGCGTTTTCGCTATGTAGCAACGAATGGGTGCTCAATCTCGACGGCGACGAGGAGGTAAGTCCTGAGCTAAAAGGCGAGATAGAGGAGTTTATGAGCCAGAGCGATTACTCGGCGCTGGATATTAAATTTCATGAATACTCGCTCGGGCGCAGATGCTCTGATCTCGTGCATAAAAACACCCACATCCGCTTCTTTCGCAAGGAATGCGGCGAGTATAAAAATATGGGGGTGCACGCGCAAATTTCGATCATAAAAGGCGCGGTAAAAAAGAGCAAATTTTGTATTAATCACTTTAGCGAAAAGCCGATCGCCGAGCTCGTTATGAAAAACAACAACTACTCCACGCTGCGCGCGCAGGGGGATTTTGAGAAGGGCAAGAAGCCGAGCCTTGCGAAGCTTTTGCTGATCTATCCGTTTGCGTTTTTTAAATCGTATATTTTGCGCAGATCGCTTTTTGATGGGCGCAAGGGATTTATCACGGCAAACATTAACGCATTTTACGCGTTTTTAAAAGAGGCGAAACTTTACGAGAAGTATCTTAAAAAGGGCGAAGATTAATCGAAATGATAGAAAATTTTAGCTATCATTGGGACCTAAATTTAACGGCGAAAAGGGCGAAAAAATGGACAAAAAAGTAGTAGCGGCACATAAAATTTCAGACGAAGAATATGAAAAAATTTTAAAAATTTTAGGTCGCGAGCCGAATCTGCTCGAGCTTGGGATTTTTAGCGCGATGTGGAGCGAGCACTGTAGCTACAAATCGAGCAAAAAATATTTAAGCGGCTTTCCGACCAAGGCGCCTTGGGTTATCCAAGGCCCCGGCGAAAACGCAGGCGTCATCGACATCGGCGGCGGCATGGCTGCGGTTTTTAAGATGGAAAGCCACAACCACCCTAGCTTCATCGAGCCTTTTCAGGGGGCTGCGACCGGCGTGGGCGGGATACTGCGCGATATCTTTACGATGGGCGCGCGAGTCGAAGCCAATATGAACTCTCTTCGCTTCGGCGAGGTGCGAGGAAGAAGCGAGAATGCGCGAAAACAGCGCTATCTGCTAAAAGGAGCAGTCGCAGGCATCGCGCACTACGGCAACTGCATGGGAATCCCTACGATAGGCGGCGAGACGAGCTTCGATAAGAGCTTTGACGGCAATATTTTAGTTAATGCCTTTGCTCTTGGTATCGTTAAAAAGGATGAAATTTTCTACGGCAGAGCTGAAGGTGTCGGCAACAGCGTGATCTACGTGGGCTCCAAAACCGGGCGCGACGGGCTCGGAGGAGCCGTGATGGCGAGCGATAGCTTTAATGACGCAAACAAATCTCTGCGCCCGACCGTGCAGGTGGGCGATCCATTCGCCGAAAAGCTGCTGATGGAGGCGTGCTTGGAGCTTTTTAAAACCGACTACGTCGTGGGTATCCAAGATATGGGCGCGGCGGGGCTTACTTCAAGCAGCTTTGAGATGGCGGGGCGCAGCGGCAGCGGCATGCGGTTAAATTTGGATCGCGTACCGATGCGCGAGGAGGGGATGAGCCCGTATGAGCTGATGCTAAGCGAGAGCCAAGAGCGCATGCTGATCTGCGCCAAAAAGGGCTGCGAGGAGAAAATCAAAGAAATTTTTGCCAAATGGGATCTTGATGCCGCCGTCATCGGCGAAGTGACGGATAGCGGCAAGATGGAGCTTTTTTGGCACGGCGAGCTGGCGGGCGTTATCCCGATCGAGCCGCTTAGCGAGGCGGCGCCCGTGCTGGATCGCCCGATAAAAGAGCCTGCATATATGGCGCAGATCGCGGGGCAAAATTTATGCGGCTGCGGTGCAAGCGAGCGCGAGCTGGACGCGGCGTTTGATAAAATTTTTGAGGACCCCGAAGTGCTAAATAAATCCTACATCTACGATCAATACGACGCTAACGTAGGGTTAAATTCTGCCAAGCGTCCCGGCATGCTTGGCGCTGCAGTGATGCGAGTTAAGCAAAACGGCGTCAAGCTCGCGATGGCTGCGGACTGCAACACGCGGATGAATTACGTCCATCCTCGCATAGGCGCGGCGCTAGCGGTAGCGTCGGCGGGGCGAAAGGTCGCTATGAGCGGCGCGACGCCTCTAGCTATCACCGACTGCCTAAATTACGGCAATCCGCAAAACCCCGAGGTTATGTGGCAATTCGCTCAGGGCTGCGAGGGGATCAAGCAGGCTTGCGCCGCGCTAAATACCCCGGTCATCAGCGGCAACGTAAGCCTTTATAACGAAACGGGCGGCGTTAGCATCCAGCCCACTCCCGCGATCGTCTGCGTGGGCACAAACGAGGGCGAGATCATCCCTAGCGATTTTTGCGCTAGCGGCGTGAGCGTCTATCTGGCGGGTGACACGAAGGGCGTTTTTGCGGGCTCGCTTTATATGAAAGCGGTGGAAAACCGCGTCGCAGGCAGCTTGCCTGAGTTAAATTTAAAAGCAGAGCGCGCTTTGTGGGACTTCGCGATCGAGGCGGGCAGGAGTGGGGTTTTGGAATTTGCAAACTCAGTAGGTATCGGCGGCGTGGCGATCACGCTTGCGAAGATGGCGTGCGTAGGCGGTATCGGCGGCGAGTTTGAGATGAGTTGCGATGATAGCAGAGATATTTTCGACGAGAGCTTTTCGCGCGCGATTTTCGGCGTCCGCGACGAGGCGAAATTTAAAGAGCTGGCCGCAAAATACGGGCTAAGCTTAATGCGCCTAGGCATCAGCGGTGGCGAAGCGTTTCGCATAAATTCTGTCCGTAAAAACATAAACGCGCTAAAAGAAATTTACTTCGGCGAGTTCGCCAAGATCATAAAGAGCGAAGACTAGCGCGTGCTTAGTCTCATATTTCTTTTAATCGCGCTATATATTTTCGCGCAGATCGGCGTGGCTTTCGGCAACTCCGGCTATCGCGGCAAGGCTCAAATGCAGCTAGGAGAGGCTAAAATTTTAGTAGCGCTTCTAGCCAAGGTCGCCAAAAGCGACGGGTACGTAAGCGAGTCCGAAGCCGCGATGATAAGCGAAATTTTAGACGATTTGGTGCGCCAAATGGGTGCCGGCGAACGCGAACGCCAGGCGCTGAAGCTCGTCTATAAGCTAGAGAAAGAAAACCTCGCAAACGCGCGCGAGCTCGCCGAAAAATATAACCAAACCTACCGCCCGAGCCCGAGCCGCAAAACGGGGCTAATCTATTTCTTTTTAAATTTAGCCTACGTCGATCGCGGTTTTAGCGCGGCGGAGCGGCGCACGATCTCGCAGATCTGCGACGGGTTAGGCATTGCGGAGCATATCCAAAGCCAGATATTCGCGACCTTTGAGCGCAGCTTTTACGGCACATATTACGAAAACGGCGGCTCGCAAAGCAGCTCCACTTACGACGAATATGACGGCTATAGCACAAGAAGCGGCGGGTATTGGGACAAATACGGCGGCAGAAGCACCGGCGGCTACGGAAGCAGCAGTTACGGCGGCGGTACGGGCTACGGCTATGGCGGCACGACGGGTTCGGGCTACGGAGGCTCGCAAAGTTCAGGCGGTTCATACGGCGGATATTCTGGCTCGGGTGGTGGCTCGCAAGGCTCCGCCAAAAGCAAAAGAGATCCGTATGAAATTTTGGGGCTCTCCAAGGACGCTACGTTTAGCGAGATCAAGAAAAAATATCGCGAACTAGTTAAAAAATACCACCCCGACATCCTGATGGGCAAGGGCGCGGACGAGGAGATCATCCAGGAGGGCACGAAGAAGCTTCAGGAGATCAACGAGGCGTATAAAATTTTAAAGGAGCGCTTCGGCGAGAAGTAAGGCGAAATTTTAAAATTTGAGGGCGCAAAACGCCTTGAAATTTTAAGGTAGGGCTTGCGATACGGCGATAAGGTGCGGCAAAGGATTAGAATTTAAGGAGCGATAAATGAAAAATTTTATAGTTTTTGCCGTTTTGACGGCACTGCTTGGAGGATGCGGGGTATTGCGTCCGGCTAAGAGCGATAAGGAGTTTAAATTTTACGACGGCAACAAAACCATGATCTATAAATTTGTCGGCGAGGATCTGTATGAAAACGGCAGAAATTTAGGCTCCTATTCTATGGATAGAGGCGAGTTTAGGATGCTCGTGCTCGATGAGGCGGGCAAGTCTTACGGCAACAATTACAAGTCCGCGCTGAATGCCAAGCGGATGAAATTTTATCTTTTTAACGACGAAAGGGCAATGGTATTTAGCATTTGGCACAAAGATGGGATTTGCAGCGTCTATAACGCCGGCAGATACGTAAATTTCGACTATACTTCAAATATGTTCAAAGACGGCGATTGGCTTTATGCGGACGGTAGAATTTCAAAAAGCGAGAGCTCGGTGCAAAATATGAGCTCGAAAGGACTAAGCGCATATAAAAATATGAATTTTGAAAAAGCGGTCGATCGCAAAGATACGAAATATATCGCGGAGGAGTTGGCTGTGGCTGGATTTTTCAAAAAGACGATCGAGGGTCTTAGAACCATGATCTTAGACGATTTTTGCAGATAAACTTCGGAGGATTTATGGATAAAATTAAAATTTTAGCGCTGCTTGCGGCAGCGGTGCTGCTTACAGGCTGTATGAAGATAAAGTATTCGCAAGCCGAGCTGCATCCGGAAAATTCCGTGATGATGAGCTATGACGGGCAGACCGTCACCGAGTATAAAATTTCAGGCGGCGTGCTTTTAAAAGATGACGCGATATTAGGAAGATATGAAGAGGAGGGCTCCAATCTCTATCTATTTACGGACGAAAGAGGAGTCGGCGTGGCTGGGGATCAAATTTCGCAGCGAGGTCTAAATAAATTTACGATCTACGTTTTTACGCCCAATAAAGAGCTACGAATCGCCGAGTATTCCGCAAGCGGCGGCGTTTGCAAGGCCTTTGCGGAGGGCAAATTCGTAAGCCTAAAAGAGCACTTTAGCGGCTACGCTTCCTCCGCACCGCTTTATTCATACTCGTTTTCGGCTTCGGTGTCGCAAAGCGCCAGCGCAAACGAGATCTCGCGCTATGAATACGTGGGCTCAAGACTAAAAAATAGTAGGGCATTCTTGCAAAGTCCGCATACGGCTCTAGGCAATACGGTTAAAGAGAGCATCAAGTGGCACCGGGACAAATTGCGCGATATTTGTAAGATAAAATTTTAAAAACCAAACCAACACGAAAGGAAAAACATGGGATTTTTATCCAAAGACGAAGAGCCGCATAAGCAGGGCGCTAAAAAAGCGGCGAAGCAACCGCCGATCTTGATGAAGCAAACGCAAGAGGTGATCACGAATATCGAGAAATATCTGGGCGCACCGCTGCTTACCTACTTCAATTCGGGCGCAGGTAGCGTCTGCGGCAACGACGCGATCAGTATCAACGACCATCTTAAAGGCAAGCATTTCGAAAAGCTCTACCTTTACATCAAATCTGACGGCGGCAGCGGTATCGCCTCGCTTAAGATCGTCTCGATCCTGCGCAACCACTGCGACGAGCTGATCGCGCTGGTGCCTGCAAACTGCGCTTCGGCGGCTACGATGATGGCGCTTGGGGCGAATAAAATTTTAATGGGGCCGCTAGGCTATCTCACGTCGGTCGATACTTCGCTGCGACATGAGCTTTCGCCGGTTACGAACACCAACGACCAAGCCAACGTTTCGATGGACGAGCTAAGCCGCGTGGTGAAGCTTTGGAAAAATAACGAGCGCCCGAACGACGAGAACCCGTACAAGGAGCTTTACAAATATATCCATCCGCTCGTTTTCGGCGCCGTCGATCGCGCAAGCAGCCTGTCGCTTAAAATTTGCCGCGAAATTCTGCGCTACCACTTCGAAGATGAGCAAAAGATCGCCTTTATCAGCGACAAGCTAAACAGCGGCTATCCGTCGCACGACTATCCGATCTTATTCAGAGAGGCTAACGAGCTTGGGCTTCAGGTCGAGAAGATGGATACGCGCCTAAGCGAGATGCTTCAAATTTTAAACGAGCTCTACGCCGAGATGGGGCAGCGCACCTTCACCGACTTCGATGAGAACAACTACCACGATAACAACATCGCCAATATCATCGAAATTTCGGGATGTCAGATCTACTATCAGATCGACAAGGATTGGTTTTACCGTGAGGAGGAGAAGCGCTGGATCGTGCTAAACGACGAGAGCTCGTGGCGCAAAAACGAGATCGACGGCAAAAATATCAAAAACAGCATCTATTATATTTAGTGCGGTTTTTGGGTCTCGTGCCGCTTTAAATTTGCGGCTTGTAAAATTTAAAGCGGCGCATAAATTTAAACGAGCAGCAGCGGCAAGGTGCGATTGATGATGACATAGCCGCGCTTATGGACGAGCTGGAAAATAGGATGTGCAAGTAAATTTAAAATTTTAAAAGTGGCAAAAGCAAGCGCCAATCTAGCTTGGCGATAAAAGCTGCGCTGCGAATTTTAAATTTAGCCGGTTCACGCAGATCCTTGCGGCTAAATTCGCGCTGCGGTTTAAATTTACGTTTTGCGCGCGGCTTTTAATTTAGCCTTTGCAAGCGGCGCAAAATTTTAAAATTTACATCCGCGCGGGCAACGCGGCGGCATTTGAGAAGTAAAATTAAAATTTGCGCGCGGTAAATTTAATAAATTTGGCTTTGCCGATTTCCGCTTCATAAATTTGGCAAAATTTTAAAATTTAAAGGGGTTTTTGCGATGAAATTTTTTATCTCATCTCTGTTTTTGGTTCTGTCGCTGCTCGGCTGCGCGGGCAAAAACTCGCCCGCAAGCGATAAAACCTACGTTCTTTCGGACGAGCTTAGGGGTACGAAATACGCTTTTTACGGCGGAAATCTTTACGAAAACGGTACGATTTTAGGCCCTTACGAAACGCGCGGCGATGCGAAGCTTGCGATTTTAGGCGGTAGCGGCACAAATTTAGACAAAAACACAAAGCTAATAAAACTATATTTTTTCGAGCGCAGATACGGTGCGATCTACGCCGCAAGCCACAAAAATGGGGTCTGCGCCGAGTACAATAAGGGAAATTTCGTAGATTTTCAAATTTTATTTAATATTTTTCAAAGCAAAGAGTGGTTTAATTATAGCGGCGGCATTTCTCCGGGCGGCGAAAGGCTAAAAGAGCTGAGTTCGGCGCGTATGGCGAAATTTAACGGCGAAAATCTCGGCGCAGCAGATGAAAAGACGAGGCGCGAGTATCAAAAGGCTCGCCGTGAAGCGATTTTGTATTTTCAGCTTAATGCAAACGACATGCGCGAGCTGATTTTTAAAAAATTATGCGAATAAATTAAAAGGAGAAAAGATGAGAGCGTTAATCAGCGTCAGCGATAAGAAGGGCGTCGTAGAGTTTGCCAAAGGGCTGCAGAGGCTCGGATTTGAAATTTTAAGCACGGGCGGCACGCATAAATTGCTTTTGCAAAATGGCGTGAAAGCAGCGGAAGTGAGCGAGTACTCGGGCTCGCCCGAGATGTTTGAGGGACGGGTTAAGACTCTGCATCCAAAGATCCACGGCGGAATTTTGTATAAGCGAAACGACGCAAATCACGTAAGCCAAGCCGCGCAGCACGGCATCGGCGGCATCGATCTCGTGTGCGTAAATTTATATCCTTTTAAAGCGACCGTAGCCCGCACCGACGATTTTTCAGAGATTATCGAAAATATCGACATCGGCGGCCCCGCGATGGTTCGAAGCGCAGCTAAGAATTTTGCGAGCGTCTATGTAGTCACGAGTCCGCTTGATTACGGCGCGGTTTTGCAAAATTTAAGCGGCGCAGACGAGAGCGAGAAGCTGAAATTTAGGCAAAATTTAATGATAAAAGCTTATGAGCACACCGCAGCCTACGATGCGATGATCGCAAACTATATGAACGAGCGCTTTAACGGCGGCTTCGGCGCGAAAAAATTTATCACGGGCAGCAAGGTATTCGATACTCGCTACGGCGAAAATCCGCACCAAAAGGGCGCGCTGTACGAATTCGAGGACTTTTTTAGCAACCATTTTAAGAGCCTAAAGGGCGAGGCGAGCTTTAACAATATGACCGATATGCACGGCGCGCTGATGCTGGCTAGCAGCTTCGGGGGGGCGCCTGCGGTGGCGATCTGCAAGCACGCCAATCCATGCGGCTTTGCCGTAAAGGGGAGCCTGCTTGAAAGCTACGTAGAGGCGCTAAAATGCGATCCAGTCTCGGCATACGGCGGCGTCGTGGCGATAAACGGCGTTTTGGACGAGGAGCTAGCAAATAAAATCAATGAAATTTTTGTCGAAGTTATCCTTGCTGCCCGCGTCACGCCCGCGGCGCTTGCGGTATTTGAAAAGAAAAAGCGTATTAAAATTTTCGAGCAGGGCGGGGAGTTTTTAATTCGCGAAAACGACAAGTATGATTTTAAATTTATTGACGGCGGCTTCGTATATCAGCAGCGCGACTACGTAGGCGCGGGCGAGGTCGCAAACGCTAGCTGCGTCACGGGGCGCGCGGCGAGCGAGAGCGAGCTTGACGATCTAAAAATCGCGTGGCAGATCGCCGCACTTACGAAGAGCAACTGCGTGGTTTACGTCAAAAATCGCGCGATGGTCGCGATCGGCATGGGTATGACGAGCCGCGTGGACGCCGCGCGTGCGGCAGTGGCCAAGGCTCGCGACGTGGGCGTCGATCTGAGCAGCTGCGCGCTTGCCAGCGAGGCGTTTTTCCCGTTTAAAGACAGCATCGAGATCGCCCATGCTGCGGGCGTCGCAGCGGTAGTGCAGCCGGGCGGCAGCATCCGCGACGATGAGGTGATCGCAAGCGCCGACGAGTTTGGCATGGCGATGTATTTTACGGGAGTGCGCCACTTTTTGCACTAAATTTTGCTCACTACAAAGCGTGCGCGATGTAAATGGCTGCGCTCCGATACGCGGCGAGCGTGATGCGAATCGGACTACTCGCGCTTTGCCATACGGCTGTGCGGCGACGATTCAGCTGTGCGGCATATCGTTTTGTAGCGGGCGCGGTGCGGACCCAGCTGCCTCCGCTACGCAGCCGTGCGCGATGTAAATTTGACTGCGCTCCGCTACGTGGCGGAGGCAGTGCGAATCAGACTGTTCGCGCTTCGTTATACTACTGCACGGCGCGAGTTTTTGGCTATGCGACATACCGCTTTGTGTCGGTGCGGCGCAATCTAAATTTAATCACTCGCCGCTCCTGAATGGTCGCGAAAATTTTATCTAGCAGCCGCAACGCGAAAATTTTAAATTTAATAGCGCACGCAACGGATGGGTTCGCGCCTCGCCGTCGTATAGCGGCGTACAAATTTTATCTCGCGGCGCGAAAATTTCATGGCGCCTATTTTGCGTTGAAATTTCGGTGCCGTTTCGTAGCAGATACGGAGCGGAGTATAAATTTTTAAAACGGCGCCTCGTCGCGATCGGTGCGCTCGTAGATAAATTTTAATCGCGCGACAAGCGGATGGACGCCGTACCGCAACCTAAGCGGTGCGTAGAAAATTTAGCCGCGCGGTGGATAAGTGCCGTGCCGCGATCGCGGCAGTGCGTAGATAAAATTTAATCGCGTAGTAGAGTAGCGGGTGCAGCGCAAAGCTTCCGTCTCGCGAGCAGTCCGTGCCCTCGCAAAACGGCGCCTGCGGTAGAATTCGGCCGCGTCGCAAAACTCGCAAAGGCGCTATCAGGCTCAAACCACGGTTGCGCGGCGGTAAAATTTTGATCCCGCGTCACCGCAGCGATAAAATTCTAATTCTGCGGCGACGGCGAGCCAAAAGCCCCGATCCTGCGGCGATAAAATTTGGGTACCGATCCGCCGTAGGCGATAAAATTTCTCTCTTTCACTCTCGCTTCATTTAGAGATTGTAAAATTGCGCAAAATTCAAAACGAAAGGATCAAAATGAAAATTTCTAAAGTTTTAATCTGCCTCTTTGCTTTGGCGGCGGGTTATTTAGTCGCGCTCAATGCCGCAGGCGGCGGTAGCTTGGCGGACGCAAATTTTAAAGTTAAAGGAGGCGGCGTGAACGCAAACGTAAAAGAAATTTATCTAGCAGGCGGCTGCTTCTGGGGCATGGAGGCGTATTACAAACAGCTCGACGGCATAGTCGCGACGCAGGTAGGCTACGCCAACGGCAAGAGCGATAAAGCAAGCTACGAGGGCTTACATAGCAGCGATCATGCCGAGACGCTACACTTAAAATACGACGCCAACGTCATCAGCGAGCCTGAAATTTTGGCGCATTATTTCCGCATCATCGATCCGTTCTCGATCGACAAGCAAGGTAACGACCGCGGTCGCCAGTATCGCACGGGCATCTACTACACCGACGAGGCGAGCGGCGAGATAGCGCGCTATTTCATAGCGGCGCAGCAGGCTAAATTTAAAGAAAAGATCGCCGTCGAAGTGGCGCCGCTAAAGAATTTCGTCCGCGCCGAGGAGTATCATCAGGACTACCTCGTCAAGCACCCGACCGGATAC
>ERZ773083.858-NODE-858-length-22887-cov-10.872985_pt1 | contig 22887 bp, 20 predicted proteins | sample MGYA00511465_ERZ773083 | MGnify/ENA primary metagenome ERZ773083 (study PRJEB29015, sample SAMEA2738001) | human oral metagenome | biome: human oral; feature: human-associated habitat; material: dental | place: China | collected 2060 ... | reverse complement strand
TCTTTGTCCTCTTTTCCGGTCTCATAGACTTCCTTCCCCTTGTCGATGACGAAAGAGCCGACGCTCTGTACGCCGCCAACGAGTTTTTCGGTCAGATTGGGTGATACCTTCTTGAAACCCATGGGAACACTCCTTCCTTATCCAGTCAAAGTCTGTTTTGTTATCCATGATGTTTTTTGTGGTTATAGTCCAAGCAGTAAACAAGAGACTTTTTTCCGCCGCCACATTCCTGTATATAAATCCTACCAGTGTGACTGTATCGATATTCGAATAGTTTTTCTATGTCCCATTCATAAAATGGCTGTTTCTTTATCCCGTTCGATAGGGGCTCACCTCCATTTATGGCTTTTAGTAGCTTGTATATTCTCTTGTCAAATGTCTTTTCGTTCAGAATTTCTGCAATAGCAAGTGGCGTGAACTCGAGGTTGTCGAAAACCTCCTCGATTAACACTTGGGTGTCTTTTTTGATGATGTTTTTCATTCGGTTATTTATACGATCAATGAAATTTTTGAGTTCTTGCCCTTTTGAAGCAAACTCGTTTTGAGCATCGCCGTATTCTTCTTCCAATATGCTGACGAGCTCTTTATTTTCTTCTGCTTCCTGGATAATTTTAGAATAGTCTTCTAGGCGTTTTTTCAGACGAATGATCTTAGAGGACAGAACGACACCGCGCACGGGCTTATCTATAAATTCCACACCATACGTTTCTGTGTATCCTAGTGTGTCTTCGTCTTTCAGTCTCATACCGGAGAGCATATAGATATCGAGCTTCGGACAAACTTCGCGTATATCGGGAAGGGCATCCGTTCCTTGGGGATTGCCTCGTCCAAAATCGATATCTAGGAACAGCGCATCAAGGGCATCAATATTGTCATAGCAGTAATCCAACAGTTCGTCGGTATCGTAAAAATCTACAATATCGCATGTAACCTCTGTGGAATGATATACATCTTCGACACATTTTCGAAATAAGTCATGAATATGTTGTTCATCGTCTGCTACTGCCACAAGAATATTTTCCATGAAATTAGACCTCCTCATCTTTGATCGGAAAAGAAATTTTGGTTCTTGCACCGATGCTTCCATCTTGTGTGCGAATATTCTCTGCTTCGATTTCTCCGCCCATCATTTCCGTGAATATTTTTATATAGGTTGTTCCTTCTCCTTCCCGTGCCTTTCCATGTGCATCTTTTTTGGAGCTTATAACAGGTTCTTTATAAATTTTCTGTACCTCTGGAAACCCTCCGCCATTGTCTTCTACGATGATGAAGAGGCGGTGTTCTGAGGTATATATTTTTAGAGAGGTATATCTCTTATATGTGGAAGCAGTGCCCTTCTCGCGCATAATGCGTTTCTGTCGTCCTGTTGCTTCTTTTGCGTTACCAATTAGGTTTGTGATGATACTCCAAAAATGATGCGGATTAGCAAACATCGTTTTTTCACCATATGCTGTGTCTATTTCATAGGTGAACCCAGATGATCTGTCCTTTTGGTATTCGGCAATATATTTTGGCGCTTTTGCCATTAACTCTTGAAGTTTGCACGTAGTCATTGCTATCGATATGGCTTCAGGAAGTTCTGCTAAATCCTCTAGAATCATATTGATGTATGGCTGGATTTCCTGGTTCTTAATATATGCATCCGATGTAATCCATTTATTTTTCAGGTCATGACGTTCTTTTCTTGTAGCCATTTCCAGCTGGCTGTTCAAGGATATGATATGTTCGTCATAATCATCTTCATAGAGATTACTTATTTCTTGTAGGATATTCCTGCTGTCAGCAATCTGATGATTTGTCTCGCCATGCAAATGAGAGAAAGCCAGGCGCAACATGCTTGCTAGATTCGCATTCCTTTTATATTCTTTGTATATGCTTTTGATCCATATGAGCTCAAAGGCAATACAACAAATCAGCAATGCGCCCCAAAAGCTAAGAGATCTGTTATGCAGGCGATTGTGTACATAGGAATAGTTGTAGTTTTTTACATCATATTCTATCAAGTCCGGTATGCAGGAGAAAGTTACAGACTTAATATAGCTCTCAAGCAAGTATGGTCTGTTATAATAGATATAAGACAGTTCATATACATCATTTCCTACGAGAATAGGATTATAGTTATCTCCGTAGGAATCCGCCTCATAATGTGTTGCGTCTCTTGTCGTAGATGGTTTCTTGTAATATTCGTCTCCGTTTTTCAAAAGGATGAATTGTCCCAAATTTTTCCCTAGAAAATAGTCTAACCGGCGACGCTTCTCCTCATCGTCTATATTTGCCTCGTTCAATATGAGCGAAACACCTTTTTGGTAGGAATCTGCACTCTTTTTCAGCCCGCTGTCCACTCCATAATAGTAACGAGAACTACTGAAAATCCAGACGACAGTAGATAACAATAAAATCCAGAAACCATAGAAAAATAGTTGATAGTAATGAAATTTCCCAATTCTCTTGAGACTATATTCTTTGCAATATTTCCCTAAACAGAAAAGCAAAGAAATAGAAGCTGCAAACGCGAATGGAGTAATTGGGATAGAAAAATTCCTGATTCCGATGGGATCATCATACACGCCATTTATCCAAAAAGCTGCACAAAATAAGGAACTGAGTAAAAAGATCACGCTATATACCGGAAATTGTTCGTGCTTTTTTACTACAGACCAGCTATCTTTTGCGGCTATAAGGTGTTCTCGTGTGTAGGATACAACATCGTTGATTTTACTCTGCATTTACCATCGCACCCTTATCTTTTCAAACTTTACAGATAAATAAACTGCGTATCCAGTGGAGGCTCATGCCATGAACAGTATAGCACAAACGAACAGACCTGAATAGAGACTGCATGAAGAGTTGGAAGCTTCGAGATTGACACATATTCTTGATGTATTGATTTTACCATCATAAGTGGATATAATTTTTCTAGAGAATCGCTGATAAAATGAAGTCCGTCAGATTGACGTAGATTTTTCTGCCCGATTGCGGCAGCAAGCTGGACGCATAGCCAAAGCTATGTGGAGGATTTGCTAACGAAAAGCGGGAAGGAAGATGTGCTAAGATGGAGCGGCTGAATTTATCAGTGCTTCCCTAGGAATCAGTTTAGAAATGTGATAGAGATTTCGCTTGTCGTCATCCATAGGTTCTTTGTCGTGCCAAAAATTTAAATTGTAAGAAAGAGAATTATCACGTTATGGACCATCAAGCAGCAGCAAAAAGACAGTTTACATGGAAGCACTATGCTTGGCTTGCCGTATGGTGGCTTAGTATGGGGTACGCTCTGGATGAGAAGCGGATCCTGTTGGGCATATTGATTACAATGGCATTTTTCTTTCTGACGACATTCAAAGTCTTGGGCAAGTTGGTCATATTGATGGCGGCTGTCGTTTTCTTGAGCATTATTTTTCCTCCGATTGCCGCTCTTATTGCGGCACTATCGTTCATATTCTTTCTGCTACGAATAAAATTTTTGATTGACAATTGGCGGATACTACTCGTTGGCATGTACGCTTATGGCGTATATTTGCTGGTTGTTTTGTTCAATAATTTCTTCTATGACCATATTGTCGTAAAGACAGCAGGAGCAATCTTCCAATTTTTTTTGAACGGTTCTCCTGATGCCGTCAGTATGATTGGTCAAAGCGGTGTAAATGCCTCACGACAAGCCGCAGAATATGCTTCGAGGGTTTTTCATATTGCTGCATATATTTTCCCCGGTATATTAACGCTGATATTTCATCGTCTGCTTTGCTGGCTGTATAGGCATGGGTATTCTACAGACAGAGCTTTTTATGTCATGGGGCTTACGCCGCTACTGCTGATAGGCTTCATATTGCCATTTCTAAAAATCGACATACACGGCTATGAAATTTTCCACGGCTCATTTTCTGATGGTATTGATGGTATCAATGGCACAGAGGACGTAGGGGCGCATCTACCGTTAAAGAGTGATATAGAATTGTCACCCAATGTGAAAACGATGCTCGATTATGCGGATATAGATATTGGTACTATATTTGATGATCATGCGGGAACAATTTCGCCGCCTATAGAAGCCGCTATTGCATCTGCAGCTTCACGAGGTGTTTTCTTGGTAGATGAACACTTAAAGAGAACGGGTGAGCGTTTTACGTTGTGTGGTGAAAACGGATTAATGCAGACAATCCAATATACGACTGACGATCACGCCGTAATAAAGGATGCCGATGGACATCAGGTAGGACACATCGTTCTAGATCATCAAAATGTGCGTGAAGAAGTACAGCTCACAGACGGTTTTTCCTATACAATAGACAAAACAAATGGCACAATAATTGATGCCGATGGCAAACTGCTGGGGAAGATAAAGGATGGTCAACATGGTGATAGGTTGTTGGTAAACCGTGAAGATGAAGTAATACGGAAATATCAGGCGGATGGTTTTATACTTAACGGCAAGGGAAACCTTGTAGGGACTGCAGCAATAGCTTAAGGAAGTACTGATAAATTCAGCCGCGCCATCTTGACGCATCTTTTTTGCCTCCTTGTTCGGACGAAAAAATCTACGCCAATTTGACGGACTTCATTTTATCAGCGATTCCCTAAGATACCACAATCCCAGCCTCCCCCGTGCGACCACGGGGGAGGGGGACCGCGTAAGCGGTGGAAGGGGCGCTTGTAGCGATACCGCTGACATAACGACAAGGGCTGTTGCACGAAGTTTTCCAGCTTCGTGCAACAGTCCCTTTATCCGTATGCAAAGGAATGTTCGTGACGCTGCCCCCTTATTCCTCCTCGGGATACTTCATGCCCCACGAGCGGCGAATCTGCGTCATCAGATCCATCACGTCGATCGTATAGTCAAGGTGCATCTCATCGCGCTCCCCCGCAACCGCCGCCTCCATGTCGAGCGCCTCGTACATGAGGGCATCTGCTGTCGCACCTGCTGCGATCTCCTCCGTGCGCCCGTCCGCCGTCCATGTGATGCGTGCACGCTCGCCGCGCGGGTATTCAAACATTTCGATATAGGCGTTCTCATACGCAATCGTACCGCGCTTGGGCTGCTTCGCGTGGAGTGAGAGCGTGATTGCTGCCATCTCCTCCTCCGCATTCTTGAGGAGGATGGACGCCTGCTCGTCGACGCCCGCGTAAGTTCGTTGCCGATCACGCCGCAGCCAAGTGTCGCCCAACGATATCTCACCTTTGACATAGAACCCCCCTCCTTGCCGAAAGCATTCGACATGGAGGGGATTTTTCCTTTTGTCCATACTTCCTTTATTCAAAAGGCAACACTCTCCACGCATGCTATCTCGATATCATTCGGCTGCAAAATAATTCAAAAAATTCGTCTTTACCCCCTTGAAAAACGATTATATTCGCGCTATACTGAAATCAAATTTTTTGTTTGGTTAGCAAAATTATTTTTAGGGACAGGAGGATATAATATGGACGAGCGTTTTCTATGGGCGCTGAACCGGATGCCCAAGACCGAGGATACGTTTCTGTCGCTGCTCTCCCTCGATGAGGTGCGGCACGCACGGACGTTCCACGAGAGTTTCCCTCAGTATGGGCCAACACCTCTGACGAGGCTCCCAAAGATGGCGGAGTATCTCGGTCTCAGCGATGTCTTCGTCAAGGATGAGTCCTATCGCTTCGGACTCAACGCATTCAAGGTGCTCGGCGGGTCCTATGCAATGGCGCAGTACATCGCTCAGGAAACGGGCCGGGATATCGCGGATCTGCCTTACAATGTGCTCACCTCAAAGAAGCTGCGCGAGGAGTTCGGCACAGCGACGTTCTTCACGGCGACGGACGGCAACCACGGACGTGGCGTCGCTTGGGCGGCGCGGGAGCTCGGACAAAACGCCGTTGTCCACATGCCGAAGGGGACGACGCAGACGCGCCTTGAGAACATCCAAAAGCTCGGGGCAAAGGTCGATATTCTGGAGCTCAATTACGATGACTGCGTGCGGCAGGCCGCAAAGGAGGCTGCTGCGACACCGCGCGGCGTCATTGTGCAGGACACGGCTTGGGACGGCTACGAGGACATCCCCGGCTGGATCATGCAGGGGTACGGAACAATGGCACTGGAGGCAGCAGAGCAGATCAAGGCGCAGAGTGCCGAGCGACCGACGCACGTCTTTGTGCAGGCCGGTGTCGGCTCACTTGCAGGCGCAGTGATCGGCTTCTATGCGAATCTTTGGAGCGACAATCCGCCGACGTTCGTCGTCGTAGAGGCAAAGGCGGCGGATTGCCTCTACGAGGGTGCGCTCGCAGGAGATGGGAAAATACGCACGGTTGGCGGTGACATGGAGACCATCATGGCAGGTCTTGCCTGCGGTGAGCCAAACACCATCTCATGGGACATCCTAAAGAATCATGTGAAACTCTTCGTCGCCATCTCCGACGATGTGGCGGCAGACGGGATGCGGATGCTCGCCGCACCGATCAAGGGAGATCCCCCCATCACCTCGGGCGAATCGGGCGCGGCCTCATTCGCCGCACTCATGGCTCTCATGACGGATGACGCCTGCGAGGAACCGCGCGCATTGCTCGGCCTTGACAGAGATTCGCGCGTGCTCGTCTTCTCGACCGAGGGCGATACCGATCCCGAACGTTACCGCGAAATCGTCTGGGAGGGGCAATTTTAAGAGTCTTTATTCTTTCAGAAAGGACGTAGGATACCATGGCTTTGAACTATGAACGCATCAAGGAAGCAGCACAGGGGTACGAGGCGCAGATGACGAAGTTCCTGCGGGACATCGTGCGTGCCCCCGGCGAGAGCAGCGGAGAGAAGGCACACGCCGACCGGATCGCTCAGGAGATGCGCGCGCTCGACTTCGACAAGGTGGAGATCGATCCGATGGGGAACGTGCTTGGCTACATGGGGCACGGCACGACACTGATCGCCTTTGACGGCCACATCGACACCGTCGGCATCGGCAATCGTGCGAACTGGGAGTTCGATCCCTACGAGGGCTTCGAATCGGCGACGGAGATCGGCGGGCGGGGGACGTCCGATCAGCTGGGCGGTGTTGTCTCGGCAGTCTACGGCGCGCGCATCATGAAGGATCTCGGACTGCTCTCGGACAAGTACACCGTGCTCGTCACGGGGACGGTGCAGGAGGAGGACTGTGACGGCCTCTGCTGGCAGTACATCATCCAAGAGGATAAGGTACGCCCCGCATTTGTCGTATCGACGGAGCCGACGGACGGCGGCATCTACCGTGGTCAGCGGGGCCGCATGGAGATTCGCGTCGAGGCACAGGGCGTTTCCTGCCACGGCAGTGCACCCGAGCGCGGCGACAATGCCATCTACAAGATGGCCGACATCCTCCGGGACATCCGCGCACTGAACGAAAATCCCGCCGACGACCCAGAAATCCAAGGTCTCGCAAAAATGCTGCACAAAGAGCACAACCCCGAATATGAGGAGGCAAATTTCCTCGGGCGCGGCACAATTACCTGCTCGGAGATCTTCTTCACATCGCCGAGTCGCTGTGCGGTCGCGGATTCCTGTGCAGTTTCGCTCGACCGCCGGATGACGGCAGGCGAGACATGGGAGGGCTGCCTCGAAGAGATTCGCGCCCTGCCGCATGTCAAGAAGTACGGCAAGGACATAAAGGTCAGCATGTACGAATATGCCCGCCCGAGCTATACGGGGCTCACGTATCCCATCGAGTGCTATTTCCCGACCTGGGTCATACCGAAGGATCACAAGGTCACGCGATCCATCGAAACGGCATACAAAAACCTCTTTGGCGAGAAACGCATCGGTTCCCCTGAAACAATCGCCTCACGCGAGGGGCGGCCTCTCACCGACAAGTGGACGTTCTCGACGAACGGCGTCACCATCATGGGGCGCAACGGCATTCCCGTCATCGGCTTCGGACCGGGTGCAGAGGCGCAGGCGCATGCACCCAACGAGCGAAACTGGAAGCAGGATCTCGTCACCTGCGCCGCCGTCTACGCGGCGCTGCCGAGCATCTACATCGCAGATTGATTGCGGGCATCGGATTTGAAAGGAGCATCCATTATGAAAGCAGATTTTGAGGCGAGCCTTCGGCAGTTGGAGGGGCTCAGAACACAGGATATGTTCGGGCAGGATTTCCTGCTGACGTGGGACAAGACGGATGATGAGCTGAAGGCTGTCTGGGCGGCAGCGGACGCACTCCGCGCCCTGCGCGAGGAAAACATCTCAGCGCGGCTCTTCGACAGCGGCCTTGGGATCTCCATCTTCCGCGACAATTCCACACGCACGCGCTTCTCCTTTGCCTCGGCGTGCAACTTCCTCGGGTTGACCGTGCAGGATCTCGACGAGAAGAAGAGTCAGATTGCACACGGCGAAACGGTGCGCGAGACGGCGAACATGGTCTCGTTCATGGCGGACGTGATCGGCATCCGCGACGATATGTACATCGGCAAGGGGCATACCTACCAGCTCGAAGTCGCACAAGCGATTGAGCAAGGGCACAAGGACGGCATTCTCGAACAGCGCCCAACCATTGTGAACCTGCAGTGTGACATCGACCACCCGACGCAGGCCATGGCGGACGCAGCGCACATCATCCACACATTCGGCGGCATGGAGCAGCTGCGCGGCAAGAAGCTTGCAATGACATGGGCCTACTCACCGTCCTATGGCAAGCCGCTCTCGGTGCCGCAGGGCGTAATCGGGCTGTTCACGCGGCTCGGCATGGATGTCGTGCTCGCACATCCGGAGGGCTATGAAGTCATGCCCGATGTGCTGAATGTGGCAAAGGAAAACGTGCAGAAAGGCGGTGGTTCGTTCCGTGTGACGCATGATATGGACGACGCTTTTGCGGATGCCGCCATCGTCTACCCGAAGAGCTGGGCGCCCTTCGCTGCGATGGAAAAGCGCACGAAGCTCTACGCAGATGGCGACGAGGCGGGCATCAATGCGCTCGAAAAGGAACTCCTCGCACAGAATGCGGGACACAAGGATTGGTGCTGCACCGAGGAGCGGATGCGGCGCACGGAGGACGGCAAGGCACTCTATCTGCACTGCCTGCCGGCTGACATCAACGACGTCAGCTGTGCACAGGGCGAGGTCGAGGCATCCGTATTCGACCGCTATCGCGACCATCTCTACAAGGAAGCGAGTTACAAGCCTTATATCATCGCCGCAATGATCCTGCTCGCGAAAGCAAAAGATCCCGCGGCGGCACTCCGTGCGATGAAGTCCCGCGCCCTGCCCCGCAAGGTCTACTGAGGGCAGGAGTATGGAGCAGCAAGAAAAAAGCGGGAAGAAGAAGCGGCGCGTTGTCATTGCACTCGGCGGCAACGCGCTTGGCAAAAGTCTGCCGGAGCAGATACAGGCCGTCAAGATCACGTCGAAGGCGATCGTGGATCTCATCGAAGAGGGCTGCGAGGTCGTCGTCACCCACGGCAACGGCCCGCAGGTCGGCATGATCAACAATGCAATGGCGGCGCTCTCGCGCGAAAATCCTGCACAGCCGAACACGCCGCTCTCGGTCTGCGTTGCCATGAGTCAGGCGTACATCGGCTATGACCTGCAGAACGCCCTGCGCGAGGAGCTTTTGAATCGCGGCATCACGAACATCTCCGTCGCGACCATCATCACGCAGTCACGCGTCGATGCGGACGACCCGGCATTCGATGATCCGACGAAGCCGATCGGACACTTCATGACGAAAGAGCAGGCCGCATTCGCCGAAAAGAATTACGGCTACATCATGAAGGAGGACGCGGGGCGTGGCTACCGTCGCGTCGTTGCCTCCCCGATGCCGCGCGAGATCATCGAGATCGGTGCCATTCGTGCCCTCGTTGAGGCGGGACAGCTCGTCGTTGCCTGCGGCGGCGGCGGCATCCCCGTCATGCGGAACGGCAATCACTTGAAGGGCGCGAGTGCCGTCATCGACAAGGATTTCGGGAGTGAGCTCATCGCGGAAAATTTGGAAGCTGACTACCTGATTATCCTTACGGCAGTTGAAAAGGTTGCAATCAACTATCGAAAACCTAACGAAGAGTGGCTGGATGAGCTGACGCCCGAGGAGGCGCGCCGCTATATCGCCGAGGGGCAGTTTGCCCCCGGCTCCATGCTGCCGAAGGTCGAGGCGGCCATCCGCTTCGCCGAGTCCGCACCGGGGCGTACAGCCCTCATCACACTCCTCGAGAAGGCCAGAGACAGCGTGCTCGGCAAGACCGGCACACAGATCCACGCATGAACAACGCCCTGTCAGATTTTCCCATTGTTAGGAGGGATAACTATGCAGACGCAGTCAGAGTATCAAGTGGAGAAGGATGGCATTGTCAGCCTAACCGAGGCGGGCGTAGAGGCCATTGAGAACCACAAGAATTTCTATAGCCCGGCGACCAGACCCATACCGCGCGAGAAACGCGACTGGCACACAAAGGACATGGCAAATCTGTGGATCGGCATCATGGTGTCGATCGCGGTTTACCAGGTCGCGAGCGGTCTGTTGGTCGCAGGCATGACATGGTACCAGGCGCTCATCACGATTGTCCTCGGTCACACGTTGGTCATGGCGGTCGCGATGATCATCGGTCACTATGGCGTGAAGTACGGCATGAACTATGCAATGCTGGGCAAGACCATCTTCGGGGAGAAAGGGCTTTTCATCCCCGCACTGATCCGCGGCATTCTTGGCGTCTTCTGGTTCGGCGTGCAGGCTTGGATCGGCGGACAGGCGGTGAACATCATCATCCAGACGATCGTCCCGAGCTGGGAGGGGCTCGGGTTCACGGGCTTCTTCATCTCCTTCCTGATCTTCTGGGCGATCAACGTCTACATCGCGGCCTATGGCAACAAGGCGGTCAAGATCCTCGAGGGGGTTTCCGCACCTGCGCTGATCCTGATGAGTTTCATCGTCATCATCTGGGGGTTCAGCACTGCAGGCTGGAGCCTTGACGCACTCCTCAGCGCGCGGGTTCTCCAACCGCAGGAAGGCATAGACTTCTGGACGCTCTTTTGGCCGGCACTCTCCGCTATGATCGCCTTTGACGGCGGCATTGCGCTCTCCATGCCGGACTTTACGCGCAGCTGCGTCAACCAACGGGCACAGATCCTCGGTCAGATCATCAGCGCACCGATCATGACGGGCTACATCGCCTTCGTCGGCATCTGCGGCACCGCCGGTGCATGGCTCGCATTCGGCAAAGAGATTTGGGAACCCGCCGTGCTCGTCGGCAATTTCGACAGCATTGCGATCCGCCTCATTTTCTCCATCTTCATCATCATGGCCATCCTGACGACGAACGTCGCGGGCAACTTGATCCCGCCCGTGAACATCGTGGCATCCTACGTCAAGGGGCGCCTCAACTATCGTCAGGTGGCGATCCTCGTTGCAGTCCTCTCGCTCTTTGCACAGCCATGGAACTCTCTCTCCAGTGCCTACCACCTGATCTTTGATGTGACGCAGTTCCTCGGCGCTCTGATCGGTCCGATCTCGGGTATCTACATCGCAGCCTATCTCGTGGAGTACCGCACGGAGATCAGCATTGTGGACGCCTACATCGAGGGACAGGGAAAATATTTCCACACACATGGCTGGAATGTGCGAGCTCTCCTCATCGTAGCCATCTTCACCGCGCTCATCTTCATGGGACGCTTTGTCCCTGTGCTTGAGCCTCTCTTCAACAACGCCTACGTCTTCGGCACGCTCGGCGCAGGTCTGACCTATGCGCTCATTGTAAAGCTGGGAGGCGCGTCCAAATGAGGACCGTCATCAAGGGAGGGCTCGTCTGTCTGCCGAGCGATCCCACGCATCTCGACATTGCCGTCGAGAATGGCGTCATCACAGAAATCGCCGAGAATCTAGATGTCGGAGACAACTTCCTCATCGACGCCTGCGGCATGGTCGTCGTGCCGGGCGGCATTGACCCGCACACCCACATGGATCTCCAGCAATCCCCCAAGTACAGGGCATGCGATACCTTCCTCACAGGCGGCATCGCGGCGGCCTGCGGCGGTACGACAACCATCATCGATCACATCGCGTTCGGTCCACCCGGCTGCACGCTTCGCCAACCACTCGATGTCTATTGGGATCTCGCGAAGGATTGCCCGATTGACTACAGCTTCCACGGCGTGTTGCAGCATGTGGACATGGACATCCTCGACGAACTTGGGGAACTGATCGACGCGGGCTTCCCAAGCTTCAAGGCGTACACGACCTACGGCTTTCCACTGATGGAGGCAGGGCTCATGCCTGTTCTGCGCGTGATGCGAGAGCGCGCTGGACTCCTCACCGTCCATTGTGAAAGCGACGTGATCACGAACACCCTCCGCAGAGATCTGGGTGCAGGGGAGCAGGAACCCATCGAACATGCGCTGACGCGTCCCAACATCGCCGAGGCGATGAGCGTCAACATGCTGCTCTCCATCGCGCGGGCGGCAGGCGATGCACCTGCGTACATCGTCCATCTGTCGGCGCATGAGAGTCTCGATCAGCTGCGCCTCGCGCGGCAGGAGGGGCAGCGCAACGCCTACGCCGAGACCTGCACCCAGTACCTCACACTCACGGAGGACAAATTTCGGGGAAATGCCGACGACGCCATCCAGTACATCATGGCGCCGCCGCTCCGCAAGGAGGAGGATCGCGCGGCGCTCTGGCAGGGGCTGCACGACGGCGACATCCAAGTCGTTGCCACCGACCACTGCCCCTTTATGCCCGACGAAAAACGCGCCTATGCCAAAGACTTCCGCGACTGCCCGGGCGGTGTGCCGGGCGTTGAGGAGCGCATGCCGCTCATCTTCAGCGAAGGAGTGCTCGCAGGGCGCATCTCCCTCCCCGATTTTGTTCGCGTGACCAGCACGAACGCGGCGAAGATCTTCGGTCTTTATCCCAAGAAGGGAACGCTCCTCCCCGGGAGTGACGCCGACATCGTCCTGATCGATCCACGGCGGGAGCATCCCCTCACCGCAAGCGATCTTCACAGCACCTGCGGCTGGACCCCATATGAGGGCATGACCGTGCGCGCATCAATCGCCCTCACCATGCTGCGCGGCGAAGTCATCGCGCGGGAGGGTGCATTCCTCGGACAGCGCGGCTATGGCCAGTTCCTCCAACGCAAGCGCAATGTCCCCTACGAAGACATTGTGCGGTGCTGATCGAAGAGAAACACTTGCTTTTCCTGCGGGGAAAGTGATATGATAGCAGAAAATGCACGAGGGAAGCCGCTTCCATGCTGCATGGGAGCGGCTTCCTTTTCTTTTGAGAACTGTGAAGGGGTTTTGATAGCATGATGAACGGGCAACTCCTCGCCTGTCTGAAACAAATCGCCGGCGGCATTGCCCAGCAATTCGGTCCGAACTGCGAAGTCGTCGTGCATGATCTCTCCGACGTGGAGCACTCCATCGTCGCCATCGAGAACGGTCATGTCTCCGGCCGCAAGGTCGGCGACGGGCCATCCATGGCCGTGCTCGACGCGCTCAGTGGTCACCCCGAAAAGCTGCATACAGAAGGCAGCTACCTCACGAAGGGCAAGAACGGACGTGTGCTCAAATCGACGACCGTCTACCTGCGCGACACGAACGGAAAGATCCTCGCCCTCTTCTGCATGAATTTCGACATCACGGAGCTTTCTCTCGCTGGCAGCGCACTCGCCCCCCTCATCTCCGTCATGTCACAGAAGGGCGAGGATCGCAGTATCCCGCAGAACGTCGCGGAGCTCCTCGACGACTTGCTCGAGGATTCCGTGCGCCTTGTCGGAAAGCCCGTACCGCTGATGACGCGCGAGGATAAAATGCGCGCTGTTCAATTCCTAAATGAGCGCGGTGCCCTGCTCATCACGAAATCCGGAGACAAGATTTCCAAATTTCTCGGGATCTCGAAGTACACACTCTACAGCTACATCGGAGGAGCCTCGGACGAGTCGTCTGTGTGATGTGCTGACGCAGCCCCCATATAAATCAACACGCCCGAATTTTTGTATCTGCTTGCAGCTACAAAAATTCGGGCGTGTTGTTCTATGCTGTTTAGAGATCGTCGTCCTCGTCTGCCTCCATGATCGAGGCATGGAAGATCTGTGTGCCGTTCTTGCCCGCCTCCGCCGCCTGTTCCACGAGCGCGAGGATGTTGTATTCCCCGCCGATGAGCTGCGCGCTGACCATCTCGATGAGCATCGGGAGGTTCACGCCCGTAACGATGCCGTACTTCTCATTGTTCGCGGCGAGTCGGCACGCCGCATTGTACGGGCTGCCGCCGAAGAGATCGTTGAGGAAGATCACGCCGTCGGCGCAGTCGAGCGTCTCGATCGCCGCCTCATACTTCTTGACGACATCGTCGGGCCCCTCGCCCGGCACGAGCGTCACGGTGCGCACATTCGTCTGCGCACCGCAGATCATCTCACAGGACTTTACAATCTCCTCGGCAAAGATCCCATGCGTTCCAACAATGATACCAAACATTTGTGTACCCCTTTCATTCCACCATATGAATCTTCTTCAGGAAGTGATAGATGCCGTCGGCATCGTTCGCCTCCGTCACGCTGTCTGCAATGTCCTTGATTTCATCAGGTGCATTGCCCATCGCAACGCTGTGCCCGACATAGCGCAGCATTTCGATATCGTTGTAATTGTCGCCGAAGGCAAGTGCCTCCGTGCGGTCAATCCCGTAGTGGGCGAGCAGGCGCTCGATCCCCGTCGCCTTCGACACTGTGCGCTCGATGATCTCGAGGAGATGGGGCAGCGAACGCATGACGGAGAGATCGGGAAATGCTGCCGCCAGTTCGCGCTCCATACGCGCAATGAGTTCCGGCTTTCCCATCACAAAGAGTTTGTTCGGCAGAATGTCGTCCGCGATCAGTGCGTCAAAGTCAGCCTCCACCGATGTGACCGTCGTGATTTCCTCTTCCCTGCGCACCTCCGGATCGGCTCGATCGCGCACGTACCACGTATGCCCTGCGTAGTAACTCATCGGTGCCTGCGGATATGCCCCCGAAATCCGATGCAGAACTGCCTCCACATGCGTGCGCGTCATGCGCTCGTCATGAATCTCCGTCCCATCCGGCGTGATGACGAGTGCGCCGTTGTAGCTGATGACCCCAGCACGAACGCCAATTTCCTCGATGATGGGATAGATTGCCTCAGGCATACGTGCCGAAACAAGGGCAAACGGAATGCCCTTCTCTGCAATCTGCCGTATCGCCGCCGCCGTGCGCGGCAAGACGCGATGATCGGTGGTGATGACCGTGCCGTCAATGTCGGATAAAACGATTTTATAGTCCATAGTCCCTCCCCTATCTCTGTTGTGCACCTTCCACCATGCTGCGCATGGTCCCCCTCTCCCGCCTCGGCAGGGTTATGGTATTTTTCACTGCTGCAAAATCGCATTTACTTCCTTTTGCAGGCGGTTGAGCGCGTTGTGGAACGGCGGCGGCTCATTGATCAGCGCGTGAATGGCGCGATCGGCATAGAGCATAACCTCCGAGAGGCGGTCGAAGCGGTACGGCGGGACAGCGTTCTGCATGGCAGTGCTCACATCCTCGACCGTCATGGCGCTCTCCCCCGAGTCCCAGAGGAAGATCTCCTCCGCCGCGCGCGATCGGAGAACATCACGGCGTGCAGGCAAGGCATGGGACTTTTCGAGCACCATGCCCTGTATTTCGGGATCGCCGCTGAGCATCTTCATAAACGACCACGCAAGCTCCTGTCGGCCGCTGCGCGCGCTCATCCCCACGAGCAGACTGTCCATCGTCGAGATGTTCCCACCCGAGGGACCTGCGGGCAGCGGAATGCAGTCCCACTCGAAGGAACTGTACTTCTTCACACGCCACGGATAGGGCTTGTAGGTACGATATTCGGCAAAGGTGAACGGACGGAACGCGACCCGCCCTATGTCGAAATCGCGCGCTGTGACCTTGTGTCCCTCATTTGCCTCTTCGAGATCCTTTAGAAAGCGCACGGTTTCCTCCATGCGCGGATCGGCAAAGTACGAGGATTTTCCGTCTTCTCGAAAGAGCCGGACGCCGTTGGACACCGCTGCCTGCTCCCATGTGTAGTCGTAGAAACCGAACTGATCGGGTATGCCATCTCCGTCCGTATCCTTCGTGAGACGCTGCGAGAGCGCGAGAAAGTCCGCCCACGTCCACGAGAGCGGCGGCATGTCTGCTCCCTCACGCGCGAGCAGCGTCTTGTTGACGAACATCAGCGTGATCATGTTCTCGCAGGGCAGCGCATAGAGGCGTCCGTCATGCTGCCCGTTCTGATAGGCGGCACGATCATAGATCTCCGTGGAGAACTCCGCATCCTGCTCCACGAGCGGGGAAAGCTCTCGGAGTCCCCCTTTTTCCGCATAGAGCTCGAAGTCCTCCGTCGGCAGGAGGAAGACATCGGGCTCCTCCCCACGCTGGAACTCTCCCGCAAGCCACTCCGCGTAATCCTCACGTTGAATGCCGCTTACATATTGGACGCAGACGCCCGGATGCGCCTCCTCGAATTTCTCGATCGTGCGGTCGATGATGGCGTAGGGCTCACCCTGCGGTACACCCCAGTTGCTGCCTGCAAAGATGCCGATCGTCAAGACGGGGCTGCTGCGCTGCACGAGCCACGCGACGAGGAGTGCTGTGATGAGAAAGGCGAGGAACAATGCGCCGATTTTGCGCCGGACACTCATCTCACTTCGTCCCTCCCCCTTTCATCTGCGACAGCCCGATCTGCACTGCCCAGAGCGCAAGCTGCGTACAATCACGCAGATCCAACTTCGAGAGCGCCGTGCTGAGACTGTTGCGCACAGTTCCCTCCGAGAGTGCGAGCGCTGCCGAGATCTCCTTGTTCGAAAGACCGCGCCCGACGAGCTGGGCAATGCTGCGCTCCGTATGACTGAGCTCGCTCACCCCCCGCAGATCTGCCTGTGCCATGTAGCCCCCCTGCGCCATCTGACTGAACAGCTTCACCACCTTGTTCGTCACATCGGGGTTCAGGATATTGCCGCCGGAGACCACGATGCGGATCGCGTCCGCGAGATCCTGCACGCTGCCACCCTTGAGGAGATAGCCGCTCGCACCGTATTTCAGCGCAGAGTAGACATAGTCATCGTCGTCGAACGTCGTGAGGATGATGATGCGCACATCGGGATATTTTTCCTTGACCGCCTTCGTACAGAGCACGCCGTCCAGCTCCGGCATGCGGATATCCATGAGGATGATATCGACAGACGTTTCCGCAAGCTTCGCGAGCGCCTCACGTCCGTTGCGCGCCATCGCCGTGACCTTCATGTCCTCGTTCATCTCGAGGACGATCTTGAGGCTCTCTCGGATGAGCTCCTGATCGTCGGCGATCATGACGTTGATCATACGCTCTCACCTCCCCCGCTGAGCGGTATCGTGACATCGACTGTGAATCCGTCCCCGCTCCGATACTTCGCCGTGCCGTGCAAGAGGTAGAGCCGCTCCTGCATGTGGCGCAGCCCGAACCCCGGCGTCACCTCCGCGCAGCCGACGCCATCGTCCGCAATACAGATGCTGAGGATGCCGACATTCTCCCCGATCGTAATGCATACGTGCCTTGCCTGTCCGTGTCGGTGGGCATTCGTCAGGCTCTCCTGCAACACGCGGTAGATGACATCCTCCTGATCCTCGCGCAGGTCCGCCGGCCACTTCTGCACGTCGAGCGTGATCTCCATGCCCGATGCCTCCGCATAGTCGCTCGTCATCGCGGCGATCGCCTCCTGAAATGGCATCTTCTCCATCGCATCGGGCCGGAGCTTCTTCATCGAGCGGCGCACGTCCGTGATGCCCTTCTGTGCCGTGTCACGAATGCGCACGAGCTGCGTGCGCGTAAACTCCGGTGCACTCTCGAGCGTCACCATGCAGGCATCCAGCCCCGCGGTGATGCCTGTGAGCGCATGCCCGAGCGTATCGTGAATCTCGCGCGCAAGTCGGTTGCGCTCGCGTGTTTCTGCCATGCGTCCCGCGTGGATGGCATAGGCTCGAAGGCGCTGGTTTGCCTCTTCGAGTTTCTCGTTGAGCAGGCGAATGCGTTCCCGCTCTTCGTTCTTGTTCTTGATGAGCAGAACGAGATAGGAGACGAAGAGGATCGTGTTCAGCGAGGAGCACGCGCTCCGCAGCGCAAGCAGGATGCTCTGCGTCTCGCTGTTATAGTAGGAAAGATAGGCCTCGAAGGGAATGACCTTCGTCTGATAGAGTCCGAGGTTGACATTCGCGATGAGATAGAGCATGACCATCGCGCTGATCAGAAGATAGGCGCGGTGATGTCCCTCGTACCTCTGCATCATATCCGCGACCACGAGCAGCACGACACCATCATAGGAGAAATTCAAGCTCCGCATAAGCACCATACATGCCGCGATCTCGATCGTCAGCAGGAGATAGAGGCGCACGCGCTGCTCTGTGGGACTCATGCGGTAGAGTCCGCCGAAAAGCGCAAGCAGGAGGAATGCAAGCGCCGTCTGAAAACAGATCTCCACAGGCGAGAGCGGCAGCGCATTCACCTGTTTCAGAAAAGCATACGCTCCCATCGACATGTGGATCTTGTGCTGCGTCAGGCAGAGAAATGCGGTCAAAACGGAAACAACGAGTGCGTTGTAGGCATAGAGCAGTCCGTGTACCTCTTCGAACACGCGTCCCTGCGCCGTACGCAAAAATCTCTCGACCGTCATTCAGTCCCACCCCCCGCCATCGTTCTCGTCAAGCGTTTCACGCGTCAGGAGCCGGGTCGGCAGCACGACGCTCTCCGCCGCCTCTCCCGCAAGGATGCGGTACGCCTCCTCTGCGGCCATACGTCCGATACGGCGTGGTGACTGCACGGCGGTCGCCGTCATCCAGCCCGTACGGATGAGCTCCCTGCTCTCGGGTGCGCCGTCCACGCCGTAAACCAGTGTATCCTCCGGCGAACGCCCCGCGTTCTGCAGTGCCGCGATCGCCCCGAACGCCGCCGGATCATTCAATGCCATTACAACATCGATCTCGGGATGTGCGGCGATCATCTCCGCCATGACGGGCATCGCGATCTCAAGCTGCCCACTGCACTCCTCCTCTGCGACAATCTGAAACGCGGGATGATCGGCGAGTACGGCTCGGAAGCCCTCGATGCGCAACTGAGATGAGCGTGCCTGCGCGTGTTTCAGCACAGCGATGCGACCGCTCTCCGCATGCGCGATAAGATGCTCGGCGCACTGTGCGCCCGCACGGTAGTTGTCCGACACCACGGTCGCGGCGACGTAGCCCTCCTCGGCGATGTTCGTGTCGACGGCGATGACGATGACGCGAGCGGCACGCGCTTCCTGTAGCACCTCTGCCATCTGTGTGCCGTCGACGGGGTTGATGAAGAGGACGCGCACGCCGTCTGCAATGAGTCCGCGGATCTCCTCAATCTGACGATCGGCGCCGAGTGCGGGATTGCGTGAGATGAGCACATCTCCATGATTCTCGACAACGGTGCGGATCTCCTCGTCGATGATCTCATAGAACGGATTGTTCGTCGTCATGTAGACGGCGCCGAACTTCTGCCTCGCCTCGTTCTGGCGCGCAGAATGATCCAGTCTTGCAAACTGCGCGCAGGCAAGTCCTGCAAGAAGGATGATGAGGAGGAGCCCCCAGCGCCAGGACAAACGTTTCTGTATCGCACGCCCCGCTCTCCCTGATAAAGGAATCGCTGAATTTATCAGGGCTTCCTTAAAAGTAAAAGGGGCTGTTGCACAAAGTTTTTTAGCTTCGTGCAACAGCCCCATTATCGTCAATATACGAAAGGAATCACGATGAAACCAACAAAATACATCTCCCGCACAGCGGAATCTACGATGGTGCGAAGTAAACCTTGACATGCGTCCCCTGCTCAACGATGTCATTGACACCGAGGCTCTGCGAGACAGCGGCGCCCGTCCCCTCACTCTCGAAGAAAAGTCCGCGCTGCTCGGCAAGGCGTGCCGCCTCGCGCATGGAGAGTCCCGTGAAGTCCGGTACGAGAGCCTTGCCCTCGGGTGGTGTCGCGATCGCCTCCATGCGCTTTTCCTCCGCCCGCTTTTCTTCTGCAGGGCTGCCTTCTGACGGCTCATCCTCCTTCGTAAACGGATTGCTCGACGGCTCCACATGTGCATAGCGCAGGAGCTGAGCAAAGATGCGCGAGGCGACAGGTGCAGCGATCTGTCCGCCATAGAAGTTCCCGCCGCGCGGATCGTCAATCATGACGAGCACGGTGAAGATCGGATCCTCGACGGGCGCAAAACCGCAGAACGAGGCGATGTAACGTCCCTCCATATAGCCCGACGTGTCAAGGCGAATTTTCTGCGCCGTTCCGGTCTTGCCTGCAATGCGGTAGCCGCGCACAGCAGCCTTGGAGCCGCCGCCCGTCGCGACGACCTGCTCGAGGAGTCCGATCAGGGTGCGATTCACTGTCTTCTGCAGAGTCTCGCGAACCTCCTGCGGTTTGCGTTCCTCATAGACCGAGCCGTCCGGATTTTTGATCTCGCGCACGATATGGGGGCGCATCAACATGCCGCCGTTTGCAATCGCGGACATCGCCGTCACAAGCTGCAAGGGGGTTACTGCGATGCTCTGCCCGATTGCGGTGGTCGCAATATCCGAGTCGCGCATATCCTCAGCCTTAAAGAGAATGCCCTCCTCCTCACCGGGCAGGTCGATGCCCGTCTGCGCACCGAAGCCGAAGAGGCGCGTATAGTGCATCATTTTTTCCGCACCGAGGGAAAGTCCAACCTGTGCAAAGCCCGTGTTGAGGGATTTTTTCACAATATCGGTAAAGGTAACGGCACCGTAGCTCTCGTTGCTCCAGTTCTGGATGCGCCGCCCCGAGACCATGACATACCCGGGGTCGAAAAAGACCTGATTCGGCGTAACGATTCCCTCCTGGAGTGCCGCGCCCGCAACGACAGCCTTGAACGTAGAGCCCGGCTCGTAGATAAAGGAAACGGCACGGTTCTTCCAATTCTCCTGCGGATACTCCCAGAAGCGGTTTGGATTGTAGGAGGGGCGCGATGCCATGGCGAGGATCTCGCCCGTCTTCGGATCCATGACAATCGCCGTGATCGAGGCGGGATTGTTCTCCGCCATCGCGCGGTCGATCTCCTGCTCCACCATGAACTGAATCGTGCTGTCGATCGTCAGCACCGCCGTCTTGCAGTAGTCGCCGCGATACGTGCGCCGCCCGAAGAAGATGGAGTCGAGGATCGGGCGCCGCTGCCCGTCGACCGTCAGCCGCTCCTCACGCACCTCGCCCTTGAGCAGGGGATCGAGCGCCTGCTCCACCCCGTCGAGCCCCTCGTCGTCCGTGCCGACGAAACCGAGCACATTCGCCGCAAGGGCATCGTTCGGATAGTAGCGCTTTGCCTCGTTCTGAAAGCCGAGACAGTCGCTGTAGCCCTTCTCGCGGATCACAGCGCGCACCGCCTCATATTCACTGTGCTCAAGGCGCCGCTTGACCCAAACGAAGCCGCCGCCGACGGCGATGTCATCGAGGATGTCCTGCTCCGTAAGACCGATGAGCGGTGCAATATCTGCGGCAATCGCAACAGGATCATGCGACTCATAGACATGATTGGGATCGATAAAGAGGGACTTTGTCATGCTGCTGACGGCGAGCTCCTTGCCGTTGCGGTCGAGGATCGCACCGCGCAGGGATTGAATGCGGAACTCGTAGCCGCTCTGGTCGCGCATACGCTGCGCAAGCGCATCGCCCTGAATAACCTGCAGATAGCCATAGCGGAAGGTCAGCACGACGAGCACAGCAAACATCAGGAGCGCGACCCGCGCAATACGCCCCTGCACCATCGCCCGAACATTTTTCATTGATCCCTGCCCCCCTGCTCTGAACACTCTCGTGTCATCATACCATAAACGCACATGAAAAAAAAGCCGCCGCAATGCGATGCATTGCAGCGACTTTTTTCATGCAATCGAGAAAATCAGTGATGATCTTCCTTCTCTGCCTGTTCGATCTCCTCGCGCGTCACAACGCCCTGCGCAATGAGTTCGTTCACCCATGCGCCATGGTGATGTGCAGCGTAGGACGCCTTAATCGTGCCGTCCTTCATGCCGTGCAGGGAGTCCGGATTGACCCCCGCTGCGAGGTAGATATGCCCGAGTGCCGCAGCAAAGCAGACGGCTGCCGCGATGCTGTGTACGGGGATGGCAAGTGCTGTGATGGTCGCGGGCAGGATGCTGTCGCCCATCCAGAGAATCACGCCCGAAAGGGCAATGACGAGGGCGAGCGCAAGCTGAAGCGCGATGTTCATCTTCTCACCGCCGTTGTAGAACCCCTGCGGTGGCATGTGGGGATCTTTGCCCATCAGCTCGATCGGGAACTTCTGCATGAACTCCATGTCTCTCTTTCCGAAGCGGAAGACTTCCTTAATCATCGTCATGTAGCCCTCACGCGCGATGAAGAAGCCGATGATCGGGGTCATGATGAACATGACGCCAAAGACGCGGTGCGCATACATAAGTGTCTTATCGCCGAAGATGTCGTACATGAAGCGGAAGGTGTCTGCATACAGCGGCAGCGCCGTGAGGAAGAGCATGAAGAACGCAAAGGCGTTCAGCCAGTGACAGAGAGCAAATGTCTTCTCATGGCGCGGCACATATTTCTTGTTGATCAGCATTGTGCTCACCTCTTCTCCTGTTCCTTCGCCGCGCTCTTGGCGCTCGATTTCACCATCTTACTGAGCACCATAGCGCCGACGATACCGGCAGCAGCGCCGCCGATGGCGAGTTTCGTAAAGGTACGGCCTGCCTTCCAGAGATCGATCGAGAGCGGCGTAACGGGGTTCGCCGGGAGTCCGAACACCTCGGGCTTATCGGGCAGGACGTAGATCATGTGCGTGCCGCCGACACCCTCGGGGCAGTAGATGTTCGCGTTCGGGTGGTTCGGTTGGATCATCGCGAGACGCTCCACCGCGAGCTGCTTCATCTCCTCGATCGTGCCGAACTCCAGCGCGTGTG
>ERZ773083.857-NODE-857-length-22893-cov-10.851563_pt1 | contig 22893 bp, 35 predicted proteins | sample MGYA00511465_ERZ773083 | MGnify/ENA primary metagenome ERZ773083 (study PRJEB29015, sample SAMEA2738001) | human oral metagenome | biome: human oral; feature: human-associated habitat; material: dental | place: China | collected 2060 ... | reverse complement strand
GGTCGCAGCCCTCCTTGCCCCGGTGCCACGCCAGGACGGGGATGTCGCCCTTATCGAACCACACCCGGGTCAGGGCCCGGAGCATGGCGGCCAGGCCGCAGGCCCGGGAGCGCCGAACCCTCTCCGGTTCGGCCCGGGGGTCGAAGGGGGCGGGGGACCAGATGACGTCGAACTCGTTGACGCCGCCCCACAGCGCCTGGCCGCCGACGTTGTCGATGATGTGCACGCCGTTGGGGTGCATCTCGATGCGGATCGCAACCTTGCCGCCGCGGCTCACGAGTGGTTCCTCCGCTCGGTGTCGACGACGATGCGGGCGCACCAGGCCAGGGCCATGGTCGCCACCTGGACGAGCTCCTCACGAAGCGGGTTCGCGTGGCCGACGGGCGTGTTGGCGTCGGGGGTCAGGGCGCGGGCGACCTCGCCGACCTCCTCGGCCAGGATCACGAACTTCATCTGCTCGGCCACCTCCGGGTTGAAGGGGGTGCGGCCGTGGTGCTTGTCGTAGGCGCGCTGGTACTCGGCGATGACCTCGTTCTCCAGGACGCGACGCGCCCGTCCCCGGCGGCGTCGCAGGCCGTGCAGGGACGTGCCGTCGGTCTTCTCATCGAGGTAGGCGACCCACAGGGCGGCGCGGGCGGCGATGGCGGACAGGGAGAATCGCTTGGCCCCGCTGCTCCAGGCGGCCGAGGTCAGGAACATGATCTCGGCCAGGTAGTTGTAGGGGTTGACGGTGTTATGGCCCACGTAGTCGATCTCGTCGACGGCGCGCTCAACGGCCGGGTCGATGTCACTCATCGGTGCTCTCCTTCTGTGCGGACAGACGACGGATCACGTCCGTGGCCTCGACGAGGCACTCGGACAGGCACTTCAGCTCCATCCGAGCCCGGTCCAGGTCGGCGGGGGGCTTGCTGGGGCCCCAGGCGATGAGCCTGTCGAGATACCAGCGGGCCTTGAGGTAGTCCTCCAGCGAGCTGGACCCCTCCTTGCGTCCGGCCCGGCACACGTACTTGACGACGTTGCCGGACAGGAAGTCCAGGTGCTCGGTGATCTCGATGACCTCGCGGTCGCCGAGCCTGTAGTGGGGCGGGTGGTTGATCATGTCGTCGGACATGTTCTCCTCTTCCTCTCTTGTCATTCCTTATGGTACCGCTGGCAGGTGTAGCCGGCGGCCTTGATCACGAGATCGTCGTCGGCCCAGGAGGGCGGACGGCACATGATCTCGGACACTTCGGTGACGAGCTCGGCCTCGCTGAGGTCTCGCTTGTCTTGGGGGATCTCACAGACGACCTCGTCGTGGATGTGGGTGACGACGGGCCAGCCCGCCTCCTCCAGGTTCCGTAGCGCTTGGACGAGGATGTCGCGCGCGACGGCCTGGACGATGTTCTCGGTGATGATGCCGCCGTGCAGGGGCTTGTAGGGGACCCGGGCCCGATCTCCCCCCGTGTTGAGGACGTGGGGGACGAGGCGGGCGGGGCCGAGCGGGGTGCCGTCGACGTCGAGGGGCTGCCTCCAGCGGCGGGTGAGGCCCCGGTAGACGATGGGCCTCTTGGAGGGCAGCCACACGTAGCGGTCCTGCCCCTTGACCTCGATGCTGACCAGGCCGGTTTCGACACCCCCACCGGTGTAGAGGATGCGCTCCAGCTGCGACCAGAAGCGCCGGACGGCGGGGGACTTGTCGCGCCAATTGTTAATGATGGCCTGCAATTCCTTGCGGAGAATATTCTCCGGGGTGCCTTTCGGCATGATTTTCCGACCGCCCATTTTGAGCGCCGCACCAACGCCCCCGCGATAGCCACAGCTGAGTACCATAACCTTGCCGTGCTGCCGATCGAAGCCCCTTTCCGGCCCGCCAAGTTTATCAGCAGTGGCGACATAAATGTCCTCGCCGTTGTGGAACGCGTCGAGCATCCACTGCTCACCGGCCAGCCACGCCAGCACTCGGGGCTCGATCGACGAGTAGTCGCACACGACAAACGGACCCATCAGCAACGGTCGGATCAGCTTCTTCAGCTCAGGCGAGGGGACCGAGCCCCCCGACAGCAGCCTGTCGACGGCCAACCCCTCAGCCTGCGTGTCGTAGCCACTGTCCGGCCCCGGCTTCTTGAAGCCATCGCGGGCCAGGTTCTGGAACTGGATGAGCCGACCAGCGAACCGGCCCGTCGAAGCACCGAAGAACTGCATCGTACCCCGCAGGCGGCCGTCGCCGTTCGTGGCCCGGATGGCGGCGGTGAACTTCGCGGCGGCCGACACCGCGCACTCCTGACGAAGCGTGAGCACCCTGCGGACGTCGTCGGGCAGATCGCCCTCCAGCAGCTCCTTCACCGTGTCCTTGCGCAGGTCCTCCGTGTCGACACCCCGGCTCTTCAGCCACGCCCGCAGCTGGGCCACCGAGTTGCCGTTGTCGACACCGGCGATCTTCTCGATCTCCTTCAACGCTTCGGTCCTGTTGTCCTTGAAGCAGCGCTCAGCGGCTCTCGCCAGCTCGACGTCGACACGAACCCCCCGGTCGTTGATTCGCTGGTCGACCTCGTAGACGGCGCGTTCACCACGGGGGAAGTCGCGCCCGAGCCGCTTGGCGGCGTCGCGCATGGTTTCCACGTCCTGGTCGCAGTAGGCGCCGAACGCAGCCCAGTCGTCGGGCTTCTCCTCAGCAGTCACCCGCTCGCCCTTGCGGCTGGACTTGGAGAACAGGTTGATGAGCCGGGCTCCGGCCTCGTCCTTCTCCTCGGCGCCCATGGCCAGGGCGAAGTCCTTCAGGGAGGAGGGCAGGCCCCACGTGCGGGCCAGGGCGGCGGTGTCGAAGAACTGCTCGGGGGGCAGGAACTTCTTCCGGCTCTTGAGACGGGACAGGTTGATGCGCTCGAAGGAGGCGTTGTGGGCGATCTTGAGGACCTTCCTGTCGAATAGGCCGGGGATTTCAAGGATCGCCTCGTGCCCTTCGGCTCGGTGCACCCCGCCGTCGTTCAGCGCCCAAGAGCACATGAGGATCCGCCAATCCGGGTGCTCTGTATACTTATACACTCCGCTCTTTGCCAGGTCGACGGGCGAGTAGGTCTCGATGTCGAGCCACAGGACGTCCTGCGTCATCCACGGCGTCCCGCCCGTTTCCGAGGCGGTCACTGTCCAACGGCCCTGGAGGACGAGCGGCCAGATCTCGTCGAAGCCGCCGTCGGCGGGCGCCGTCCACGGGCCCTCGACACCGAACAGGCCGATGGCCGGGCGGCGGGGGTCCAGAGGCCAGTTGGTTCCGGCCAGGTCGATGTTGCGACCCATTGCCATCTTGACGTCGCGCAGCACCCCGATCTGCTCGTCGGTCAGGTCACGGGGGTCGGGCACCAGGAACACGGGCTTGGCGGCCCAGAAGTCACTCATCGTCGGTCTCCTGCTCCTGCTCCTGCGCCTTGAGACGGCGGCGCTCCTCGCCCTTGACCCGCCACGGAACCTCGCCGACCTTCTGGCGCACCTCGAACTTGGGGCGGAAGGCGATGTTGTCCGGCCCCCACGGCAGGCTGCTGTCGGGACGCATGAACGACCAGCCGTCCATGTCGTCGAACGGGGGGAGGTTGAAGTTGGACAGGACCCAGTTGACGGCCTCCGTGCCGTTGGCCCACGTCATGCCCCCGGGGCTCTTGCGCCAGTTGTCGGCCCGCTTGAGCAGGGACTTGCGCAGGCGCAGGTCGCTCGCGGCCCGCTGGCGCCCCTTGGCCTTGATGCCCGCCTTGCAGCCGCACAGCGGCCCTTCGAGCAGCCCCGACGCGGACGCCTGGCTGTGCCGCCCGCAGAAGACGCACTTGATGTCGAACACGGCGCCGCGGGTGGACGTCCACCCCGCCGGGTCGAGGGACGTGATGCGCCAGTCGCCGAAGCGGTGGTCGAGGAGCGCCCCCAGGAGGGGGTGCGGTGAGTAGACGGTTTTGGCCGGCTCTCGGTGGGTGATCATGGTTCTCTCTCTCTCTCTCTTCTTGTTGTGTTGGTTTGCTATGCGTCGGTTACGGTCCGGGCCGTGTAGATGACCTCGCGGTCGCCGGGGCGGTCGGGGTTGGGCAGGATGTCTCGCAGGGTTCCTTTCTTCTGGCAGTGCATGAGGATTCGGGTGATCTGCTCGGGCCCGTCGAACTTGTTCTGGAACTTTGTGACCAGGGCGGCGTACGATACCCGGTGGCCGGGCTGGGAGGCGACCCACTGCTCGACGTCGGACACCATCCGGCTGAAGCCATTGGAGTCGACCTGGTTGACCAGGGCCTCGGCGCACCTGGCCCACGTCCCGGCCAGGTCGATCGCCTTGACGACATGGCGCAGCTCAATGGTGTCCTTCATCTCCGTCATGGCCAGCAGGGCCGCCACCCGCAGGGCGGAGAACGACAGCCGCTCGCAGGTGGGGAACAGGGCCACGGCGTTGAGCGGGTGGTTTGCGGCCAGGAACGTGACGTCATAGGCGAAGCACTTCCACCTCTCCAGGGCGTCCTGCTCGCACTTGAGGGGCACGCGCAGGTCGTCGAAGGGCCCCGACACCGGGACGGCGGCCTGGAAGCCCTTGTCCCAGTGCTTGACCACGGAGGTCAGGTGGTGGATGAGCATGTCGCGCACCTGGTCGACACGGGCCCGCTCACCCGTACGCCACGCGACGTCGTTGGCGCCGGGGTCGAAGCCCTCGCGGGAGTCGACGACGACCAGGCACCTGGGTACGAAACCGGAGATGATGCGCTCCATGGTCAGGTAGCGGGCGGTGAGGTCGAAGATGCCGGTGCCGTAGAACGACATCTGGTGGTCGACACCGCCCTTTCTGGCCAGGCCCCCGGTCTTGCGCAGGATGGCGGGCACCCTGCCATCGTAGATCTTGGTGAGCATGGGGATGAACCCGGCCATGTAGGAGCCCTTGCGGGAGGCGGCGGCGAAGGTGTCCTGGACCTCGTCGACACTGAGCAGCGTGGACAGGCGGGGGAGGTCCCCCAGCCACTCCTGGAGGGCCTCGGCGGTGGCGTCCTCTGGGGCCTCGTAGCCGCTGCTGTCGACACCCACCTCCTCAGCCACATCGTTCAGGACGCCGCGGGCCAGGCGCAGGGCGGTGCTCTTGCGTGACTGGGTGGTGCGCCCCAGGACCAGCCAGTAGAGGTTGAGGCCCATGTCGGTGAAGGTGAGCGGCAGTTTGGCGTAGCGCGACAGGAGGGCGGAGAGCATGGCCAGGCCGCCCGCCACGGAGAACTCCCAGGGGGCCTGCGGGGACTTGTGTCCGACCCAGGAGGTGAAGGCGTCGATGAACGTGTCGTTGATGGGCTGCTCCTCGGGGTGGAGGAACTGTACGCGCGTCCAGTACAGGCCGTTGGCGTCGGCGTCGAGCACGGATGGCAGGCGGTCGACGAGCGCTTCGGGGGAGGATTCGTCGCCGAACTGGTTGACGCCCTCCAGGGGGGTCAGCCCGAGGACGCGCAGGATGTCGGCGTCGTCGTCCATGATGAAGTCCTCGCCGTCGTGGTACTGCCTCCAGCGGGCGGCGTCGCGCTGCACCTGCACCCACAGGTCGATGTCGGGGCGGTTGTCGCGCCTGTACTTGTTGCAGGCGGCCTCGTGCAGGACGAGGTAGCAGGAGCGCGCGTCGAACCCGGCCTCCATGAGGATGCATTGGAGGTGGTACATGCGGGCGGACCAGTCGTCGCCGATCTCGGGGCGGATCATGAACAGGTCGTTTGCGACGCTGTTGTTGACCAGGGCGAGCAGGCGGTAGATCTCGTTGGGGTCCTGCTCCTGGGGGACCTTGGAGTCGAGCTCCTCCTGGGACAGCGGTTCGGCCGGGGGGTAGTGGGCGGCGAACTCGGCGACGGTGACGGCCTCGCCTTCGCGCTGGATCTCGACCAGGTCGACACCGCCCGCCCCTCTTCTCCTGACGGTCTCCTCGGAGTACTGGGTGACGCGGAACGGCGCGCCGTATTCTGGCTTGGTGTTGTAGGACCAGGGGACGCGCAGCATTTTGGCCAGGGGCCAACCGCGGTCCATGCCGTCGGCGGCATGAGCGTTGTACAGTCCGTGCGACAGGTCCTCCATGTCGTTGTTCGACAGGTTCTCGGCGTCGAGGAACCGCCAGTAGCCGTGCCAGTGCCCTGGACTGGTGCGCACGAACGTGGTGGGGCGGATTGCGAGCTTGGAGGGGTCCATGTCGTCGCCGTCGCAGTAGACGACGTCGCAGCGCAGCACGTTGGCCTTCGTGGCGTGGCGGGGGTCGCTCAGGGAGGGCGGCTGGGTGAACGTCATGGGCTTGAAGTAGACGTCGCCCGCCCCGTGAGATTCGACGTAGCGCCCCATGGCGGCCTTCTCGTCGGGCCAGGAGAACCACTTGAAGACGGTGAGCCGCCCGAAGGGGTCCTTGGTGATGATGGGCACCCAGCCGGGCGTGTCGGGCAGCACCTCTTCGAAGAAGGCCATGTGTGTTTCTCTTCCTCTCTTGCGCGGGGACGACGCGGCCCCGACGCCGTCAGTTTAGCGACGCCGGGGCCCGGTCCTCAGTCGAAGGTCTTGTCAGTGGCGCTCACCAGGTGAACGACGTGGACGGGGTCGGTGCCCCGAGCGTGGGCGAAGAGGGCGCTCTCGTCGTAGCGCCCCTCCCACCACTTCTCGTGGCCTCCCCGGGCGCGGCTGTCGTAGGCGTCGATCGTCCTGATCTCGTCGACGCGGTCGTAACCGCTCTCGTAGCCTCGGACAACGACGATGGTGTCGCCGCTCTCCTCGTCACGCAGCCGTGTCAGCTTCTCGATGAGTTCGTCGAGGGTCATGTCAGCCCTCCCTGACGACTTCGCCCTGAACCCAGGCGCCGGGCTTCAGACTGACGTTCAGAACCTCGCGCTCCAGCCAGTGAAGCAAACCGGGGGTGGCATCCCACTTCGTTTTGTGCAGCATCCAGAACACACCGGCGGATGTCACGACCCGAACCTTGCGTCGACCCCTGCTCGTCTTCACGACGCGCAGCTCGGAGGCGTCGGGGGCGAGACCGTTCAGGAGGTTCAGGGCATTGCAGTAGCCGAGGATGTCTCCGATGTCCTTGACGACGAACCAGAGGGATCCGTCCTCCTCCATCACCACCCGGACCGGCTCGTCCTCGTAGTGAAGGGTGATCATCGTTGATGCGGTCATGTTGTCTCTCTTTCTCCTGGTCGGGTTCCTTATGCGGGATTGCCCAGCTTCTCGGCGTAGCGCTCGTACTCCAACGTCAGCACGACACCGCCTCCGCCCTCGCCCGCTCCCTGGCGTCCTTGCGCAGCTCGACATCCAGGACCTCGTCCAGCAGCCAACGGTAGAAGCCCTCGGACCGCTCGGACCGGGACCTGAACGCCAGGCCGATCAGCGCCCGGGCCGACACCGCCCTGGCGTCGTGCACCCCCCGGCGCCCCTGAACCTTGAACCAGCGGATCTCGCCCTCGTCGAACTTGCGCAGCATGTTGGGCGAGTCCCGGTACCCCAGGGCCACGGCCACGTCCGCGGCGACGAACCAGGCGCCGTCGTCGTCGACGAACGCCCGCAGCTCATTTTTCTCGTAGTAGAACAAAAGCATGGCTTCTCCTCTTTCCTTGTTGACCCGGCCGGGGCCCCGCCTCACGACAGGACCCCGGCCGGTCATCATGGGATCAGAACGGAGTGGTCGAGCTGTCGACCGGCTCGAACTCCACCTCGTCGACCTGCCCCCGCGGGCTGCCCATCAGCGGAGAGCCGTCGGGGTTGAACATCGGCTGCCCGGTCTCGCGGTCCACGCGCTGATGCGGCGGGGCCACAGACGTCTTGATCGTGCACTTGCGACGCAGCATCAGCGCGAACAGGCGGTCGACAGTCGTCTTCAGCCCAGCCGCGTTGAGCATGGGCGCCCGCTCACGCGGGTCCTCGCGCCACAGGTCCACAGCCTCCAGCATCCGCCGGAAACCGGGGTTGAGGACCCGCGTGGTCCGCCCCTGCTCCGTGCGCTTGAAGTAGAGGACCGTGTACCCCAGCACGACGACACCGTGGTCGGGGTCGTTGGCGTCGTCGATGGCGTACGTGAGGACGGCCATCGGCAGACCCTTGGACGACAGTCGGCACTCCGTCTTGGTGACGACGGCGTTGTGGAAGCCGGGCTCGGGGGCGCGGAACGAGAACTCCTCCGCGACCTCCACCTGGGACAGGTCGAGGCCGTCCAGGGCGGTGAGGTCCGCGCCGGACGTACCGGCGGCGGTAGCGGGGAAGGCGGCGAAGGGGTCGTTGGCAGTCATGCGTTCTCCTTGTCGGTGTTGGTGTTGTTGTTGGTGTTGTGAGCGAGCATCCAGACCCGGCCCATGGTGGGGTTCTCCAAGAAGTCGGGGAAGTCCTTGACCCGACGCTTGGTGATGGCCCCCGGCAGCGCGAAGTCGGCTCGGACGGCGAACTGCCCGTTCTCCAACCTGCCCGACCTCATGTAGGCGACGAAGTCGAAGTTGGAGGGCATGTGCTTGTCGGACTGCTGGCCCCGGAAGGCCGGTCCGATCTCGGTCTCCCCGGTCACCGAGTTGGTGACCCGGGCGACGTGGGTGAGAGCCAGGAGGTTGACGCCATCGCATCGCATGAAGGCGTTGATCAGCGTCATGACATTGTCGTAGGCGTCGGTCCACGGCTTGTAGTTGTTGCCGGGATTGGCCGTACGAGACTCGCCCACGATGAGCTCCTGGAGCTTGTCGATGGTGTCGAAGACGACGGTGCGGTAGGGGAAGGACCTACTGTTCATCGTGGGCCGAACGACCTGGGCGATGAACCGGTGGGTGTCGGCCCAGGAGTCCAGGTGGAGGATGGTGATCTTGTCCAGCTCGCCCCATTCCCTCAGGGGAAGCGTGCCCCTTTCGAAATCGAGGTAGAGGACGGGGGACATTTCGGGGACCCTGGATGCGGTGGCCGAAAAACTCGTCTTCCCGCTGCCCGCCCCTCCGTACAGGAGTACCGAGATATCCTTGAGTTCCTGCGGGTCCTCAGCCGTGAAACCGGCTGCCGCGAGCATCTTATCGAAAGCTGATGTCGACATCAGGCCGTCTCCCCCGCCTCGTCGAGCGGGAACAGCGCCAGCTGCTTCCAGCTCGGAAGGGTCAGGGTGTCGACGAGCTCGGCGCCCTCGACGCCGCGCAGACGCCACAGGGCCAGCAGGCGTTCCAGGTCCTCGCCGGTGCGCAGGTCGACGACCTCGCCCCGGCTGGACAGCGTGCACTCGATGCGGCCGCTCCTGTGCATGACGGCGGGGCGGGTGAACGTCAGGACGAGGGGCTCGGTGTCGACGTTGAGTTCGTTAGTGATGACCCACATCGTCGAACTGCGCCCGTCCGGAGCCCACACCTCCTCGCCGCCGTTGACCACGAGGCCGGGCAGCCGCCCCATCCTCTCCAGGGCACGCTCAATGCCCCTGGTGCGAATCGCCGAACCCTTCATCGCGCCTCCCGCTCGACCCAGTGCAGGACCTCGTCGTGGTAGCCCGTGTAGGCGCGCGTCCAGCCCATCGACTCGCTCCACTCGAAGATGGCGACGGCGCCGTTGTGACCGGCGACCAGCGCCAACTGACGCCCGTCCTTGGTGTAGACCGCCCGGTAGCGGCCCAGGTTGTTGCGGGGCCGGTCGAGCGCCCACCCCGCCTTCCTCAGCGCCTCTTCGATCATGCCGATACTGGTGATCACGGCATACCTCCCCATGCGGCCATGTCGGCCTCCTCCTTCTTCAGTCGCTTACAGCGGTAGCAGCCGGGCGAGGACTCGTACTCCCCGCTCGACATCCCCTCTTCGTTCCGAACCCTAGCCACGAGCTCGCTGAAACGGCCCAGGACGGCCTCGGCGACGGCCCGGCGGTACTGGAACACCAGCGTCCGGGCCGCGCCCGGCAGAACGTCCGTGGACGCATCACGCGGGATCATGAGCAGGCTCGCCCGCTCCACCTCGTAGCCGTCGCGCTCCAGGGCGTAGCCGTAGAGCATCATCTGCGCGTAGTACTTCCACGCCGTCTCCCAGATGATCTTGTCCCGGTCCATCAGGACCGAGCCGTCCAGGCGGTTGTGCACCACGGCGCTGATCCCCGCGATGCGGGACTTCGACAGGACCTTCCAGTCGATGACCTCCCGCCGGGCGGTGTCGAACAGGTCGACAGTGCCCCGGATCGGCCCGTAGCCGTCAACCTGGGCGACGTCGACCCGCTTCTCCACGAGGACCAGCCCCGCCCGCCCCTCCGGGGAGTTCGACAAGCGCTGCTGGGCCAGCAGGTGGAAGGCGGTGCCCAGCAGCGGGGCGAGCGGTGTCCCCGCCCTCTTGTCCTCGTAGGTACCCCGGATCTTGTCGGCCAGGCACCGCTCGCACACCTCGCCGAGCTCGGAGGGTCCCACGTGGCGCTGCCGGTCCCGGTCCGTCGGGGCTCCGACGATCTCCAGGGCTCGACCGGTGGCCTCAGAACCCCACATCGTCGCCCTCACTCCGAACCCGCTGCACCAGGTAGGGCTCACCGGGCTCGCACGCCTGAGCGTAGATGTCGGGGAACCGCTCCTTCAGGGCCTTGGGGTCGATGACCTCCTTGTACACGCCCATCCGTTCGTCCGTCGACACGAGCCTCTCGTCGAACAGGGCGGCGGCGACGAAGGGGCGGAAGTGCGACCGGCGGGTGAGCACGGCGCCGTCGTAGCGGTCGAGGCCCCTCCTGGTCATCTCGGCGGCGATAGCCTGATTGAGGCCGGTCAGTTGCCTGTTGACGGCGGAGCGGGCCTCGATGAGCCCGGCCCGTCGTTCGATCAGTTCGGACAGTTCGTCATCGTTCACGGACTGTTCCTCTCTTCCTTCTAGATGAGCCCTGATTCCGTCAGGGCGCGGTGCCTTTCGGCGAGTCTTCCGACGACGGTGTCGTCGATGGTCCCGGGGCACTGCACCAGGTAGCGCACGACACCCCGTTCCTGGCCGGAACGATGCAGTCGTCCTTGGGCCTGTTCGTTGATGACCAGGGAGGAGTCCCTGGACAGCCAGATCTCCGTGTGGCAGTCCGTTTGGAGTCCGTCGACGCCTTCAGCGATGGCGGATACGACGGCCAGGAGGATCTGCACCCCGTGGTCGTCGCGGAACTTGCGCCAGCCCTCATGGTCATCGCCGGACACCTGCTCCACCCGGTAGCCCGCCTTCTCCAGGCGCCACCGCAGGGGCACCAGGAACTTGCGCGAGTGCGTGAAGACGATGACCCGCTCGTCGCCAAGGTCCTGGAGGATGTCGAGCAGCGCGTCGATCTTGCCGCTCTTGGCGTCCTTGTCAAAGGTGACGACCTCCTTCACCCCGCCCGTCTGCGTGGTGTAATCCATGACGATGGGCTGGGCGAGGGTGGCCTGCTGGAGGCGGGTGTCGAGAACGACGGGCAGGTTGATGGCGACTGGGTGGTCGTCGAGCCAGGCGATCGCCTTGTCCCGCCACTGCTTGTAGATCCGCTTCTGGTCTCGGGTCATGGTGGCCGCCACCCGGCGGATGTCGACGTCGGGCAGTTCGGGCAGGGCCTCCTGTCGGGTGACCGACACCCAGCACGGCGTCGTGGCCCGCACTCGTCCGGGCTGCTTCTCCTCGCCGTAGAGCTTCCCGTACCCGGTGTCGGAGAACGGGTTGTACTGCGACTTGAAGAAAAAGTCGGCGAAGCGGGTGAATGAGGTGTAGCGCACGGGCCACAGGAAGTGCAGGGCCCCAAAGATGTTGGCCGGGATATTCCCGGCCGGGGTGGCCGACAGGGCCAGTCGCCGCTTCGCGCGGATCCTGCACAGGACCTTGGAGTTGAGGGACTTGTAGTTGCAGGCCCGATGGACCTCGTCGGCGATGAGGACGTCGAAGAGGGTGCCGCCGAAGGCGTGCGTATCGGGTGCGGAGACCATCTTCCCGGCGCGGTTGTCCTTCTTCTTGTGCTTGTTGCGGGCGGTCATGAGGGACCAGCCGATGAAGAAGACCCCCTTCTCGTTCCTGTCCCACAGGGCTTCGAGGTTCGCCTCCCTGTCCGCTCCCTTGGCCGCACACTCGCGCAGCTCCATGCCCCACACTTCTCGGACGTGCCGTCGCCAGCCGTCGATGGTGTGAAGAGGAGCGACGATGAGGACGCGGGCGTCCTTCGGCTCCTTCCCCTCTTCTTTCAGGCTCCGCTCGGCGCAGGCGAGGGCCGTGAGGGTCTTTCCCGCTCCTAGGGCGAGGGCCAAAAGGCCCGTGCCCCCGGCGGCGGCGACCTGTTCGACCGCCGCCGCCTGGTAGTCACGAAGCCTCATCGCCGTGCTTCCTCAGAGTATTGCGGGCCAGGTCCTCGACGTCGCCGGCCAGGTCGCGCAGGATGTCACCCACGTTGTCACCCCGGTAGTAGACGACGTCGCCGCAGCGCTGGTAGCCCATGTGCTCGCCGTCGGTGAGCAGGTCCGGCTCGTTGATGTGGAAGGCGATCTCCGGGGCCATGATGCCGTGGTCACGCAGGTAGTAGTACGGGCCCCTCAGGACGCCCATCACGTGCCACAGCCAGGGCTGTCGGATGCAGATGCTCACGTCCGCGCCGCCCTCGTCGTCCCACTTGTCGTTCTCCAGGAAGGCGGCCGACACCCGCACGGGCGGCGTGCCCTCGCTCATGAGCTGCCGGAGCCGCTCCTCGATGTAGTTGGTCATCTCTCTTTCCTCTCTTTCCTACTTGACGGGGACGTCGATGAACAGGAGCGACGGCAGGATCCGGTCCACGATCAGGTCCGGCTTGTCGAGGCGGGCGGTGTCGAGGTTGATCTCGATCAGTTCTCCTGGGCGCCCGGTGCGCCGCATCAGGGTGAGAATGTCCCAGGCGGTGATGACCGCCGTCCACTCCTGGCCGCCCATGATCCACACGATCATGCACAGGCCCTCCGCCCCGCGGCTCTCGTCGGTGGGCAGGGGGCGGTACCCCTTGCGGATCATGGCCGCGCGCAGGCCGAGCATGGCCAGGGCCAGCTCGTTCGTCCTCTTGTCCTCAGCGCTCATCGTCGTCCCCCTTCTTTGCCACGTCGGTTCCAGCCTGCGCTCCGTAGGGATTGACTCGCAGCATCCACTGCGTGCCGTCAGGGGCGTCGTCGAGGCGGGAGAATCCATCCGGCCGGTGGACCAAGGTGCGCTGGGCAGTGGACGCCAGGACCACGGAGTGGACCCACGACATCCACTTGTCTCGTTCGGCCTGTCCGTCCCAGGCGTTGGCCATGTCGATCAGTCGGTTAAGCATGTCGTCCAGGTACTCCCAGTGCACCCGCTTTGCGCTCTTCAGGTTTCCGCACCACAGCTCGATGCGGTCGTCGGTGTAGGGGCGCCCCGGCGGGTTAAAGTACTCGAAGTTCATCGCCGCCCCCTGACCGGAGTGAACACGACGGACCAGTTCTGGCCGTCGGGGGCGTCGTCGATGATGCTGACGGCCTCCTGGTCGCCGCCGAGGGAGTCCATGGCGTCGCGCTGGGCGACGATGCGGTCGGCGAATACCGACCACTCCATTCCCTCGATCTCCGAGGTTCGGGTGATGGTCTTGACGACGCCGCGCAGCTTGGCGACGGTGACCTCCTGGTCGTTGCGAATGATCTTCGTGTTGAGCATGTTGCTGTCCTTTCACTCGGTGGGGTTGTTAAGGTCCCAGATAACGTAGCGGGGCAGGGCGCCCCCGGGTGCGATGCGCTCGACACCGTGCTGTCGGGGAGTGTCGACCACGACCTGCACGGACCCGTACCCGTTCGTGTTTTCGGGGTTCATGCACACGGTTCCCTGCGTTGTCGTGATGATCGTGGCGCCGTCGCCCGTGCGTTCGATGATGTGCGGACCCAGCCGCTTGGCCGCGTCGGCGGCGATCAGGCGGATCGTCTGGTCCGCCAGGGCCCTGATCCCCGCCTCCACGGCGTCGTTGTAGTAGTCGTGCTCCCTCATGTCCAGGAAGGGCCCCATACCGGAGTCCCTGAGGCGCACGGTCCCCTTGCGGACGTTGAACTTGTAGATTCCGTCGAGTGCCCGGTCCAGGCTGGGCAGGATGTCGTCGGTGAACGCCCGCTCGGTGAGGTACATGGCGGCGGCGACGTCGGTGATGTCCTGGTCGCGCCCGCCCGACCAGATGGTCATGCTGCCGAAGGTGTCCTCGTAGGGCCAGGCGGTCCGCTCGTCCCAGTCGCAGGTGACCTGACCGTCCTCGAACCGAACGGCGCTGCGCATAGCCTTGGGCAGGTGGCCCTTGATCCTCTCCTCCGCGGTGCTCACAGCAGGGCCCCCTCGCAGTCGACACGGACCTCGAAGGGCAGGTCCATCAGCGTGTCGTTGAAGCGGGGGTGGTGGGCGAGCTCGTCCACCGCCTGCCAGTAGTCCCTGTCGTCCTCACCCGCGTTCGGGTGCCCGAACGGGTAGCGGGGCAGCCCGTCCAGGTTCATGTTGACGATGTCGACAACCATGTGTTCGATGTCAGTTGCCATCTCTCTTGTTCCTCTCTTCCTCACTTGAAGACCTTCCAGGCCTCATCGTAGCGAAGCGTCCTACCATTCGACAGGACGATCTCGTTCTCCTTAAGGGCCACAATCCAATGGGCCCGGGCGTGGCAGACGTTCACCGCCGTCCAGTAGGCCTCGAAGCGCCGGTCCGCCTCGGTGAGCAGGTCCTCGACGTCCGACGCCGACAGGCGCCTCAGGCCCCGGGTGACGCGGATCTGCCGGTGCTTGACTACCAGGCCGCGCAGCGGGCTACCGTACAGGGCCAGCATGTAGGCTCCGTCCCGGGTGCGGACCCCACGGGCGTGCACCAGGCGCTCGACGTCGTCCAGGGACCGCCCCGTGTGCTTGGCCAGCGCCCGAGCCATGATGTCCTTATAGGGTCTGCGGGTCACTCCTCGTCCGCCTCCTTCTCCTCGCGGAGCCACGCTTCCACCTCACGGCGCGACGCCTCCATCTCTTCACGGAACCGCGCCTTATCCTTACGAAGCTCCTCCTCCATCTCGCGCGCCCAGCCGGGCATGCAGTTGTATCGGATGAACTCCGCCAGGGCGTCGGGGTTGTCGGCGAACTGCTTCTTCAGGACGATCCTGGTCTCCCAGCCTTCTCGGACTTTGTCGAAGACGAGGGCGGACAGGCGGAAGAACTGCGCGTTCTCCACCGGTCCCTCCACCTCCTTGACGAACCGGTCGAGCCAGTAGTCGGCCAGGCCCTCCGTCTTCCAGTACTTCGGCGGCGTGAGGTCGCTCATCGGTTCTCCTCCTCCTTCTCGGCGTCCTCGTCGATCAGCCAGGCGATGGCGGCTTCCATGGTCTCGAAGTCCTCGGGGCTCATCATCGCGTTCGTCGCCCGCTTGACGAAGAACGTGTCGCTGCTCTTCGCCGACAGGCAGTTGATCACGCACCGCGAACCGCCGTCAGCCGGGTAGCGCAGGTCGACATCCAGGCTCAGCGCCCGCCCGGAGCGAATGTTGTCGAAAACCCAGTCCGACGACAGGCTCTGCCTCACGTCGGCGAAACCCTCCTCGGGCTGGAGGTCGATGTTGCCCACAATGGTCTCGCGGATGAACGAACGCAGATCCATGGCGCCCTTGTCGTAGGCGTCGGCGAGCACCGCCCTCAGGTCGTCGTCGACCTCGACATGCCCCTCCTCGTTGTAGAGGACCTGGCCCTCGTCGCGCTCCCCACCGGCGAGGCCGCAGACCATGTCGAGCACGGCGCCCGCCACGTCCCCGGCCAGGTCGCCCATCGCCCGCCTCAGGGCCTCGTCGCCCTCGTTGGTCCAGCCCGCCCCGGAGCGCATCCTGTCCGAACTCTGCCAGGTGAAATCGGCCTCCTCCCAGCCCTCGTCGTCATCGTGCACGCCCCACTCCAGGTAGAACGTCTCCTCACTGCGGGCCGTGTCCTCGTCGCCCAGGTCGATGACGAGGCGGGCGTTGCCGCCCCCGTCGACGATGAGCCGCAGGTCGGTGTCCTCGTCCTCCGGCTCGCCGGGGAATGCGACCTCGACGCCGTTGGGCAGGGCGTACGACAGGGCGTCGGCCAACTCGTCCCAGTCGTCCATAGTCTTGGCCATGATGTTCTCTCCTTCTTCTTGTTCGTGCCCGCTTGTGCGGGCCCCGGCCCCCGGGGAGGACTCGAACCTCCGCATGCCGGAACCCTCCGGCCGGGGGCGCCCGTCAGCGCTTCAGCAGCCTGCGGGCGGTGGCTCCGGAGGCCGTCAGGCCAAGGGAGCCGTAGTGGGCCCCTCCGCGCCTGATGTTGCGCCCGGGAGTGAGGATGTCGTCGCGCTCGGGGAACAGGTCCTCGACGGTCTGCTGCACCATACGCGACACGACCAGGAACGTGTCCTCCCGGTAGGGCGGGAGGAAGGCGTGCGTGGCCCGCCCCTTGCACGACACGGGGATGCGCGTGACGCCCCGCCAGCCGGGCACGGTGGCGCTCACCGAGGTCATGCCCTCGTCACGGTGTCGGACGGTGGGCGAGTTCCCGTCAGGCTGGAGCACCATGATGGTGGACTCCCGGTCGGCGGGGTCGATGATGCGCAGCGGCCGCCCCGTCATGTTCAGGATGCGGGCCATCAGTACCGCCCCCCGAGCCGGTCCAGTGCGGTGCGGACGGCGTCGACGACATCGACATAGCCCTCGCCCAGGCCGTTGGGGGCGGTCCCGACGCGGAAGTGCAGGTAGTTCATCGCCCCGTCGTCGAGGAAGCGGACCCGGGCGCTTCCGTCCGAGTTGGCCGTCAGGTAGAGCATGAACCGGGTGGCCCCGTTGTCGTCCTCGACGAGGTCGAGCGTGGCCTCGGACTCGTAGCCCAGACTGTTGAGCCACAGGTCGTCGGTTCCCCGACGAACCTGCTCCTTGATCCAGTTCTCAAGGGTCTTGCGCAGGTCGGCGAGGGCGTGCCCGATGGCGAGCACCGACAGGCCCCGTCGCGCCTCCTTGACGGCCTGGTCGAAGGTCAGGGCCTTGTCGAGGTCGGCGAGTACGCGTCCCCAGGAGTCGTCCGGGCCGGGCCCGAACCAGCACAGCGAGTACGCCCCGTACAGGGGCCCGGGGGCGAGGCACTTGTCGGCCTGCTCGGGGTCGAGCCCCGACTGGTCCTTCAGCAGATCGAAGGCGTCGGCGATGATGTGCTCGGCGATCTCCTCCTGGTACTCCCCCGTCAGCGGCAGGCCGAACCCCCTGCCTGAGATGTCCTCGACCCGGTAGCCGTCCCCGGTGTTCGACACCCGGTACCTGGCGTAGTCGTCGAGGTAGATGGTTCCGTCCGGGTGGAACCACAGGGACTCGGGTGTGGTCAGGGCGCGGGGCAGGGTGCGCTGCACCTTCCTCCAGGCCTCGTGCATGTCGGTCATGTGTTCCTCTCTTTCTCTTCACGGGTTGCGGCGGTACCGCACCCGCTTGGCGGTCATTCTCAGGGCCTCCAGGTCACCGGGGCTCACTCGCCCCAGGTCGTCAAGGTGAACATCGAACTCGATGTCGTCGGGGCGCAGGCCGTCCAGTTCTTCCGGCGTGCGGGGGTCGTCGCTCCTGATGGTGACGACGTCGCCGTAGGCGCAGATGCTCACCCGGCTGGAGGCGGCGTGAAGGTGCACGATCGCGTTGCGCCGGTACTCGACCTTCACGAAACTCTCCCCGGCCTCGCGCATGGCCAGGAGCATGTAGGCCCCGAGAGCGGCTACGACATCGTCGTTCTTCACTTCTCGCTCCTATTGTTGGCTTCCAGACTCTCCCTCACCCGGTTCAGCAGAGCCTTGATGACGTCCTCGCTCTCGCTCGACAGGCCCGTGGGTCGCTCACCGGGGCAGAACTCGACGGCGTCGGGGTTCCCGTCGAGGGCGGGACGGACGTCGACGCGCCCGAAGGCGTAGACGGTGACGATCTTGACCGGCAGGTAGCACTCCCTGTCCCAGATCCGGAACTCCGTGCTATCGTCGCGCTTCTCCGTCGACGTGATGGTGATCCGCCAACTGCGCGGATCCCAGGAGTTGAGCACGTTGCTCACCCACCGTCTCGCCTTCTCATAGGCGATGAGCCGCACAGCACTGCCCAGCCGGGTCTGCACCGAGCGCCAGCACCCCTCCTCCCACACGTCGACGAGGAACGTCGCCTCCTCGGGGTTCACGTTGGGGTTGAACCAGAAGACCCGCCCTGCGTCGATGACCAGGTGGTTGTAGAAGCCGGTCTCGTTCTCCAGCCACGCCCGCAGGACCTTGTCGACGATCCAGCCGACGGTGCAGTCTTCCCCGATCTCGCGCTCCTCGCCCGACTCGTGCTCCACGATCAGGTCGAACTCGGGCACGACCTCGAAGTCCAGCCCCGAGAAGCCCACGGGGGTGATCCTGTTCTCCTGTCCTTCGGACGCCAGCGCCCCGTCCAGGCCCGGGGGCAGCGTCGACTTGATGTCGTCCCATGCGGCGCTCATCGGTTCTCCTTCGCAGCGTAGAGCAGGTCGTTCATAGCGGTGAATGAGTACGTGATCCCGTGCCCGCCGGGGGTGACTCGGATGGGGCCGTGCGGGTGTTCGCCGTTCAGCTCGACACTCGCCTCGCCTCCGTGTGCCTTCACCTTGATCATCCCGCCGGGTGTTGTGATGAGGACCCGCCCACCGCCGGCGGCCGCAGAGAAGACGACGCCCTCGAACAGGAGATGGTCGAACAGGTCCAGGGAGATTTTGCGAACCAGGATTTCGTTGGCCTGTCCGCAAACGTACTCGACGAACTCCCCGAAGTTGCGGGGCCGGGGATTAACGGGGTCCTCGAATGAGGCCACGACGGCCCCGTCCCACTCGAAGACGGTTCCAGAGCTCCACGCGCCGGGCAGGTGCTTGCGGACCTGGTCGGCGGCGGCCTTCTCGATGACGTCGGCGACCTGCCTCGGGGCGACGCCCGTCATGGTGCGTCCTCCGGTGCCGGGTTCGTCGACGAGGAGGTTGAAGCGGGGCTCCTCCTTCTCCTTCCCGCCCCCCAGGGGCAGGGCCACCCGGTACAGGGAGGCGATGTACTCCTCGTTCCCGTTCCACCACACGGTGAAGATGTTGACCTCATCCGGGCCGCCCAGCGGAAGGGCCGACACGAACCCGTCCCGGCCGAGGAGTCCGGGCAGTCGGTCCTTCACCTCGGCCCAGAACTCGGCCATGTCCTCGTCCATTTCGATCCTGTCGTCAGCCGACATGGTTCTCCTTCCTCTCCTTCTTGTTCTTCTCGATCCTGTTGTTCAGGAACAGGACGGCCCGGTCGTGGGCCTCCTGGACGTCGGGGTTGCCGTAGGCCAGGTGGAAGTACAGCCCGTATCCGTCCCGGTCCAGGAGATTGACGTCGATCAGGCCGTCGTCGTCCGGGGCGACGACAACCTCGACACTCCCGTGCCCGCCGGTGAGGTACCGGATCATGTTCGGCGTGGACTCCTTGGTCACCTGGAGGGGGAGGTCGTCGTCCAGGTCCATGGCGAAGTCGCCGACCCAGCACCACGCCGCGAACCGGCGGACCGCGTCCCGGTACTCGCGCAGGTCCGTGGTGTTCACGTCCAGGCTCTCCGTCATGCTGTCCGTCGACCAGCACAGGCCGTCCATGTCGTCCCAGACCAGCGGCAGGTCCCCGACGAGGACGTTCAGGGCCGAGTGGTACACGGCCAGGGCGATGCTGCGGGCGTATCCCGTCTCGTAGGGAATAGGCCTGACGGGGCGGCCCTTGAGCGGGGTGAAGACCTCCTCCCCCGCGTCCTCACCGATGACGCCGAGCACCCGGTCGCAGCCCACACCGCGCAGGGTGACGACGCCGGTGTTCAGGTCGAGGCGCAGCATGCGCACGATCGCCTCCGTCGGAATGTTCGCCAGGACCTGCATCCAGATCCGGGTGCGCTCGTCGAACGTGTCCCAAGTGATCTCCTCAAGCGCCATCACTTCTCCTCCTTCTCCGCCCGGTCGCGGACGGCCTCGTGCAGGACCAGGAAGTTGGCGAGGGCGCGTCCCTGGTGATCCCGGCGATGATCTGCTGAAGTGTTCTCAAGGCTCTCTTCTTCTTCCTCTTCCTCCGGTTCGCAGCTCTTCCGCGAACCCGTGCCGGACGGGGGAGTCGAACCCCCGCTTCGACCGTCCCGGCTAATGCGGGCTCTCACCACACGTAGATGGTTACCTTGTCCGTGGCGCCGTCGACAGTGCGGTGGCAGTCGACGCAGACGGCTCCCACCCAGGACGGGTCCGGTACGGTCCCGACCTTGCGCGCCTCGTACTTGTGCCGTGCCTCATGCCGGGGGCACAGCGGACCGTATCGGCGGTTCCCGTCGTCGGTCCAGTTCTGGGGCAGGACGACAAAGCCCTCTGCGTTCAGGGCGGCCGTCAGGAAGTCCCGGGTCACGGGTTCGGCCAGCGGGTTCCTCCCGTCGTACGGCTTGCGACCCAGGAGGTCGTTGGCGAGGCGTCGCAGGCCCTCCCAGGTGAGCACGTGGTCGGCCCACGACGGGGCCGGGTTCCACTCGGGGCTCGTGTCCACGTTCAGCGCCTCGACGATCCGCTCGATGAGCGCGTCGGAGCCGGTCCTGGCCTCGTTCTCGTTCATTGCTCTCTCTCTCTCTTTCAGTGGCGTTCCGCGTACAGGGCGCCATAAAGGGACGCCCGGATCTCCCGGTCCAGACGGTAGGTGCGCTCCTCATGCACGAAGACCCTGTCCGACTGCCGGATGAATGCGCTCCGAACACCGGTGATCTCATCGTCGTCCAGCGGGAACAGCGCCAGGCGGATGATGAGATCCGGTCGGATCCCCTCGGGAGCACCCCCGTCCTCGAAGATGAACCGGAGGGCGTTCCTCGCCTCGTTCAGGTTTCCCGCGAGCAGCGCGTCCCGGACAAGCCGGGCCTGCTCGTGCAGCCAGGTGGTCAGGTTCATGATGATACTTCCTCTCTTATCGGTTGAGTTGGTCGTGCTCCCGGCGGGGCTCGAACCCGCTTCGCGGCCTTGACGTTCACGACGGGAGCTACCGGGGCGGGCGAGTATGGAAATCTCGTCCCGCCCCGGCTCGGTTTTTCAGGCGTCGGCGTAGACCCGCAGGGCCGGGGCCAGATCGACCTCAGTGGGCACGGGGATGACGGCACCGTCCTCGTACTCCTCCCGCACTCCGCCGCGCGCTCTACCATCCGCCGCCCACAGGAACACGATGACATGGTCGTCCCGCCGGGGCGTGAAGCGGGCCACGAGCGCGCCGTCCAGTGGGTTTCGTGCGAAATCGGTGCGGACGATCGCGGGTACGACATTCCCCAGGCGCCAGCCGACATACCCGTCCGCGGCCGGGGCGCCCGCTTCAAGGGCCTTGTCGACATCGCCCAAGATAGCGTTCAGATTCTCCCAGGGCGCCCCTTCCGGGCCCCACGTGAATTCGACATGGGCCCGGTACCAGTCCTTCTCAAGACGGTCCCAGATCACCTTCAGGCTTCCGTCGCACATGATCCGGTACTCGTCTGGAGACGGGAGCGGGAGATTGCGCTACCGCCACGCCTCGAACCCGGTCTTGGCCTTCATTGTGGTTTCCTTTCTGGGTGTATGCCTGTCAGCGGCGCGGGCGGCGCAATTGGATGAACCGGTAGGTTTTCCGAAAAGACCAATCGCAATACCTCAGGTGGGGCAGTCGGCCCCAATCCCCGGTCTTCCGGGCTTGCTTGGAGACGCCGAAGATGATGTTCCCGACGACCTTGAAGTCCTCCGGGGTGAGTTCCTTAAGCCAGGCGACATACTCCCGCACGGCATCGTCCCCGGTTATGGTCTGGTCCTTGGCGAAGCGGTCAATCGCTTCATAGAGTTCCGGGTTATCTACTGGCCCGCCGTCCTTCGGACGGGGCCGACGGCGACGCTGATCCTGTACGGTGCGGTACTCGGCTTGGAACTCACGGCACCAATAGCCCAGCCCCGGGAGCGGGCCCCAATCCCCGGTCCGTTTGGCGCCCCGGGCGGTGCGGAAAATAAGGTCCCCCACGGTCTTGAAGTCCTCATCGCTGAGGTTGTAAAGCCAGTCGCCGTAGGGGGTGATCTCCCGGCGACCGAACTTCACGGTTGCCCGGATGAACCGGTTAAGGTCCTCAATAAGTTCGTCTTGTGTTGCGCCCAATGGTTTCCCTTCTCTCTTCCTAGTTCGTCATGCGGACAGCACGACATTCGCGCCCCGGGCCCGTGATGAGCGGGCAATGGTCCTCCCCCGGAGCTGTTGGTGCTAGGGCGGGCGAGTATCAGAAATTCGTCCCGCCGCGGCTCGGTTTCAGGCGCGGCGGGTCAGCCCGTCGCAGCCGATAACCGTTCCATCCTCATTGCGGATGAGCTTGCCCGGGCTCATGAGATCCCCACGGTAAGCCGGCGCCGCGTCGCTCACCGCCTTGGCGACGATGAGCACGACGCCTGGCTCGGGATCGGGCAGGCCGATGATCTCCCGCGGGCTCCCGGCGACGGCCACAGAGATATCGTGGCCGTCGACCCGGACCTGTTCCGGGGGCAGGCGGTCATAGATAACCCGGGCGGCGCCTCGCTCATCCGGGGCGATGGTGATCGTGCTCCCGTCCAGCGTGCGAACCTTAAGGGCATGGGGCGTCAGGTTGCAGTAGATGGTCTCGGCCATCGTTCTCTCTCTTCCTGAGCCGTGCGGTTCACGGCATCGTGCCCCGGGGCGGCAGTGAGCCGCGGCGATCCTCTCTCCCGGGGCTGGTGGGTTAGATGGGCGGGTCAGCCCCGTCCCCCGCGCCAGATCACGTAGGAGGCGCCCTGACGGTTCCCGTGGGAACCGGCGTCCCAGAAGCAACCGTCATAGTCAGAAGGGATGGCGTCGTCGCCGTCCTCGTCGGTGAGACACTGCGCGACGGGCACCCAGGCGCAGTCCTGCGCCCCGGCCGTGGACGTCTCGAAGCACCTCGGGGCCAAGTGCTCGGTGGCGGCCCCGGCCGGTTCCTGCGTCGTCGTCACGACAGCGGACGGGGCCGTGGTGTGCGA
>ERZ773083.855-NODE-855-length-22926-cov-52.831883_pt1 | contig 22926 bp, 19 predicted proteins | sample MGYA00511465_ERZ773083 | MGnify/ENA primary metagenome ERZ773083 (study PRJEB29015, sample SAMEA2738001) | human oral metagenome | biome: human oral; feature: human-associated habitat; material: dental | place: China | collected 2060 ... | reverse complement strand
CGAGCCTGCGCCCCACGGCCGAGCGGGGTACTGACCGCCTCAGTGCCCGGCAGGCGGAGTCGGTCCTGTCGGCGATGAGTTCCGACAGCGCTCGGCGCAGCTCGCCATCGTCTGCACCGGTGCCGATTGCGCGGGCCACGCGCTCGCGCCAGGGCCCAGGCAGTCTGCGTGCCCCCTGCAGGGCCAGCAGCAGTGGGTCCTCGACCAGTTGTCGGGCGGCGGACGTGCTCAGTAATGACAGATTCCTCAAGATCTGGGCGTCAGTCACCGGTCACCCGCTTCAAGAGGGACTCGTAGCGCTGCGCCATCTCCTCGGCGTCGGCGTTGTCCTCCAACCACCGCTGCCCGCCCGTCACGCGCAGGCGGCTGCGGTCAGCGGCCAGGCTGATCCACAAGGCGGCCAAGGCCTCAGGATCCTGTGGGGCAGTGACGTCGCCGCAACCGGCATCCTCCACGATGCGCCGAGCCTCACCCTCGACCGAGGCACTCACGTGCAGGCCCATCGCCATGATCTCGTAGAGCTTGGAGGGAACCGTCAGCGACAGAGCCGGCCAGTCCTGTAAACTGACCAGCGCCGTGTCGGCCCATGCATAGTGCTGGCCTACCTGATCCCATGGCACGGTGGGACGCATTTCGACGGGGGCTGCGAGCCTGCGAGCCAAAGCCGCGACCTGATCATACTGGGCGCCGTCGCCGACGATGCGCAGCGCGATCTGGGTGCCGCGCTGCCGGGCGATGCGCGCGGCCTTCACCGCGCAGCCGATCCCCTGAGCACGGCCCACCGTCCCCAGGTACAGCACGTGGAGGGCGCCGTCCGATGGCCGTCGGCTGATGCGGTCCCTATCTGGAGGCACGTTACTGCCGGTGTTACGGATTGTGACTACTTGGCGCAGCCCTCGGGCGCGCAGGACCCGCGCGAAGGAGTCCGTCGTCGTCACCACGGAAGTGGCTTCTCGCTCCAGCCTGGTCACCAGGGGCGGGATCAGGCTGCGCACGCTCCGGCCGACGATGTCCGCTCCGAGGGAACGGCGCGGCGCCTGTGCCTCGGTGGGGGCGTGGGCGGATGATGAGTCCCACTGCTTAGCAGACATGAACAGGTCCGGCCAGGCGTCACGCAGCTCCACCACGACCGGACGACGGAGCACTCTGCCGAGGGCCAGTGCCGCCGGGAGGGTGGGGAGTCCGGGAACAGACCCGAGGATGACATCGGGTCTGTTCGCGCCGCTGAAGCGCCTGACCCCCAGACGCACGGAGTCGGCCGCAGCGACCAGCTGGTCAGCACCACGTCGGCGCAGATCAGCATCGTACGAGCGGAAGGCGGTCCGGTGCACGATGGCTCCGGTGACGTCTCGTGAGACCGAGCCGGGTCGGTGAGGGCCGTCATCCTCCAGAAGACAACCACCGGGGTAGTGCGGGCAGGGGGCCAGTACCGCGAGCTCATGACCGCGCGAGACCAACGACGTAGCCAGCCGGTTCCAGCGCCGTTGAGGAGCGCCGACCTCGGGGGTCCAGTAGTGGATGAGGAGAAGGATCCGCATGCCTCACCTGGTTCCGTGTGGTGTGAGGAAGGGGCTCGACGCACCGACGATGGAGGGCGTCTGCAGATAGAGGAACAGGATCGTGGTCATGCCGACCAGAGGCATCCAGATCCGACTGGGGGAGACGATGCTGCCCGCTGCCAGCGCGGAGCACGAGACGGCCGCCAGGGTTACCAGAAGAGCTGATGCCCAGTGTGGCCATCCGGCCGAAACCAGACGCTGGTAGACGTGAAGCTTGTGCGGCTCATACCAGCGCTGTCCGGTTCTCATCCGCATCCACAGGGTGTAACCGGTATCTGTCAGCAGCACGAGGAGAGGCGCGACGGCGGCCTCCACGGCCACGCCCTGGGCGAGGCAGACCGTCACCGCGAAGGCCCACGCCCCACCCAGTGCGTATGATCCTGAATCGCCCAGGAACACCCTGGCTCGGGGTGCATTGAAAGGGAGGAACCCGAGGCTCGCTCCAGCCACCGAGATCATGACGAGCCCCAGGCCGGGAAGCGGAGCCACGGTAGCGACCAAGACGTACCACAGGGAGGCCGCCACCGCGTGGCCGCAGGCCAGTCCGTTGGCGCCGTCCATGAAGTTCGTGGCGTTGACCAGCACGGCAGTGCCCATGCTGACAACGGGCGCCCACCACAGCGAGGCCTCGAGCGCGCTGCATGCCGCGATCCCGAGTCCCGCCCCCAGGGCGAGCTGGAGTATGAGACGGGTCCGCACAGCCAGGGAGAGCAGGTCCTCGGCGAGACCGACCAGTGCGAAGGCGAGCACCGTTGTCAGCCCGATGAGGGTGATGTCGAGCCTTGCCACGACGGCTCCGGTGCCGAATCGGTGCAGCGCCACGAGCCCGGCCACCCAAGCGGTCAGTGAGACCGCTAGGACGATGGCAAGCCCGCCGCCGCGGGGGACAGGACGCTGGTGGAGGGATCTGTCCCCAGGCACGTCGATGACGTGCGCCCTTTTCAGAAGTGGTATCACAACCGCGGTCAAGGACGCGGAGACGCCAGCGGTTAGTACAAGACCGCTGAGGAGCGCGACGGTCATGAGGCCGGTTCCAGGCTGCGCTGTGCGCGAGCCCGCCATCTCAATCGGCGTCCCCACTGGCCTGCCACGGCAATGACGGATCCGGCGGCACTGGCTGTCCACGGTAGTAAGTGGACCTCCGTGGTGAGGTCAAGGAAACAGGATCCGATCATGAATCCCGCCCCCGCGACGATGATGAACGGCATGACCCGTGTAGACGCCCACGGCCAGAACCGCCACGTGACACACCATGCGGTCATTTGAATAAGAACCGCGGACGTGATTCCTATCAGGAGCATCCGAGGATAGAGGATCCGATGCGCCGACATCAGTGTCCTGATGAGAGTCGCCAGGAAGAGCCATAGCGCCCAGGAGGTCATGTCTCGTCGTACCGCCGAGAAGTCTGAGGGGAGGAAGGGCGGCGATGTGGTCAGAGACGGATTGCCTGAAGTGCTCGGGGGAAGATGGGGGAAGGTCCGGGTAGGGGTTACTGCGACCACAGGCGACCTCCAAGCTTCTGGGGTGGGCAAGGCCTGGGAGAAGGCCTTCTTTACTCGTTTTCATATAACGGTAGTGGTGTCGTAGAGGTGGAAATACGACTGTCGCCATAATTGGGTTGTCTGCAATCAGAATGTGATGTTCAGGGCCTGCTGTGACGACGTCGAAACCGCTTGTAATCGTTGTGATATCGCGGAATATGGGGGTTGGGTTACATGATGGACTCAGCTGGCGAAGGTGTGGCTCAGGGGTGGGAACGCAGTTCGGCGCATTCATTGAGTTAAGTGATAATGGGTGACCGCCGCCATAGTCGAAACCCTGCTGCGGAGGGGTAACAAGCGAATTTTGGGGGGATGGAACTGCATAGACTTAACTGCAAGCGCGATCAACCGCTATACGCGCAACCAACGACAATACCATCGGTTCTTGTATGAATCATACAAACGCCGATGACCCCGATCCTGAGGAAATTTCTGATGAAACGCGTGATCACCTACGGGTCCTTCGACCTGCTCCACTACGGGCACATTGAGCTGCTGCGTCGAGCCAAGGAGATGGGCGACTATCTCATCGTCGCTCTGTCCACCGATGAGTTCAGTGCCTCTAAGGGAAAGCGCGCCTACTTCTCCTTCGATCAGCGCAAGGCGATGCTCGAAGCCATTCGGTATGTGGACCTGGTCGTTCCTGAGCAGACCTGGGGGCAGAAGAGTCAGGACATCGATGAGTACGGCATTGATGTCTTCGTCATCGGCGACGACTGGATTGACACTTTCAACGAGCAGCTCGAAGGGCGCTGCGAGATCGTCTACCTGCCCCGGACCCCGGAGATCGACTCCTTGCGGATGCAGGAGTGCTGTGACGCCGAGGAGGTTCGTGGGCTGTGAGCTGCGTCAGACGCGACGGCTGTGTCCGGGGCCGAAGTAGACGTCGTCGAGCGTGGCGGTCATCAGGGAGCGCTGACGAAGGATGTCGATGATCTGGCCGTAGACGTGAGTGATGGTGGGGAAGTTCGCGTGACCGATGACGATGTGCTGAGCGAGCAGCCACTTCTGTGCCTCGCCGAGAAGTACGTCCGGCGTGAGCTGCCCGGAGTCTCCGAACGAGCCGTACCACATGGTCGTGGTTGTGTATCCCGCTTTGGCGCAGACCGAGTCGGTGAAGGAGCTGCGGCCGCCGTAGGGGGGTCGGATGAAGGGAGTGCCCGTGACGCCGTAGGTGTTGCGCAGCAGGTTCTCGCACTGGGTGAGCTCGTCAATGATCTCCCCCTCAGACAGTGTCGTCAGATCCGGGTGCGTCCAGGTGTGGTTGGCCAGTTGGACCTGTCCCGATTCCACGAGGGGAAGCAGCTTGTTCCGGTTGTCGGTCCAGCTCGGGTAGACGCCTGTGACGAAGAAGGTGAGGCGGACTCCCGAGTCCTTGGCGAAGTCAAGGTAGGCGTCCACTACTGAGGAGTCGACGCCGTCGTCGATGGTGATGGCCACGACGTTGCCGACGTTCTCCGGCAGGCCGGTGATGAGCGGATCCGCCGCAGTGGGAGCAGGTAGTGGGGGTGGTCCGTCCTGAAGGTGGAGTGGGCTGAGCGACGGTGTCGGTGATGGTGTCGGTGAGGAGGCTGCGGAGGTTGAAGGTGAGGTCAGCGCAGTGGATGCAGTCGACGAGGAGGCCGAACGGGATGCTGAGCGCATCGCGGCACAGGAGCTGAGGCAGCCGGCAGTTCCGGCAGCCAGGGCGAGAAGGAAGTCGCGGCGTTGCATGGGAGGGACTTTCTCGAGCGTGAGGTTGCCAGTGCGTTAAGCGACCCGGGTGCCCGCTGTCGTGTGAGGAGAACGGGGAGGCACGGGTGAGTCGCTTCCCCAAGGACGCCGTCAGAGCATGTCAGGGCCTGTTCCAGTCTACGCGGCACCGTGCCCGTTGAATGCTAGATAGGAGCCTTGAGAGTAAGGGAAGTGCGCGGCCTGCCGAAACAGGCGGATGGGGTGGCTGACGGGGTTTGAACCCGCGACCTCCTGGACCACAACCAGGCGCTCTGCCGACTGAGCTACAGCCACCATGCACGGCGAAGCCGCAACGAATCGGTACTGTATCCGTTCATCTCCTCGCACACCAAACTGAACTCGGTGCACTGCGTCACTTCGGAGTTGCTTCGCGAGCCTCGTCGGTTCCGTCACCTGGTCGGCTCCGCCAGTACGCGCTCAGCCGCGTCCTTGCACTCCTGGGAGCTCGGTCCCTCATCGCTGGGGAACAGGACGGCCCGGTAGTAGCGCAGCTCGTCGATGGACTCCAGGATGTCCGCCAGCGCACGGTGTCCACCGGTCTTCTTCGGGGCGTGGAAGAAGGTCCTGGGGTACCAGCGCTTGGCCAGCTCTTTGAGAGAGGAGACGTCCACGATCCGATAGTGAAGGTGCTCAATGAGCTCGGGCATGTCGCGGGCCAGGAACGCCTTGTCCGTGCCTACCGAGTTCCCCGCGAGCTGGGCGCTTCGGGGCTCGGGCACGAGGGAGGTCACATAGTCCAGAACCGTCTTCCGGGCCGCCTCCATCGTCAGCCCATCCTCCAGCTCAGCGAGTAGGCCGGAGGAGGTGTGCATGGTGCGTACGTAGTCGTTCATCTGCTCCAGCGCTGCGGCGGAGGGCTTGATGAGCACATCGATTCCTTCGGCCAAGGGTCTGAGCTCATAGTCGGTGACGACGACGGCGACCTCGATCAGCGCATCAGCGCCCAGGTCCAGGCCCGTCATCTCACAGTCGATCCACACCAGCGGGTCCGAGGTTGTCATCTGCTTGCTCACGGACTCCACTTTAGCCATTGCGCCGGACATCAGGTCATCGTGCCTTGCGCGAGGGCAGTGCGATTCACGACCGGCTCCTGGCGGAGCAGTCCGAATGACGCGGATATCGCGATAAGGTCTCCGTGAAGACTGACAGCCCCTGAGCGACACGGAGCACTTATGTCCCAAAGCCCCGCCCCCCTTCACCTCGGAAGCTCTTACATCATGGAGACCCGGATCGGAGCAGGTGCCCAGGGAGAGGTTTGGCGTGGCCGGCGTACAGACGCCCGTGAGGTCCTGGCTTTCAAGGTGCTGCGCGCTGAGCTGGTGGAGAATCCCGATGTCGTCGAGCGCTTCATCAAAGAGCGCTCAACGCTGCTGCGGGTACGAAGCCCCTACGTCGTGGCCATCCGTGACGTCGTCATCGAGGGCTCCACCTTCGCGATCGTCATGGACTACGTCAACGGAGGGGACCTGCGCGATCTGCTGAGGGCGCGCGGCTCGCTGCCCCCTGCGCAGGTGGCCTCCCTGGGAACGCGTATCGCCCAGGGGCTGTCCGCGGTTCACCAGGCCGGGGTGATTCACCGGGACATCAAGCCCGCCAATGTCCTGCTCAGCTCGCGTCCCAGCCGGGGCGGCGACCCGTCGGAGACGGTTGCCACCGGTATGGCGCCGGGAGGGAATGTGCCGGAGGCCGTCGTCCCTCGGCTGGCGGACTTCGGGGTGGCTCGCATCTGCGACACCTTCTCCGCCTCCCACCTCACCGGGGCCATTGGTACTCCGCTGTACATGGCGCCGGAGATCCTGTCGATGCAGGCCCCCACCTCCGCCGCCGACATCTACTCACTGGGCATCATGCTCTACGAGATGACCTGCGGGACGACGCCGTTTGTGGGAGAGCCCGCCCAGCTGCTCGGTCAGCACGCTCGGCGTGACGCGGGCCGTCCGTACGGTGTGCCCGACGCGCTGTGGGAACTCATCGCTGCGATGACTTCGAAGCAGCCCGATATGCGTCCTCCCGTCGAGGTTGTCGCTCAACACCTGGATGCCATGCAGTCCACTTTGGTGGGTCTTCCGGCTGCGCCGAGGCTGTCGTCCCCGCCCCAGTCAACGGCCTCGGTCATGCCCTATGACTGGGACGCCCCCTCGGCCACGGATCCGATGGCGCCATCGGCGATGCCTCCGAGTCACTCGATGACCCCCGCCACGATGGCGATCGCGCCGGAGGCGCCAACTCTGGTGAATGGACAGTACCCCCACAGTCCTGGGCAGGTTCCGGCCAGCCCGGGTACTGCGGGCGCCGGTGGTCTCACCGTCCCTGCGGCGCCGGCTGTACCCAGTGGCTACAGCTCCTCCGTGCCCGCTTTCTACAGCCGGCCGGGCTCTCAGGACTCGGCCGCTACAGCGGCCAGACCGCAGGCCGGTGCGCGTCGTCGGTGGTGGCGTCGTCGATGGGTGGCTGTGGCCGCAGTGGTCACCGTCCTGGCGGTCGTGGGCGCGAGCGCGACCTGGTGGTACTTCTTCTCCGGGCAGGAGATCGGCAACAGGTGGCCGGCGGCACTGCCTGCGGGCAACAGTGTTCGGGAGGATCTGCGCTACTCGGATGTCTCCAATCCTGTCGTGTCCGCGGATGGGACCACGATGGCCTTCGACCACGACGGCAAGGCGAACCTCGTCGATCTCACGAAGAGCACGACGACGCCGGTGTGGAGCGGTGAGTGCTACAAGGTTCGGCCCTGGGGCGGCGGCTCGATGCTCTGCACCAAGACCAATGACGCGTCCACGGTGATCGGGGCTGAGGGCAAGACCTCTCAGGCGCCTTTCTCCCAGGGGGCCTTCTACATCGGTGCGACGCAGGAGCTCGGCATCGTGTCCGACAAGGGGGAGGCCTCCGACGGAGGCCCCATGAGGGGGTACGACGCATCCGGCAAGGAGAAGTGGCGCGCTTCTGGCCAGTACAAGGGAGGCCGGGTCGATAACGGCTTCATCCTCACCTATGAGATCAAGTCGCGACAGTTCCAGGTGCTGTCGGCCAAGAGCGGCGAGGTACTCGTCTCGGAGCCCGGTGCACAGCCGGACTCGGAGTTCGACAAGGACACTCGATTCCCCGGTGGTTTCAATATCGAGTCCGGGCCGGAGGCCTTCTCGAGGGTGACGTCCTCGGGGGCCACGATCTACAAGGCCAACGGTCGTGAGGCGGGAACCGTCTCAGGAAAGTTCTCGGAGAAGCACTGGTGGGCGTCGTCAGCACCACTGGATGCCTCGTCACTGAAGGATGCATACTCCTCCTTGGCAAAGGCATCGTCCTCGATCACCCCCGTCATCGGTCCCAGCGGCACGGTCGATGTCATCGTCGACACCAGTGCCTGCACGGCCAAGGTCGGCAGTAAGAAGCTCGCGCTGCCCGAGTTCTCGCAGAACGAGGGTTGCCACATCAGGCCCATTGGGCTGCTCAGTGACGGCCAGGCGCTGGTGGAGGTCGGGGAGTACAGCTTGTCGGATAGCGATCCGGGGAACCTTGTCGTTGCCGTCTCACCTGATACGGGCAAGGTCGGCTGGAAGGTTCCGGGTGCCTACGGCGGCACCGTCGTTCCCGTGAAGGACCAGAGCGACGCCCGTCTCCTGGTCGCACAAGGATCTTCCTACACCTTTGATCTGGTGGTCTCCAGCATCACCAGCAAGTAGGCGTACATGCGATATACACGGCGCCGGGGTGCCGACCATCTCTGTGGTCGGCACCCCGGCGTTCATGTCGGGACGGTCGAAACGGCTCAGCGACGCCCGCGGCGGGCCAGGGCGATGTAGCACGCCACCATGCAGGCCAGGCCGATAGCTGAGAGCAGGCCGTAGTTCGTCAGCCACTGCGCGGTCTCGTGCTTCCACAGCGCGTCGTCGCGGTTGGGCATGATGGCGAGCATCTCCAGGGTGGAGGAGGCCATCGCGTAGCCCCACCGCGATGGCATGAACCAGGCCAGCTGCTCGAAGACCGCCCGTCCTGAGATCGGGATGATGCCGCCGGATAGGACCAGCTGGGCCATGATTGAGACCACTAGGACCGGCATGACCTGCTCGGAGGAGGAGACCATCGCGGAGACCGCCAGTCCGAGGAGTCCTGAGACGAAGGCGACGGCCCAGCAGCAGAAGGCCAGCTCCAGTCCCGGCCACCCCTCCAGGATGACGGCATCTGAGGGGCCCTTGTTGAGGGCCAGGGCGATGCCCAGCATCAGTGCGGTCTGAATGGTGGTGATGAGCGCCAGGATGGTCGCCTTGGAGAACAGGTAGGCGCCGGATCTCAGACCAACGGCCTTCTCCCTCAGGAAGACGTCCCGCTCCCCGATGAGGTCGCGGATGGTGGCCGACATTCCGGAGAAGGCCGCGCCGGTGATGAGAATGACCAGCAGCTGCAGGGCCTGGCTGGAGTACTTGATGACCTGGGGAGTGGGGTTCTCCGGCGTCGGGGGAGTGGGTTCCGGGTAGTGGGGGACCGCGAAGCCGTCGCTCCCCTCGATTGCCTTGGTCAACAGTCCCATGATGATGGGGAGCAGCAGCATGAAGGCGAGGTAGGAGGGGTCGGCCGCTACGATCCGCAACTGGCGTCGCACGAGGGTCGAGACCTGCCGGAGCACGGACTGCTGCTTGGGCGGCTTCTCCTGCGTCGCCGGCCCGGCGGCCGCAGCGGGAGCCCCTCCGCGCCGCGTCGAGGGCACTGTGGCCTCCATGTACTGACGCAGTTCCGCGGTGTGGTTGCGGATGAGGGCGTAGACATCGGCGTAGCCGTCCACGGCGGGCGGGTCGGGCAGAGTGCCCTTCGGGGTGTTGAGCAGCAGGCGGCCCTGAGAGGCGATCTCGTTGAGCCGTTGACGGAAGTAGGGGAGTACCTCCCGGGGGGAACCGTAGTAGACGGGTTTTCCACCGGCGGCGAGGATGAGGACCTTGTCGGCGCGGTCGATGTGGTTCTCATTGTGGGTGACGACGACGACCGTGCGGCCGCTGTCACCGGGACGAGTCCCATGAGCCAAGGACGCCAGCAGGTCCATCACGTCACGGTCCAGCTGGGGGTCCAGACCGGAGGTGGGCTCGTCGAGGAACAGGAGGCTGGGGCGGGTGAGCAGTTCGATGGCGGTGGAGACCCGCTTGCGCTGACCGCCGGAGAGCTTCTTGACGCGCTTGTCCACATGCGCGGTCAGATCGAGGTCCTCCAGGACCTCGGCGATGCGTTGACGCCGTTCGGCCTTGGAGACGTCCTTGGCGAAGCGCAGCTCGGCGGCGTACTCGAGCGTCTTGCGGACAGTGAGGGCGGAGTGGATGACGTCGCTCTGGGGGACCACGCCGATCTTGTTGCGCATGACCGGATAGTGCTCGTAGACATCCAGTCCGTTGAAGAGCACCTGGCCCTCCTGAGCCTTCTGCTCGCCGGTGAGAGCCTTGAGCAGCGTCGACTTACCGGCGCCCGATGGCCCGACGACGGCCAGCAGCTCGTTACCCGGCAGTGAGAACGAGATGCCGTCGAGCAGCGTCAGGCTGCCGTTGTTGACGCGGAATGTCAGGTCCTTACCCACCAGCTCGCCGCCGGCACCGCCTGCGACCTGGACCTCGCACAGGCCATCCGGACTCAGTGCGATGAAGGTCGAGCCTAGCCCCAGGAGCACGGGGCGGGTCACCTGGACCTGCGAGACTCGTTGACCTTCGACGTAGATGCCGTTGGTGGATCCCAGGTCGGTGACGACCAAGCCGTTGGGTGAGACATCGATACGGGCGTGGTGCTTGGAGATGAGCGGGTCGTCCAGGACCAGGGTGTTGTCGGGGGCCCGCCCGATGGTGCCCGAGGAGGTGATGCGGAAGGAACTGAGCGTGTGGCGGGAGGAGGGGAAGGCGCCTGAGTTCGCCGAACCTGATGACGGTGCGCCGTGAGGACTTCCGGACGCGACATAGGTCGCGGCTGACGCGGCTGAACCCATGGATCCAGGCATGGGACGGGCCTGCGCCGGGGCAGCTGTCGTCGGAGGTAGACCGGAAAAGGGTTGGGGGAGGGGTCTGGCCTGTGGTGCCGAGGCCGCGCTCGGTTGAGACGGGACAACGGGGGCGCTTGGCGCCGATTGGGTCTGCTGACCCAGCGGTTGCGACTGAATCGGGGAACCAGGTTGGGAAGCAGCGCCGGACGCGATCGGGGTGAGTCCGAGCGCTGGTCCGGAGGCATCGCCCAGCTGGATACGGGTGCCCTGAGCCACGAGTGCCTCGCGCGTGACGGAACCGTTGACGAGCATGCCGTTGCGACCCTGGCAGCTCACGGCCCACCCGGTTGGGGTGGGGGTCACCAGCAGGTGCGTACGAGACACGAGGGGGTGGACGATCTGAACGTCGCTGTCAGGTGCCCTTCCCACGGTGAAGGCTCTGGTGAAGGTGTGAGGTTCCAGCGAGGCTTGGGCAGAGAGAGAGCGCACGATGAGTGCGGGAACGGACAAGGCGCGGTCCTTCCGGGGCGTGTGTCATGGGACTCCCGCCACGATACTGCTGTTTCGATGTCGCCGCTAAAAGTGAGCACTCCCCAGTGTGATGTTGGATACGTATAATCCCGGTGTGACCGGTGGCGTGGGTCGACTCGGTGCGTCGTTCCGTTCGGTTGCGGAGTGATTGCAGTGTTGTTACGACCGTATTGCGATCTGGGTGGCGAGCGCTTCGGGAACTGGCCTGAAGTGGCTATGCGCAATCGTCCGCATGTCCGGATCGATGTGCATCCGTGATGGCTGCGTGATTGCCTTGTGATGGTTTGCCGGTGTTGAAGGTGACGTCGCCTTGCCCACCCTCGAGGTCGGAACCTCCCGATCGATGGCGTAGTCTGGTTCGGCGCGTGCGCACGCCTCCGTAGCTCAATGGATAGAGCATCGGCCTTCTAATCCGCAGGTTGCCGGTTCGAGTCCGGCCGGGGGCACTGGATAACGGTCTTGAGAAGGCTGGGATTTCAAGGGAGATCACCGTTCGGGGTGTCGGGGCGAAGAAGCGCGACGGAGGTGTCGTGCTCGGCGACGAACGCTCTGCTCGCTGCTCTCGTAGTTGTCGGCATCCTGGTCTGGGGCGTGGTGCTTCCCCGTATTCAAGAGTGGCGAGCGCGTGAAGCCGATTGTCACAGCGGAGTATCAGGAGGTTCTCACCGGTTTCACGACACCTGTGGTGTGAACTGTCGAGATCAATCGTCGACTCTGCTCTGCTGTGCTCATAGGGTTGGCACATGCCCGCTCCTGTCCCCTCGCGCCACTCCGAGGACGATGCCCCCGTCTCCTCGCTGAGTCGTGTTCAGCTCCTCGAAGTCCTCACTGACCTGGTCAGGGACCTCGAGCGCCTCGATCTGGCTCTCAGTGCCGACGGAATCGAGGCTGCTCGAACGCTTCGCGACGGTCTCATTGGACAGGTGCGCGATCAGGTGATTCCTCGTCTCCAGGACGCCGACATCCCGTCCGTCGTGGTGATTGGAGGCTCTACGGGTGCCGGAAAGTCGACGCTCGTCAACTCCGTGCTCGGCCAGGAGGTCTCGGACGCCGGGGTGCTGCGCCCCACCACCCGGACTCCGGTCCTGGTGGCCAACCCCGAGGACATGGAGTCGCTCAGCGAGCACCCTCTGACGGAGGTCTGCCGCCAGGAGGTGTCCTCTGCAATCCCAGCGGGGCTGGCGCTTATCGACGCCTCGGACCTTGACTCGGTGCACGAGGCCAATCGGGAGCTCGCGGGCAGGCTGCTCGAGGCCGCCGACCTGTGGCTCTTCGTGACCACTGCGGCGCGTTACGGCGACCAGACGCCCTGGATGACCCTGGAGGAGGCCACACGCCGCGAGACCCCCATCGGTGTGGTTCTCAACCGGGTACCGGCGAGGATCCTGTCCGAGGTGCGTCGAGATCTCATCACCCGCCTGCAGGGGCTGGGGCTGTCGGAGGCGCCCTTCTTCGTCATACCGGATGCCGGGCCGCACGAGGGGCTGCTGTCGGGTGACGGTGTCACCGAGCTGCGCGAATGGCTGCGGCTTCTCGCCGGCCGCCACCGTGCAGCCGGTCTTGTGCGTCGTACAGGCAGAGGAGTGTGGAGCACGCTGCGTACCGATCTGGAACGCCTGGCCGACGATGTCGATGCCCAGGAGGCGGTGGCGCAGGATCTGGAGAAGGAGTGCCAGGGACTGAGGGACGTGGCGATCGAATCCTTGAGCGCCGACATCGGGTCCGGTTCCGCAGGGCAGGGTGCTACGGCCACTCGTTGGATCACGCTGGCCTCATCCGGTGGCCCGCTCGCCTCCTTGGCGCAGGGGGGCAGGATGCGCAGGGGATTTCTGGGGCGAGCGGACAAGGCTCGTGCCGAGGGGCTCGCCCACCTGGCCAACGATGCCCGCGAGGCCCTCGCCAACCAGCTCCAGGCCGCGATTGTTTCTCTGAGCGCCAAGGCGGAGCGGGCCTGGGCGGAGGCGGGCGCCGGTGATCGTGCCGCCGGGATCCTGGGGCAGGGCGATGAGGCGGTGGTGACCATTGACGCCTGGGTCGGCTACCTCGAGGCCAATATCGAGATTCCGCAGAGCATTCGTAGACTGGCTCCCGCCAGCGTCATCGATCTCCTCATCTCCGCGGCCGCCGGTGTCGACGGAGCCGTCCTAGCCGCCCGGCGTCTGGGGCTGGAGGAGCAGACTCGTCAAGCCGGTACCCTCCTGGTGGAAGCGGTTACGGAGGCGTTGACTGCAACTGTCCCCAAGGGGGCGGCGATCTCGCTCGCCCCCGCCCCCGGGTTCGCCGCTGCGCTGCGTCTGCGCTCGGGCGAGCTCAAGCCCTTCACTCGTCCCGGAGCCACAGCATGAGTCAGCCCGACACCCCCACCCCTCCCGCGTCCACTGCGCAACCAGGCTTCGAGGTACTCGACGCCGCTCACCTCGACGCCCGTCTGAACGCGGTGCGCGATGCCTTGCGCATGTGTCCGACCGAGGTGCCGGCCTCGCTGTCGATCCCTGCTCACAAGGCACTTGATGCCGTGGCTCAACGCCTGGCACTGGGAGTCGATCACACGGTCATAGCGCTTTTCGGTGGTACTGGCTCAGGCAAGTCCTCCCTGTTCAACGCCTTGACTCAACTGAACTTCGCGGACGTTGGTGCGCGCCGGCCCACGACGTCGCGGGCCGCCGCCTGCTCCTGGGGCGACGATGCCGGCCCGCTGCTGGACTTCCTCGGGGTCTCCTCAGAACGGCGGATCAGAAGGGACTCGATTCTTGACGCCGAGGACCAAGGAAGCATGTCCGGGCTGGTTCTGCTCGATGTCCCCGACTACGACTCGGTGACCACGGAGCACTCCTTGCAGGTGGACCGGCTCGTACCGCTGGCTGATATCCTCGTATGGGTCGTCGATCCTCAGAAGTACGCTGATGCGGCCCTCCACGACGGCTATCTGCGTGGGCTGGGGGCCCGTCAGGAGGACATGCTCGTCCTGGTCAACCAGGTGGACACCCTCCCGGAGAGCGGGCTGGCGAGCCTGCTCGACGACGTCGGCTCCCTGCTCAAGGAGGACGGCCTCAGTCGAGTTCAGGTGCTGCCGGTATCGGCTGTGCGCGGTGACAATCTCGACGTCGTGCGCGATCTGCTGCGCCAGCGCGTCGCTCGGGAGTCCAACGCGGCTCGCACGGCCTCGGCCGAGCTCGATGCGATCACGCGCCGCCTGCGTCCCACAGTGGCCAAGGGCAAGGTGGAGCTCAATGCGGATCTGACCGAGGACACCACCAAGGTGCTGCTGCAGGCCTCCGGTGCCCAGGCGGTGGAGGACTCGGTGAGAGCCAGTCTGTCCAAGGTTCTTCCCAGAGCGCTGGCACGCCCCGAGCCTCCTTCGCGCACCGTAGTGGCTTCTGCCCACTCGACTTGGGTTCACCGCACCTCGCAGGGTCTGCCTCCCGCCTGGGCCCGAAGCATGGAGTCATCCGTCGTGCCGCCTGAGACCCTGACAGGACAGACTGCTGAGGCCGTCGGATCAGTTCCGCTCCCGGGACATCGCCAGCCCGCGATCGACTTGTTATGGTGGGGAGGGCTTCTCCTCGTGCTCGGTGGGCTCTCCTGGTTGGTCGCATCCGTCGTCTGCACGGGTGTCCAGGCTCTGCTCAACAGCGTCGAGATCGTTCCCATCTGCGTCATCGTCCTCGGGATCATGGCTGCACTGCTGGCAGCAGCACGCCGGCGATCCCGAGCGCGCCGTGAGGCTGAACGCTACGGGCAGCAGGTGCGTGCTCGCCTGGAGGCCGTGGTTGAGCGAGGACTGAGCCGGCCCGCTGCCGAAGTCCTGAAGAAACATCGGACACTGCAGGCCGCTCTGGGGCTGTGACCCCGATTCTCCGCGGTCTTCTGGTGGCCACAGCCTGCCGGTCTGCACCTGCAGCCTCCGACGTGAGGATTCGCAGCAGGTGCTGCTGGGCAAGCTGTGCGGCGAACGAGCACGGTTGTGGTCAAGGGGCGACATGGAGCCGCCCGTCTGCAACCAAGGAGATTCCTCATGACTCGTCAGCTCGACCTCACCGTCCAAGGCGTCGTTGGAACGAATCCGGTTCTGTCCCGGGTCGGGGAGAAGGCCCGTCCCTACTGTCGGTTCCGTGTTGCCGTCACCCCGACCTACCGCACCGATCAGGGCTGGAACAACGCAGACACGATCTGGTTCACCGCTAAGGCGTGGGGCCAGCTGGCCGCCAACCTGAGTCACTCGGTGCGTAAGGGCGATGCGGTTCTGCTCGCGGGACGCTTCTCGCAGGAGACCTGGGAGAGTGATGGCAGGAGGCATGAAACCAATGTCATCACGCTGCAGGCAGCAGGTCATGACCTGACGCGGGGAGAGTCCCGGTTTGCGCGTGTGAGGGTCGTTGAGTCGGCGCCTTCGGCAGCCTCGGGCGCCGGAGCAGGGGAGACCTCGCTCGAGTCCGGTGCCGAGTCTGGTCCTGAGTACCACCTCTCATCAGAGCATTGGGACACTGTAGTGACGGCGGGCAGCGCATCGGCCCCGGCGGCGCAGGAGGATCAAGTAGCAGAAGACTCCCCCGAGTCGTGCGCGCTGCCCTCGGACAGCCCCGAGTCCCTCGTCACTGGTACGGCCTCCTTAGAGGTGCAGGAGCACGCGGAGCACTGGCCTGCCTACGAGCTCGCCGATGACCTCGTTGAGCAGGCGGTTGAGTGAGTGGCAGTGCTCAGCCGACGTCGGAATGGGCTCGCAGAAGGAAGTCGAGATCCGCAGGATGGGCCACCTCGAGCACCTCGATGAGGATGCGGGTCACCAGGTCGGCCGTCTCAGCGCCGTCGGACAGCAAACGGGTGAAGACGTGACCGCTCTCCTCCCACCCGATAGCGCCCAGGATCCTTCGCTCCGTGGGTCCGAGCAGCACTCTGCCCTGTGCATCGAGCTCAGGTAGCGAGACCTCGATCCCGTCGGAACGGCCGACCAGGACAACGCCGGGCAGCTCGGGGGAGGGAACCAGGGGAGTAGTCAGCCTCAGCTGCAGCAGGAGCTGCGCCCAGCGTCCCCTCGGGGCCAGCTCCTCGGGCTTGACCATGGTGGTCGGGGCGGTCAGCAGGAGGGTCCCTCCAGACGGATCAATCCCGGGGCCGGTGACGGAGTCGGGAGCGTCTCCCTGCTGCGTGGCCGGCCTCGGCGCGGGCATGCACACCTGCTCCAGGAATTGGGCCAGTGATGCGGTGAAGCCGGCCCAGGACCCCAGATCGACGCGGTCCTCGAAGGCTTGTGACAACGCGTGGGACAAGGAGATCTCACTCATGGTCGCAAGCCTAGGCGCATTGTTGACGAACTGTTGGAAGGCGGAAGCCGACTGACTTTCGATCACAGGAGGATCACGCCTTGTCGCAGCCAGAACAACCCACACCGACGCTGGGCGTGTCACGGCAGGAAATTGGCGTGTCGGCGCATACGGTGGCAGTAACGCCATGAACCCGGGCGCCGTGCTCGGGGTGCAGCAGGGGGAGTAGCGAGCAGATGATCCGTTTCGACCATGTCTCGAAGGTCTACGACCGAGGGGCCCGTCCGGCGCTAGACGACGTCGACATCAAGGTCAATCGCGACGAGTTCGTGTTCCTCGTCGGGGCCTCGGGGTCAGGAAAGTCGACCTTCCTGCGGTTGGTCATCCGGGAGGAACGTCCCACCAAGGGGCGTATCCACGTGCTGGGGCGCGATCTGTCGCACATCTCCTCCTGGAAGGTGCCACAACTACGGCAGGAGATCGGTTTCGTCTTTCAGGACTTCCGGCTCCTGGAGAACAAGAACGTGCTGGAGAACGTGGCGCTGGCGTCCCAGGTCATCGGCAAGCCTCGCCACTACATCCTGTCCGCTGTGCCAGAGGCTCTTGACCTGGTGGGGCTGGCCGGCAAGGAGAAGCGTCTCCCGCACGAGCTCTCCGGAGGTGAGCAGCAGCGCGTGGCGATCGCCCGCGCCATGGTGAACCGCCCCAAGCTCCTCCTGGCCGATGAGCCGACTGGGAACCTGGACCCTTCGACGTCGGTCGGGATCATGCGTCTGCTCGACCGCATCAACCGGCAGGGGACCACGGTCGTCATGGCGACTCACGACGACGAGATCGTCGACCAGATGCGTAAACGCGTCATCGAGCTCAAGGGCGGCGAGGTCGTACGCGACCAGCACCGCGGTGTCTACGGCTCGGACCGCTGAAGGAGAAGAACTGTGAGACTGCGTTTCGTCCTCTCGGAGACCGCCAAGGGCATATCCCGGAACCTGGCGATGACGGTGTCCGTCGTTCTCGTCGCCTTCGTCTCCCTGCTCTTCGTCGGCGCCTCGTCGCTGTTGCAGAGCCAGATCTCGACCATGAAGGGCGACTGGTACGACAAGGTCGAGGTCTCGGTCTACATGTGCCCGAAGGCATCGGCTTCCCCCAACTGTGCCGACGGAGAGGCCACTGCCACCCAGATCAGCGAGGTCGAGAACCTCATTACCAGTGGAGCTCCGTCCGGCTACGTCAAGTCCTACCAGATGGAGACCAAGGCCCAGGCCTACAAGAACTTCATGAAGGCCTACGCCAAGTCCGCCGTGGGGAGAAACGCGACGGAGGACATGATGCCCGTGTCCTTCCGCATCAAGCTCAAGGACGCTGAGAACTACAAGCTGGTGGCCGAGCAGTTCGAGGGACACAGTGGCGTGGAGCGCGTGGTCGACCAGCGTTCCACCTTGGAGCCCCTCTTCCTCGTGATGAACCGGGCCTCGTGGATCACCGGGGGGCTGGCGACCATTATGGCGGTTGCGGCGGTTCTGCTCATCTCGACGACCATCAGGCTGTCGGCCATGTCCCGTTCCCGTCAGACGGGGATCATGCGTCTGGTGGGTGCCTCGAACCTCTTCATCCAGCTGCCCTTCATTCTGGAGGGAGTGATCGCGGCGCTGACCGGCGCGGTCCTGGCGGTGATCACCCTGTGGGTGGGGGTCCGTTACGTCGTGGAGCGGTGGCTCGCCTCCTCTATCTCCTTCACCAGCGCCTTCATCAGTACCAGGGACGTCCTCTTCCTGTCGCCCTGGCTCATCCTGGCGGCCATCGCCCTGGCCGCGATCTCCTCCGCCTTCTCCTTGTCCAAGTACACGAGGATCTGATCTCACATGCCGTCTCGTCCGTTCCTGCATCGCTCACGCCGCCGCGCCGCGATCTGCGCCCTCGCTGCCGTCAGTCTCGCCTTCTTCTACTCCGGGGACATCTCCTTGGCCGACGAGCGCGACGACGCCGTTGCGAAACAGGATGAGGCCAAGCGTAAGCAGCAGGAGGTCATATCCTCCCTCGAGGGAGTCAGTGCCGACCTTGGGCAGGCCTACATCTCACTGCAAAATGCTCAGAACTCCTTGAGTGCTGCGGAGACCGCGCTGACTAGCGCTGAGACGACTCTGGCCGAGAAGGAGAGAGAGCAGCAGATCGCCACTGACCGCCTGACCACGGCTCAGAACAGCCTCGACGCGGTGAAGCAGGAGGCGGATGCCTCCAAGAAGACGGCCTCGGAGACCTCGGACTCCGTGGGGGAGATCGTGGTGTCGACCTACCAGGGAGACAACTCGGTCACCTCGTGGAGCTATGTCCTGTCCTCGCAGGACGTCGAGGACCTCAACCGACGTGCCTCCGCTGTTGAGATCGGTTCTGGGGTCCAGGAGGCGGTGCTCTCCGCTGCGGAGGTGGAGCGCGCTCAGAACGCCAATCGTGAGGCCAGGCAGAATGCTGCCACCACTCGGGTCGGCACTCTCAAGACTGAGGCGGACACGGCTAAGGCCAATGCCAAGACCGCTCGGGACACTGCCAAGACCAAGCGTGATGAGGTCGCCAAGCTGGCCGCACAGAAGCAGGCAGCCGCATCGGCGCTGGAGAGCCGAAAGAGCGACCTGCAGACCCAGCTCGATCAGGCCAACGCCGATGCGGATGCCGCTGCCGCCCGAGTCGCCCAGATCGACGCCGCCAACCGGGCGGCCGCCAGCGCCGGAAAGATGCCATCGGTTCCCTCTAGTTCCATCGCCTCGGACTCGCTGGGAAACGGGTACATCGGTCACCCGATCACCGGTCCCCTCGAGGTAACCTCTCCCTTCGGCTACCGCGTCCATCCGGTCACCGGGACCGGGACCGGTCACCAGGGGGTCGACTTCGCCGCGAGCGAGGGCACGCCGCAGTACGCCGCGGTCTCCGGCGTGGCCACCTACTGGAACTCCGAGTCCTGCGGCATCGGCATCGACATCAACGGTGGCATCATCGACGGGCACTCCTACGTCATCACCCTGTGTCACCTCTCGGGGCGGAGCATCGCCGATGGTCAGTACGTCAACCGCGGGGATGTCGTCGGGTCAACCGGCTCTTCCGGCTACGCAACCGGGCCGCACGTCCACTTCCAGGTGGCACAGGACGGGGCGTACATCGATCCGATGACCTTGCCCGGTTTCTAACCGAGCCGGCTTGACCGGCCCCGTAGACTCCTGGTCCTGTGCGCAGTCGTGCGCGCCAGCAGCTCGCACTCGTGAAAGGACAGGCCGATGACAGCCGCTGGGAAGTCCGCCCGGGCCGCCAAGCCCACTGCCGGGCAGAAGGCCAAGGCCGCCTCTGACGCTCACAAGACGGTAGCTCGCAATCGCAAGGCGACTCACGACTACTTCATTGAGGATCGTTACGAGGCGGGGCTGGTCCTCACCGGTACAGAGGTCAAGGCACTGCGCATGGGACGGGCCTCTTTGACCGAGGCCTGGATCGAGATCGACCGCCGCGGCGAGGCATGGCTCCAGGGCGCCCACATTCCCGAGTACCTGCAGGGAACCTGGAACAACCACTCCCCGCGTCGCAAGCGCAAGTTGCTCCTGCACCGAAGCGAGCTCGAGCGTCTCGCTGGCCGGGTTCAGGCCAAGGGTTATACCGTGGTTCCGCTGGAGCTGTACTTCATCGGTGGGCGCGCCAAGCTAGAGATCGCCCTGGCCCGGGGTAAGCAGGACTGGGACAAGCGTCAGGCGCTGCGCGAGGCTCAGGACAAGCGGGAGGCGGCGCGAGCAATGGCGGCCGCGAACCGACGTCGGGGCTGAGACCGCCGTGATCATCCGCACGGCTTGTTTAGCCTGCGCGGCCTTCCCTCGTGTCGTCCGGTCCTACCAGTGCTGGTGTACGTAGGGCTTGATGAGACGGTCGTAGAGCTTTCTCACCGCAGTGTGCATCTCCTGACTCAGCGGTGGCAGCTCGGCTGCACGGGCGTTGGAGCGTACCTGATTGAGACTACGAGCGTCAGGCAGGATGCAGGTAATGCCCTCCTGATCCAGGAGCCACCGCAGGGCGACCTGTACCGGTGGAACATGCTCAGGGCCGAGCCGGCGGCACAGGCCGGAGAACTCATGGGCGGCTTGCATCCCCACCTCGTCGGGGACCACGGAGTAGATCCAGCCGGCGTCGAGGGCCGCCACCGATCCGGGCGGTGCGGGTGTACTACTACGACGACGGTTATGGGACAGCAGCCCATCAGGTAGCGGAACCCTCGCAATCACTGCGGTCCCGGACTTGCGCGCAGCGGGGAGAACTTCCTCCAGGGGCTTGTGCCGGAAGACGTTCACGATGATCTCCACGCTCGCGCAACCCGGGTGCCGGATCGCCTCGAGAGCCTCGGCGCAGGTGAGGGCACTCACTCCGTAGCAGCGTATCCGCTCAGTCTCGACCAGCTCGTCGAGGAGCTCCCACAGGTGCCGGCGTTGAAGTAGCTCGATGGGAGGAGCATGCAGATGGACAATGTCGATGGTCTCGGTGCCGAGATTTTTCCGGGAGCGGTCGTTCCAGTGAAGAACACGGTCTCGACTGAAGGCGTCGGTGGGATACGTCTTCTCTCCACTGCTCCTCCCCATCTTCGTGGCCACCGTGAGTCCGGTACGAGGACGAGCGGAGAGGAACTCACCGAGGAACCTCTCTGAGGCGCCGTTGTCATAGGCGTCGGCCGTATCGATGAAGGTGACCCCCGAGGCGCACGCTGCATCGAGATTGCTGAAGGCACGAGAAGGATCGACTTCGCTCAGATCAATGCCCAGTTGCCACGTACCAGTGCCGATGACTGGGATCTCGCGGCCCAGGGCGGGAAACAGGCGTGTGTCCATGACACTCTCCTTGACGCTGTGCAGAGGAGGGCCGAGGCCACCACGAGGCAACCGGCCTGTTCTGTCATGATATTCGTTCGAGTCGCTGACCCACCATCGCCGCAGGTGACCAGGTTGCCGAGATGTTGTGTGGTGTAGTCCTCCGACGGTGATCACTCTCTGTCTGCTAGGATCATCTGGCTTCGCTGAGAGCACGTTCCGGTCAGGCTTCGGCAGACCGGTGACAACTCCACAGGGGATGATCGGTTTCGACGACGGTCGTAGGTTCAGGAGAAGCGGGTCGAGGATGCGCAGTCATCTCGTCAACGCTCTGCGCGAACCAATAGGTGCCGATAACACTCGCACCGACTTCGCCCTCGCCGCCTGAGCGAGCCTCGAAGTCCGTCAGCCCGGGGAGCGCTTCCGCCCCGGTTCCTGGCGTCATCTAGGAAGCCACTGCTGAGAGCCCGTGTCGGTAGGGCTCTCGGGACTTTTCATCGACTGAGCCCGTCGGCGTCCTTGCTCGCGTGAGACGCCGGGGCCGAGAAAAACGCTAGCGAGCTGCACCCGGAGAAGTCCTGTTGTGCGTCCGTCGGACGGGGGTTCGATTCCCCCCATCTCCACGTATCCCGCGAGAAGAGCCCGCCAGCCTTAACGGTTGGCGGGCTCTTCTGCTCCTCGGCGGCCAGTGCCCGGACTGGTGGAACATACATGGAACGCTACGTAGCCATGACCCCATGGCGATGAAGACCGACGCAGTTCGCAGCTGCACCATGAGCACCCCTGATGGCCCCTTCACCATCGTTACGGGCCATGGTGGTGCCGATGGCGCCGCTGACGGCGTCGCCCGGACCGACTACGTGCTCGCCTCGGGATGGACTGCCGAGATCGCGGAGCTGGTCGGGCTCATCCACCCGGGCCTGAGGCCATCCCACACCGAGGCGCTTCCGGAAGTGGAGTGCGACGGGCTCCTGGCCTGTGCCGTCGCTGCCGTGCGTTCCTACTACTGCGGTGAGAGCAGCGCTCCCGGTGATGTCCCCGTTCTCCAGGTCGGCGGCCCCCTCGTCGAGCGGGCCTGGTCCAGACTCCGTGAGGTCCCTGCCGGCACCACACTGACCTACACCGAGCTCGCCCGCGTCAGCGGGAATCCGGCCGCCTCCCGGGCCGCGGCCTCGGCCTGTGCGCGTAACGCCGCGGCGCTGTTCGTCCCGTGCCACCGGTCCGACGGGGGCATTGGAGGATTCCGCTACGGGGTCGCCGTGAAGTCAGCTCTGCCTCGCCGTGAGGAAACCCCGGGCCTTGAATGAGCCGACTGCTGGTTGGTTCAGGTGAGGGCTGCCAGTAGTGGAGCGTAGTGTTGAGTAACGGCCTGGCGGTAGGCCTGGGCGTCCCCGGCGCGGGCGGCCTGGAGCATGTCCTGATGTGCTCGGGCGGTTGCCACCATGTCCTCAGGCCTGGGGGCCCCCAGCAGGGGGACGGTGAGGGTGTGGACGGCCCAGAAGGCCTCGGTCAGGTGCAGGAAGA
>ERZ773083.854-NODE-854-length-22959-cov-10.071996_pt1 | contig 22959 bp, 22 predicted proteins | sample MGYA00511465_ERZ773083 | MGnify/ENA primary metagenome ERZ773083 (study PRJEB29015, sample SAMEA2738001) | human oral metagenome | biome: human oral; feature: human-associated habitat; material: dental | place: China | collected 2060 ... | reverse complement strand
GGACTGGAATACGGAACCATCGTGACATTCGGCGTACCAATGATGGCAATACCGTCCCTCTTTAGGTTTTTGCAGATGGTCGAAAAATATTCATCCTCACGTTCGACGGGGATGTGCTCTATCACATCCAGCGAGATAACAGCGTCCCCCCGTGGATAAACATCACAATCGGCATAACAGAAAATCCATGGAATTTACTTTCCTGTGCAGCTGTTGCGACCACACCGGACAGTGTAATTCCCTCATGTTCCAAGTACGCATACACACGCTCTGCCCACTCTCCCGCACCATAAAGAAAGATTCGCTTATGTGTGTGACAAAAATCGAGCAATTCCTGCCGAACGGGATATATGATTTCAAAAATCTCTTTGCTGCTTTTCACTTTGCTTGAACTCCTTCTTCTCTATCATGCGAGAACACTGCAGGGGACATCGCCAATAAATCATCATAAAAACGGATCCCTTCAAAAATTCGATTGATAAAGTCTTGGCTTAATCTTTTATGTTGAAAAAAAAGAAATGCTCCCATACTCACATTAAACCTCTGTTCCGGAACATAGTATTTTCCGATAAACTCGGAAAAATAATCGGTTACCCCTTGTTGTGCTTTTTCCAACCATATTTTTTCATGATCTCCTTTTCCAAGTGATGTAAACACGACCTCACCATTCCGCGTATAACCGGAAACACTTGCCTCATCAGAGGTACAAATAGATTCCATAATTTTAACATTATCAGCGGTAAGCAATGCTGTTAATTGATTTTTAGGGAAAAGATACATTGCAGAAATACGAAGTGGCTCTCTGATCGCACCTATGTAGTACGTCATATTCAATCCATCTACATTCCACGCAAAGACATTTTGCAAAAAATACTGACTTGTTCCTGATGAGTGAAGATCGACAAGTGCATATTTCCCATTCTTCTTAATATCTTCCCGCTCTAGGTAGAGAGCAAAATTTTGATATTGTTCCTTGGATTCCTGTAAAGAGCGATTGCTGTCTATATGCCCATCCTCAAAGCAGACAGTTCCTTCCGGTATCTGTTTTGCTATCTTTTCGATATCCTGCTTGCAAAGTCCCGCCCGTATCGCTGCCCTTCGAGAGGTATAGAAATAGCATCCCGGAGGTAAGCCCTCCGTCCTACCGGTATTGTTGCAGAACCATTGATACAGCTTCATAGGAAGGTATCCATCCCTTGCAACAAAAAGCAACTTCTCATAATCTTTATTGCGCACTTTTTGCACCAGCCAAAGGATATAGCACGTCAATAGCGGTCCCGCAAACGAAAACGCAAAGTCATATATCCCCCATTCCTCTTCCGCTTCCTCCATTGCATTTGCAAACGGATTTTGAAAACATCTTGATAGATATATCCCCAGAAGTGTTCTATCATTGACCGTCAAGAACATCTCCAGCCCTATAGAAGGGTCTCTCATCCTCCATATCTCAAGTGCTGACGGCACCCAGAACGTATCGATACCATAAAGATGTGCAGTCAAACAGTCAACTTGTTTATTATCGCCAATATGTAAAATCTTTCCGCTCGGCGCAATGTTTTGTAAAACTCTGAATAAATTTTGACTCTTTGTCGTTCCTTCATATCCCGATATAATAATTTTTTCATAGTCTTCTATCCCATGGAGGTATAGCAGTGCTCTTAGAAATTCTTCCGGCAAATACATATCTGTCGTCAAATATACAGGTTTCTTTTTCTTAATCGCATATCGAAATGCACGCACTACCGCGCTGCGCGCAACAATGACATCCCGCTCTGCTTCCATCTCGGTATTCAACAAATACGCTCGTATTTCATCCGTAAATCCATATGTTTTCTGCAGCTTGTCATAGATCGCATCCAGTGTGTGACAGCCTTCATCGAGTACGGAAAGCTCTGCCATGACACGATTCGCCTTAAAGTCCTCTCCGCTGATTCCACTCCGCCAACCTCGCAATGCCACAAGTTCAAATACATCTTGCGGATATAGCGTTTTCCGCATGATAAGTGTATCAAAGACATCAAAGCTGATCACATCATGCGCGTCAATTGCTGCGATAATATCATTAAAGGTTGCCGAGGCCTTGTCATTGTATTCAACACCAAGTGTAGTTTGCCTCAGATTCCTTCCCACGACATCAAAAACATCTACATTATTGTGCGCACAAAGGCTCTCAATCCGTCGAAAAATAATCTCTTCAACGGTCTGAGGTGCCGCAATGATTACAAGCTCCACGCCAATGGATGAGATATCCTTGATATCCCGAATCGGATATCCGCAAAATTCTCCATTCTTCCGCACGCGATCAAAGACCACTGCAAGAGAGTTCCCGCTATAATTCTGTAAAAAATCTTTTGCATAGGTTCCTGTGCCGTAGACTGCTATGCATGTATAATGATCCCAAAAGGCACCCATATCGGCACGTCCCTTTCCATCTTCTGATCAACAGGTCATCCATGGATTTTCCCGTAAAAAATCACGCCCCACTCTGGCATCATACCAAAGCACACGCGGGCGGGTCTTCAGATACGGCTCCAATATCGCCCAGAATTTGCTCTGAAGCATCTCGTCCTCCTCCGTATAGGAGAGTTTTCCGTCAAGACGCTCCAGCATTTCCTGCGTGACGGCTCGAATTTCCTCCGGCGTATTGGGAATAGGAACAATACCACACTTATCGTATTCCTCCATAACACGCACATTTCCGCTATAAGTATAGGGCTGATCGGATAGATCCTCAATTTCAAGAATTTCACTGAGGTTCAGCAATCGGTTCTTTTCTTTTGACCAGAATTTATGATAGATCGCCAAATCTCTTTCCCGAACAAAAGGAAAACTGCCATCTGCATAGCCGGTAATATTCGGCAAATTAATCATCACCATAGGTTTCGACCAGAATACCTGAAAGAATATTACACCGCTGTGGTCACCGAGGAAGAATTTACAATGCTTCGCCAGATAAAAATCCATAAAGTCACTATGAAAATCCTTCGCATAATCGACAATAGCATCTACCTGCAAGGTAGATGCGGGAAAAGAACCGACACGGACAGAGGCAATGCCTCTGTCTTTTAGGAACTCTGCTGCAGAGAGAAACGTGCGGATATCCGAATTCCGATAAAAATCCATAACCCTGAGATCCTCGTCCGACGGCGCACACCAAGTCTTTTTATAATACCCATCATCGCGCGCATAAATTGCGATAAAATCACCATGTACACCCATCTTTTCCAATGCAACACGACCGCTTTTTTCATCCTTTTCAAGTCGGATAAACCCATCTTCCGTATTGCGAAAATCCCCTTGATGCATTCGCTCAATGGATTTCTCCATAACATCCGTAACATAGCCATAGTCTGTATGAACCGCGAGTTTTTCCGGATGGTGTAAAAAAATGTACTTCCAAAATTTCAGATTATCTTCCCGCACACAACAGAAGTTTTTATCATCAAAGACGTTATAAAAGTATGCGTTCGGCTGTAAAAAATAATTTTCCCTCGGATCTTCTTTTGTGGCAACAACATATAAGGTATATGCATGCTCCGCCGTATCATATTTTTTTTGACAAAACAGTTCCAAGAGTGCTCCACCGATACTGTAGCCGAACCCTCTTCTGACTTCGATATGCTGATGTCCACCTAAAATCGCATGAAAATTTGCCTCATAACAAGATGTCTCCGACTCAGAAAACCTTTCTTCTCTACGATTGCAAACCACAGCACACCAAGTCTGAAGCACAACAAAAAGCGGATCACCAATGCAATATAAGACAGTTGAATGTATGCCTTTTGCCAAAAGGGAATCGCAAACCTTCCTCTGCCATTTTTCGGAAAGAGCTACGAATATTCCATCTCCATCAGAAAACTCTGCCTCCGATAGATGACAGACAGCCACACCATCAATAGACGGCTTCCCTATGTATTCCCCGTCAGAAACAATATAGCCTGCGATGGATTGTTTTTCTTCTCCAAGGTACCATGTCAGCCACTGTGCATATTCACCGGCTCCATAGATAAAGATCCGATCATGCTGCATACAAAACGCCGCGATAGACTTCAACCGTTCCAAATAATCCATCCCCCTTCCCGAACAATCGTATCCTACGAGCAAGGTATCTCAAAGAAGCTCTTCCTCATCCCTCTTTCTCCATACATTCCATCATACGACTTTTTGCTCTCTCTTGATAAATTCTTCGAATACCCAGTCTACCGAATGAAAGGACAGCTCCGGAATCGCTTTTTGCAGTTTCGCGATCGACATGCGCGTGTCAAGCGGTCTGCCTTCCTTGAAGTTGAAGTATTCCACAGGTACAGCTTCGACCGTTGCCTCCGAACCGAGTGCCTTCAGGAACCGACGAACAAAGTCCGCGCGCTCCATATACTCGGGATTTGCACAGTGATAGATGCCGGAGAGATGACGTCGCAGCCCTTCCAACGCCCATTTTGCGGTATCCCCGATATACGTTGGCGAGATGATCTGTCCCTTGATGGAACGGAAATGACGCTCCGTCTTCTGCCGTTCATATACCTCGGAGAGAATCTGGATGCCGACAGGGTGAACATCTATGTTCTGACTGAGGCGATAGATGAGCATCTCCGGCATATTTTCCCTGATGTAGCACTCGATTTCCGCCTTGTGTCTGCCATAGGCGAAGACGGGGCACGATAAGGCTTCCTCCGTATAGGGGGCAAGCCCGTCTCTTCCGCTGAAGATGTGCTCCGTCGAAAACCACAGCGTATGGATGCCAAGCGCATGAAAACGATCCAGCATGCGCTGTGTGCCCCAAAGATTGATGCGTTCCGCCAGCGGGAGGTTCGTCACCGTCCGTTCATTGCCGCAGTAGAATGCGGTAACGACAGCCTGTACCTCTTCCCCGCGCCTCAGCGCATCCATCAGTCCACTGACGGCAATGACATCGGTGATATCGTCCTCTGCCAGATCAAAGGGAAACCATGCGGGATTCTGCGGTCTGGTCGCCGTGCCAATGACGTGAATCCCCTGCTCCTCTGCCTGACGATAGATCTCTCCACCGATAAAACTCGATGCGCCGACGACCAGTAAATGCTTCATTCCTACTGCTCCATCATGTTCCATATCCGGCGCATCACATCTTCCTTGCTGATATGATTGAGCGCCCGTATTTCATCCCGATTGCCGCACCCCGTCGCGCAGCCGTGCAGTCCCAAGCGGCAAAACCGCGTTGCTATCCCCGATTCTGCCAAGACTTCGGCAACCGCACTCCCAAGTCCGCCTTCGACGGCATGTTCTTCCATCGTCAATATCCCTTTTGTCTCTTTGGCAGCAGATTTGATGAGGTTTGCATCGATCGGCTTCAGCGTGGGCATATTGAGGACACGAACCGACAGCCCTCTTTGTTTTGCTTCCTCTGCCGCCTGCATTGCCGCATCGAGAATCGCGCCCATCGTGATCAGCGTAACATCATGCCCCGCACGAATCTCCTGTCCCTTGCCCACTGCGAACGTATAGTCCTCCGGCAGGTACTCCGGCTCTCCCGATGCTTCCAGTCGGATGTATACGGGACCGTCATGCTCATAGGCGAACCGTGTCGCCTCACGCGCCTCAATGGGGGTAGCGGGTGTGATGACGACGAGATTGGGCAGACAGCGCAAAAGAGCGACCTCTTCCGTTCCCTGATGCGTCGCCCCCCAGCCGCCGCGAGAAAGTCCTGAGAAAATGCCGAGGAACTTCACGTTGTAATTCGGAATTGCCACATCATTGCGGATGAATTCGAATGCACGCATGGCAATGAAATTCGTCGTACCAAACAGAAAGGGAATCATGCCGCCGGCAGCAAGCCCCGCGGCAGAAGATACCATATTTGCCTCCGCAATGCCATAATCCATGTATTGCGCAGGAAACTCAGCCCGGATTCGCTCATAAATACCGTTTCTGCCGTCTGCGGTGAGCGCCATGACGCGCGCGTCGTTCTTGACAAATTCATAGACAAGATTCGTACTCGCCTCTCTCATATCCGCTCCAGCTCCTCTACACGTATGCCCAGTTCCTCACAGGCACGCGCCCACTCCTCGCCCCTTGGCGCGCGGCTGTGCCAGTCCTCCTTCGCCTCGGCAAAGGAAATCCCCTTTCCCTTTGTCGTATGCGCAATGATAAGCGACGGCCTTCCCGCATACTCTTTTGCAGCAGAAAAGGATCGCAAAAGCGCAGGGAAATCATGACCTTCACACTCCTCTACACGCCAACCAAACGCCTCCCAGCGTTCTCTTATGGGCGTATCCTGTGTGATGTTTTCTACCCGGTCACTCGCCTGCAGACCGTTGCGATCCAATATGACGCAGAGGTTATCCAACCCATGCGCTCCGGCAAACATGGCAGCCTCCCATACAGAGCCCTCCTGCGACTCCCCATCGCCGAGCAGGACATAGGTGCGCGCTGCATTCTCCTTGCACTTTGCTGCCAGTGCCGTGCCTGTGGCAAAACATATACCGTGTCCCAAAGAGCCCGTCGGCAAAGGAACGCCATTCACGCCGGAGCTTGCGAGTCCAACCAGCTTTGACCCTGCCTGATAAAACCCATTGAGATCTTCATGGGGGAAATAACCCGTCCGCGAAAGACAGGAATACCACGTCGCACACCCATGCCCCTTGCTCATAATGACCCAGTCATGATCATGTTCAAAGCGCCGTTCCATACGCATGACGCCGCCGAAATAAAGCGCCGTGAAAATCTCGACACAGGACAGCGCCGGCGTCATATGACCCCAGCCGGCACGATAGTACATCTTTAGAATGTCAATCCGTATCTCATGCGCGATACGCTCCAGTTCCTTTACAGATGCCATGATGCCCCCTCATCAAATAAAGTTCACATGCCGCATATCGACATCGAAATACGACCGAATTGCCTCGTTGCGATCCTGATATACACAGCTGTTCCTGCAATCCACCTGTGGTCGCAGTGCAACCAATCGTGCCGCAGTCTCCTTGGAAAACCACATCGTACGGAAGCTCTGCTCCTTCAGACTGCCGACAACGGCGTTCGAATCATATGCTCTTGTGTGGCAGAGATACACTCTTTGATCCGCAGCGATGACAGTCACCAGACGGCAGGTGTAGCAAACGGGGAATGATTGCCCCTCATCGTTCTTTTTGCTCCAATCCTGTTCATAATTGTTGATGATCCGAAATCTCTCGTCTTCAAAATCGATCTTCGCACGGTGAATCTGTGCAATCACATCGTCCTTGATCGCAATATGATCCTCCCCCTCGACTCCGATGACCGCCGCAAACTTGATATTGTCTACGCCAAGCTCTTTCAAAAGTTTTGCAGCGTCGTACACCTGTGTAGCGTTCGTCTTGCTGATGACAAAATTCACGCCCAATACGCAATCCGCATCCTTCATACGCGCAAAGTCCCGAATGTTCTCGATGACGCGCCGGAACATGGCGGGGCTGACGCCGCGCAGCTTGCAATAGGTCTCCTCATATGGCGAATCGAAAGAGATACGTACCCACTTCGCATGAGAAAACACTTTTGCGGTATCGCCCCGCAAAAGGCTGCCATTCGATATCAGGGACAAATCCATGCCTTGATCCAGAATCATCTGCGCCGCTTCTGCAATATGCGGATAGAAAAGCGGTTCTCCGCCGCCTGAGAACGTAACTGCGCGTACACCCATCTGCCCCATATCTTGTATAATTTCCTGCATCTTCTCCCAAGGAATGACATCCAGATGGTTGATGTCGTCGCGATTTTCCGTCTTCTCTTCCGTATCACCGGAACCATACGTACAATAGGCGCAGTGCTGATTACAGATATTGGTTGGCTTCAATCGTATATAAAAAGGGGCAATGTGCTCGCCCCGACCAATCGCCTCCAACTCCTTCATGTGGTGAAAAATCTTCAGCGAACTGTACGGATTACTCCCCAATGTCAATTCCCTCCATGGATATTCTATGTGTACTATTTATCTTCTCTTTCCCGCACTCCGCACCCCATCGCCATGATATAACTTGCCATCGGATACATCCCCGTATGGAGCACCTCATCGTTCATGCCGAAGATAAATACATTCTCAAAATACTTGCTCATCGCTTCATAGAGCCGCGTTTGACTGTAATTATTGATGTGGGCAATCTTGTTCCACGGACTGGAATACGGAACCATCGTGACATTCGGCGTACCAATGATGGCAATACCGTTCTTCTTCAAGTTTTTGCAGATGGTCGAAAAATACTCATCCTCGCGCTCGACAGGGATATGTTCTATCACATCCAACGAGATAACCGCGTCCCCCCCCCGCGGATAAACGTCCATCCCCATAAAATCACCGGCAATAAACGACAGCCCCTCGCACGCAATATTCGCATTTGCCCAAGCGATGGCATCCGCATCAAAATCCACGCCGACGACCTGCTCACAATCGCAGTCCTGAAAAATCATCAGATCTCCCAAGCCGTCGTTACATCCAAGATCCAAAACTTTCAGGTGCTTTCGCGGCAACAGCATTTTCAAGGGAAATTTATAGCGCGCCAAGATAAAGAGCAATCCATGCTCCGTATTTCGTATCGTATGGGAAATCTTCGGACTCAAGGTCAGAGGCTCTGTACGCATCTCCTCTTTGACATAGTCCCAACGTTCCTTGTCGTTCATGTGCCTCACCATCCATTCATACGCACGATAATCGGTCATAGCCCATAGTAATTCGTCTCATTCCAATTCCCCAATACGATTTCGGTCAAAGACAAGTCATTCGGCATATCTACCAACAGAGGAAGGTGCAACACCTCCACTGATTCTTTCACCAAATCTTTCTTTATAAAAAGTGCCTCCATCGTTCCCGGTAGTGGTTTTTGGTTGATGAACAGTACATGTCCGAAATTATTACCATGTAGATGAACAAGCGCGTGTGTTTCCTGCAATCTCTTCAAGCAATCTATATAACGGGGCATGGATGCAAAATCCATCATCTCGTGAAATTCGAGGACGATTTGGTCGAACTGCTCCAGCGTGTGCCTATCGGTATGTTCTAGCACACCCCACTCAGCACCTTCTACATCCATCTTTAGAATCATATGCTGTTCTTTGTCATGGTCGTTTTGATGGACAAGCGTCGTAAGGGTCTTTAATTCTTCTGTATCTGTCGCGTCATCAGCCACCCCCAATTTGAAATAATGAAATTCATCACGATGATAGGGCAGGTCTTGAATCGTATGGTCGTACTGGAATACCTGAAAGCCTTTATCTGCCATTGCCGCGTCCCACGAAACATCATCGCATATGCCGAAAGAATATGCAATTGGATTTCGAAAGATATTCTTCATAATGTACCCGCCATCACCATCCGCGCCGACACGAATAAAATCAGATCCGTCTGTATTTGTCACATGCATCGCCCGATGCAGAGTTTTGATGAGTTGCTTTTCATGTGCATCAAACGCATCCCCTGTTTTATACTGATGATAGATGTGGTACGTACCAAGGATGGAAGATCTCTCCGGTTTTTCATGTATAATCTGCGCAGAGGGTATCCCTTTCTCTTCGAGCCACAGGACGATTTCTTCACGGATTGCATCGTTTACCACCGCAACAACGACATACTCACTCCCTGTAAAATCAATAGACTCCCTCTTGTCAATCTTTACGATGCCATCATAGAAGGTAGACGACGGAGTCCCCGCATCGACCACCTGATGTAGGGTGCAATACTTCTCCGATCGAATCTGCGAGTAGTATGACTGTCCAACCTCACCAAAACCATACAGGATAACCGAAGCACCTCTTGGAATCAAATGATACGGAAAGACATACGTTGCCTGTAAATACTTCTGACACATAAGTATCCTCCTCTCAGACGCCTCAAACGTTGAGCACTGTCCCTAAGAACTTTAACAAATCTACCTTCTGCACCGATGCTTTGTTTCCAATAACATTTGTTTTGATCGCGCCCGCAACATTGGCAAGAAGCGTCGCTATATCAATCGGAAGATTGCCGGCAGCGGCAAGTGCCGCGAGCGAATAGAACGCATCTCCCGCCCCAACGGTATCTTTGACGTTCAGCGTAACCGCAGGTATTTGTACCATCTCGTCTGCTCTTCGCCCGAGCGCGCCATTCGCGCCCTCGGTCACCCATGCATAGCGCGACTTCATCTGATTCTGCAGCCATGTCAGTTGTGCTTCGTTCCCCTTCGCCGCCTGACGAACAGCAATCTGCAGTTCTTTTTCATCGACGACAAAGGCATCTGCCCGCGTATATTTCGTAATGACATTGAGCCCGTAATTCGATGAGTTGGTCTGGCAGTTCACCGCTAGATATTTTGCCTGACGTTCGATTCGATCAATCGCTTCCTGCCCTAGAAGACCATGTCCATAGTCGCACACGACCACGAGATCGTACTGAGGAAGAAGCTCATCCAGTTTCTGATAAAAGTTCGTATAGTCTATTTTACTCGTTTCCTGCATCTGCAATAGATGATTGACAGAAAAGAGCTTTTCATATTCATCGCGTACAACATTTTTTCGTAAAAACCGTGTCTTAACGGGTGTGACAAAGTGCTTTTCCTGCACGAATTGACATTCAATGTCCGGCATATGGCGTTGAAGATCCTCTGCCACCGCCCGCTCCTGACCGATCATAGAAAGGAGCGTCACCTGTCCGGCAAAATTCCCCAGATGCCTAGCAATCGCCAGAGCCCCTCCCATATATCGCTCCTGATAGTCGTAGCGGGTTGACATAACCGCATCCTTCGTCGTCAGCCCTTGTACTTTGCAGAAATTGTATTCGTCAATAATGACATCCCCAATGACAAGAACGTGCAGTTTTGCAAAATCTTCGACCATCGTGCGGACATCCGCCGCTATATGCTCACCATACTTTCTGCACAGACGCTGAGAGACTGCCACAACCTCCTCCGGCAACGCATTAAAAAAATTATTGAGCAGCTTTGTCGAGCTGTATACCGCTCCATTTGTGAAGTAGATATGTCCGCCGTAGGATTCGACAATCTCTTGCTCTGCGCCAATATTTCCCGTCACATCGTCCTCAGCCTTGGCATATTCCTGTCCTTTGACGTAGACATTCGGTCGGACGGCACGCACGATATCATGCACCGTCACCGCTTCGCTGAGAAGCACATAGTCCACACATTCCAGACTGGCGAGGAAATGCATCCGCTGTTCATCGCTAAAGTAAGGTCTTCCCGGACCCTTGTTGACATATTTTGCCGCCGTGACAGAGACGACAAGGATATCCCCCTGTGCCTTTGCCTCCTCTAAATGCTCTATGTGACCATAGTGCAAGAGGTCAAACACACCATGACAAAGGACAACGGTCTTTCCCTCGCTCTGCATCCCTGATCGGAGAATGGAAAACGCCTCTCGCGTTAGAATCTTCTCCTTCATGTTTTCCATTCCTCCTATGCACATGACGCTCCATCCTCATGTGTTCCCTCTATTTCCCCAGATACTTGAACCAATCCGCTGTGGCTTCCTGAATTTTGTCCGTTGTCCAAACAGGCGCCTCTCGCCAATAGTCAATATTCGCTAAAATGTGCTTGACGCCCTCTTCCAACGTAACCTTCGGATGCCAGTCGAGCATCTTGGCAATCTTTGTCGTATCTGCCCATGTACAATCCGGTTCTCCGGGACGTTTCGGGATATGGACAACCTCTGCCTCTTTTCCGCCAAGGAGTTCCACCAACCGATTCACAGAGTAGGTGTGCTCACTTCCGACGTTAAACCGCTCTCCAACGATATCGGACTGCGCCGCCGTATAGAATGCATCGACAATGTCCGTCACGTAGGTAAAATCGCGCGTCTGCTCCCCCGTCCCAACGACCGTGTAAGGCTTTCCGGCAAGTTTCTGCCCAAGGAACACGCCAAACACCGCGCCATATGTACCCGATGTGCGTGAGCGCGGCCCATAGACATTGAAGAGGCAAAGAGAAACGACGGGCAGTTGATACACCTTTGCCCAATGAAGGGCAAGCTCTTCGCCGAGACGCTTCGTCAGTGCATACGGATATTCGGGGCGGATCTCCGCCTGCTCATCCGTGGGGAAATGGTCGGGGATGCCGTAGCAGGAAGAGGATGCAGTATAGAGAAACCGCTTGACATTTGCCGCCTTCGCCGCCTGCAGGACGGCAAATGTGCCGTCCACATTGGCATGAAAATAGTCCTCCGGTCGCTGAATGGATGGAACGATATCAGCGAGTGCCGCGAAATGGAAGACCCAGTCCGCACCGGAAAAAAGCGGCATGATTCGCGCAGAATCGCAAATATCCGCCTCAATCACGGTAAGGCGTGCATCTCCCTCATGATGTGCAAGGTTTTCACGCCGCCCCGTCGAGCAGTTATCAATGACAACGACCTCATGCCCCTCTGCAAGAAGCCTGTCTACCATGTGCGACCCGATAAAGCCGCACCCTCCCGTTACGATTGATTTCATAGCATTTCTCACTTCATTCCCATGCCATCTCGCGCCACGATGTCGTCAACAAGCTGTTGCAGTATCATGTTGTGGATGGATTCGACCGGACCATACTCCATGCACGGAACGTATACGTTGATATCGCCCATGCCGCGTAGTTTGTTGTCGCCCTTGAACCCCGTAAATGTCACAATCCGACATCCCTTTTCCCGCGCCACCTGCGTTGCATTTACGATGTTGGGGGAGTTGCCGGAGCTGGATATGGCAACGAGCAGATCGCCCTCGTCCGCAATGATTTCGATCTGTCTGCTAAAGATGAAAGCATAGCCGAAATCATTTCCAAGACATGTAAGGGTTGTCGGTTCGAGCATACTATGTGTCCGCATCCCACCATTTTTGAGAAAATCCGCGGACATGTGCGTAGCAATGCCGGCACTGCCGCCATTGCCGATGAAATACACCATGCGCCGCTCACGTTTTACCAGAAAGAACTGCTCCAAAAGCGCAGCATATGATGCACCTTCGCCTCCTGCCAGCGTATATTCCGTTTGGTCAAGATGCGTAAAAATCTGTTTCATGGTATCCCTCCCCAGAACAATGCTTCCTGCTGTTTGTTATTTCTACGAAGTTTTAATACAGCTCAGGATAGTAAAGATCGCCAAACACGCTACGGCAGCCATGCTCTTCCAATAACTGTCGCACACTTTCATGATGTACGTAGTCCAATCCCAAAATGACAGACGTATCGCTCCAATCCTCTATGCGGCAGACAGGAAGCACCGGTCGGTCATGCAGGGACGATATTTCCGGCGTTGTTGACACAAGGAAGCCCTCGATCTCTATGCCGAGATGCTGCAAATACAAAAAGACCTTCTCCCCATATTTTCCTGCACCATAGCAGTAAACTTTTTTCCCGCGACAAAACTCCTTGACGGAAGTATCCACCGACGCGATCCACTGCCACGAAACAGATTTTTTCATATCGGCATAGTATTGACTCTGCCACACCGCGTTCTCATTAAATATATTGGGAACTACTCCCCCGTTCTCCGTGTAAGATTGGTACTCTTTTCGTTTTGCTTCGTAAATCCTTTTTTCTTCCTCAGAAAGTGTCTCAATAGCATCCTTGAAAAGCTGCTCTTCCCGTTCCGTGGGAGCATCATTCGGATCATACATCATTTTTTGCAGACTGATTCCAATCAGGACATTTAATCGATTGGTACGCTTTCCACGGAGTTCCTCACATCGGTCGATCAGATACCCATGTTCTCCCGTGACCATATTCAGATTGGTCGCATGATACCCCGGCAAGACGGCTTGTTTCCAACAATCATGCGTCATGTTTGCTGTGAAGTCTCGTATACAGGAGTATTTTTGTGCGCATCTTGCTCCGCTTGTCTTCTCCGGATCAACGAGGTGTATGACGGACAGGTTGTCGTAAAGAGCAAGATGTTTTTCTCCCACCGCTGCTGTTATGAGATTCTGACCAAAATCGGGAACATCGGAAAGGAAAAATGTGCCATATTTGTTCCTAATGGAATCAATGACGTTACGGTGTACAATGCCTCCCATTATGGAGGCGTAGGCAAACCAATATAGTTCATTCCCGCAGGCATCCCACTGTATAATAAAATCCACCATTTCTTCCGAGGAAAAGATTCGTGTCCGCCCGGTTCGCTCCTTCCGCCGAAGAATAAAACCGCTTCCCTCATACTGATCTGATTGATGACACAAATACGCAAAATCCGTGCCTGAAAACACCGTAGCAGGAAAATGATGCGCTTGTATTTGGTCATAAAAAATTTGCAGGGAGTCTGTGTAATAATACATCTTATCCTCTATGAATCCAACATATTCTCCCCGCGCAAACGATATTCCATACCGCCAATTATCAGCCATAGATAAGTCTTTGGGGGTATGATAATATCGAATTCGCTCGTCCGAAAATGCTTGAACGCTCTTTTTGCAATCAAGTACGGAATCATTATCGCTTACAATAATTTCAAAATCTCGAAAGCTCTGCGCGAGCAGAGAGTGAATCGCCATCCACACCATCTGCGGCCTTGCCTTCGTCGGTATGACAATCGAAAAAAATGGACGTTTCATCAGTCGTGCCTCCCAATTTATACATCACACGTGCAACGTGTGAAATACAATCGTTCCTTTCGTACAAATACTTTCGCATTGCCTCTCGATTTCTTGTCGATATTGTTCGTTCATAACAATAACAACAACTTCTTCGGGACATGTTCGCAGAACTTCTGGGGATACAATCCGATGACTGGTTCCGACAAGAAAGTGTCCTTGTTTCTGTGGATTGATGTCAATAACAGCCTTAACAAGATGAGCCGAAGGGTCAAGCAAATTCAAAAAAGCAACTCCTTTTGCACCGGCTCCCCAGACAAAAACGGATCGCTCCTGTCGATTCCACGCCCGCAGACGATCCTGCCACTCCGCACTGAACCGATTTTCCTCCTGTGCATACCGCTCAGTACTGTCCTGGACAGAGCGTATTTTCTTCGCCTCGATACACATATACTGACCACCGAACGTATTCGTGAAATAGGTCGGTGTAAAGTCATGTTCCTTCAAAAGTTCAACAAGGGATTCCGGCGAAAAAAAGCTGCAATGCTCGTAGACGATATCCTCAAATGCGACATTCTCAAGAATCCAGTGGACATTTGGTGTCTCCAAAAACAATCGGACGTCCTCGGCATCGACAGCAGCGCACTCCCGCACGAGCATATGCGGATCTGGTATATGTTCTATGGTATGACGTGAAACAAGCAGAATATGTTGATAGGGATGATTGATATAGGACTTTATTGCCCCACCTACAAAATATTCTGAAACATATCGTACGCGTCTATCCGTCGCAGTACCACGATATGCGGGGTCAAAGCCCAGCCCATCGCACTCTTTTTTCACGTAATGCAAAATACGCTGCAGAAACGTGCCCTGTCCGCAGCCGATTTCTACGATGAGGGTGCTGCCTGACAACGTATCAGCACAATCCGCAATGCGTTTGGCTCGGGTATCCATATATTCTGAGAACGAGCGAGAGCATCCTTGATAGTTCTCGTAATCCTCACCGTAGGCAACTTGATCAAATACTGCATTTGTTACGAATTTACATGATGCACATTGGAAAAGCTGAATCTTTCCTACGGGAAAGGCTTTTGCTTTTGCATCCGTCTTACAAATGACGTTTTGAAGAACCGGCACATTCTCTCTCACAGCAATCAAATGCATCTCTGTACTGTTGCATAAAGGGCATCTCATAAAGTCTGCTCCGATCTTCTCTCTATTTTTTCCAATGCATTCATATAGTGATCATATGCAGCAAAGTTGATGTAGTATAGTTCCCCCTCAACTGCGCTCATAATAGGTCTCCGATCCAATCGTATCCCAGGAAGCAAGAGATCGCACCTCCTGCGGTTTCCAAGCAACGTGTTCGTGGCAAAGGGATACATTTCCCTGATCGAAGTTGATCCGTTTTCCATCAGTACCGGATATATCACAGATATAGATCTCTCTTCCCTCAAATTCCTCTTTTATCTTATCTATATAATTCATAGTGTCTTACCTCATTCCACATCCAACATATCGCATATTCCGAAAGCTAATGTGTGTCGACAGAAAATCCCGTATTTCCTCGCTTTTTCTGTACTTCCAACAATTCGTGTATCCTCGCCCTCATTGGAGAATGAGAGCATTTTCTCACAACCGGATGCCTGTGCAAGCGTTTGCAACATCTTACGAACAGACGCTCCTTTTCCAGCTGATACATTAACGATGCCCTGTATCTGCTCATTTTGCAAAAAAGCCGTAAAGTGTCGCGCTACATCTTCAATGTGAATATAGTCCAAGATGCTGTCCGGCGATTTACAGACAAACGTTTCTCCTTTTCGCCACTTCGTAAGCGCTGATGAGAAAAGTTTGCGCGACTCCTCTCCACGTCCATAGGGGTAAAAAATTCTCCCCCAGACAAAACGGGCATCATGTCGCTCGGACAATTCCGAAACAATTCGCATTGTTTCGAGTTTGCATTCCCCATAAGGGGTCAAAGGATGACAGACTTCGTCCTCCACATGATCTCCACGATATGCAAGATCGTATTCAAAGCAGGTGCCGCTTCCGACAAAAACACGCCCACCCTGCTGAAAGAACGTTTGTGCAAGATGTTTTGTCCAATCAACCCACAGGCGGTTTTCCTCAGCGCAGGCATACCGTTCGCCCTTCACGTTCCACGCAAGATGTAAAAGCATATCCGGTCTTGACATTTTCATCGCACGTTCAACATCTCTCGCATTTGCTATATCTCCAAAAAGATATGTAACGCGTTCATCCGATAACAGCTTCTTGCGCGTAAGTATGCTGATCTGTATATCGTGTGGAAGGTATTTTAAGACATGACGCCCAACAAATCCGGTTCCGCCTGTGATAAGGAGGCTTTTCATACCGAAACTCCCACCGGATGCTCTTTGTCTCTATTCGAGAGTATTTTCTCCTCTAAAGGCCATTGAATGGCATAGCGGGGGTCGTCGTATCGAATGCCTCGCGCTGCCTTCGGTTCGTAATATGCTCCCATCTGATAATACACAAATGTATCATCCTCAAGGGTTTGAAATCCATGCGCAATGCCTTTGGGAAGATAAAGCATCTCGTGATTGTCCTCATTCAGCTCACGAGAAATCCATTTGCCAAACGTTGGTGAATTACTCCGAATATCAAGTGCAACATCGTAAACTGCGCCCTTCGGACAGGAAACAATTTTCACTTCCTCATACGGTGCCGCCTGATAATGCATCCCGCGGAGTGTTCCTTTTTTCACATTATAGGAAAGACTGCATTGCACGAAGGATGTGCATAGTCCAATCTCCCGGAATTCCCGTTCGCAAAACGTACGTGCAAAAAAGCCACGCTCGTCTTCATTTTTCACAGGCGTAATAAGATATACTCCCGCAATCTCCAATTCTTGAAAGATCATCGCATTTTCCTTATAGAACCTTCACAGACGGGATTGGAACGATAAAATGTCCCCCCCATTCTCTGATGCACGCCATTTCCTCTACGATTTCATCGGTAAGATTCCACGGAAGTATGAGAACGTAATCCGCTTTCACTTTCTCTATCTCACTTGGCGCAAGCACAGGAATCCTGGAACCGGGAAGCAGCGTATTTTGTTTGTATGGGTTTTTATCCACAATAAAATCCAAGAACTCTGTCCCAATCCCACAGAAGTTCAGGAGTGTATTTCCCTTTGCTGCTGCACCATAACCGACAATGCGCTTCCCTGCGCGTTTGCACTCTATCAGCAGATCCAAAAGGTCATATTTGATTTTCCTTGCTTTCTCACTGAACGAAGTATACGTTCCAAGCTTCTGCAATCCGTGTGCCTCTTCCTCCGCAAGGATCGCGTCAACCGAAGGACACAAGTCGTGCCGACTGCTCGTCTCCCGACAGGCGTAGACGCGAATCGATCCTCCATGCGTTGGGAGCGTTTCGACATGAAAAACACGTAGTCCATGTGCCGCGAAAATCTGTCGTACCGTGTACAGCGAGAGATAAGAAAAATGCTCGTGGTAAATGGTGTCGAACTCGGCTTTTTCAATGAGATGAAGGACATGCGGAAATTCCATCGTGAGAATCCCATCATCCGCGAGAATAATACGCATTCCTTCCACAAAATCATTGATGTTCGGAACGTGTGCCAGCACATTATTCCCTAAAAGCAGATCTGCCTTTTTTTCCTCTTTCACGAGCTGTTTCGCAAGGCGCGTGCCGAAAAAATCGACGACGGTCTCAATCCCTTTTCCAACGGCAATTTTCGCCACATTCGCAGCAGGCTCAATGCCCAGTACAGGGACCCCCTTCTCCTTGAAGTATTGCAGGAGATATCCATCATTGCTCGCGATTTCGATAACACGCGTATCTGCCCCTATGTCATAGTGCTCCATCATGTGTTCTGTGTATTTCTTGGCGTGAGCAAGCCAGCCCTGCGAATAGGAGCTAAAATAGGCGTACTCCTCAAAGATATCCTGTGGAGATTCGAATTCATCAAGCTGAACGAGAAAACACTGTTTGCATACACGAACATGAAGCGGATACGTCATTTGTCCCATATCTTCATTTTCTTTGGAGATATAGGAGTTTGCAAGAGGCGACATCCCTAAGTCGATCATCGTGTCGTCCAAGCGCGACTTACAAAATCTACAGCAATGCTCCCTCATCTGGTTGGATTCCTTTCCTTTCATAACTGCCCATCCCTTGCCCACCGGTAAATACGACTTCCTGCTGTCTCGCCCCCCACATGAACGCTGTTGGTACAGACCGTTTCCAGAAGCGACGGCATCACAGAAAGGGGAAGAACATACGTGAACACATGACGTTCTGTTCCCTCACACACCACCGGAACTTCGTCATGCAGGAATTCATGCGTCAAAGGATAGACGCGTCTCTCTTCCGGCAGATCCAATACAATAGAATCCATATCATCTTCCACAACATGACGCAGATGTTGATTCGATCCAATCTTTTGCTTATAGTACGTCATCCCTTGTTCATCCGTAAGAAAATGTACCTCTCCGGTTTCTTTGTGAATGGAGACCGAAGAGCCGGCGTTCGCACCCAGCAGACGAAGCTCTTCTCCGATACATTCAAGAAAGTAAAAAGGAACAAAGTCCGGCAATCCACTCATCAGAGGCAGGTGCGCATCATATTCACGCAAAGCCCCCGTTTCCCTGTCCCAACGGATGACGGGCGCATGCGTCCGTCCCATGAGATAGTAATATCGTCCGTCAAAATCAATACCCTGCCATAGTTGGTCCGCTCCTCCGACCGCATGAAAGCGCCATGTGTCCGTCTCCATATCAAGTTCGAAGACAAGATTCGAACGCGCTATGACAGCCATGAGGATGTTGTCATGAATCGCAAGCGCAACAAACATGTCCCATTCCATATCATGACTATGCGCTATGCCAAAATACTTTTGAAGAGGCGAAAACCACTCCGTCAAGCGTGTCAATGTCCGTGTGCTGAAATCATACTTCAAAATTTCATTGCTCCGTATCCCAAAGCAATATACAGAGTTCCTATATTGGACAACACGAAACGCATTCCCTGTCCCATCTGCCAGATAGGTATTATTTACCCTGCCAATCTCCTGCATTTGGTGTGTACACAGATCAAAGGTGCAGATACGCTGCCCATTGTGCGGAAAGAGCACAACCTGATCGCCGCTGCGCCCAAATGTCCCGAACTCAACATACGTCTGCCAATATGCACGAGGGATAGGAATCGCAGATGTCCGCTTTCCAGTCTCCATGTCCAACGTATAGAAAATCCCGCGGAAGGAATCCAGAAAAAACAGCGCATTGTCTTCCACGTTAATATGCCACGTATCCATCTTAGGATACGCGGGATCATAGCATTGCAGGACGACGGGTTTTCCCGTTTCTTCAAAAAGGGTACACACCGAACTGGCGTCCCCATAATAGGCATCTGCCCAAGCGATTGCCCGTTCCACATTCGCACTGGTATCGAAGATTCCCCATGCCGCCTTCCGGTATTCGTCCTCGATCTGACAATATGCTTCATATACGCTGCTTTCACGCATGGCTTTCAAGGTGGACCGCAGGAGCGGGTGCGGACGCCACCACAGGGCAATATCCGGTTGTGCCTCAAAAAAAGCGAGGATTTCCTTTGTTTTCTCGCAAAAGTGTTCGGTGTTTTCAAGGATTGGCGTAAGGGTTGTGCCAAACAGCACGACCTTCTTCCCTCGCACAATGCGCTCCCATTCTTCCGGCAGCGCATGATCTTCTCTGCGTGCAGCAAGTACCGCATCGATCTTCGGAGAGCCCAGCGGAAGGATTTTTTGCTCGTCGATCCCCGCCTTTTTCGCATAGGCTGCATACTGTGCCCGCATACGCTCGTTCTCCACAATAACATAGTCTGCATTCTGCACACCGGGCGCTATCGTAAGGACTTCAGTAACCGTCGTGCCCGATACAAAATACGGCACGTATACCAAGCAGTCCGTACACTCCTTCAAAGATCTGCTGTAATACTGCGGATGAACCGATGTGACGCGGTTGTGGTCATCATAGGGATTGTGGATAAAGATGGCATCCGGGCGCAGCTCTTTGAGCTTTTCGAGGGTAAAGGTTGTCCATGACTGTATGGGAACGTAGGAGGGGAAGTCCTCAGCCTCGCAGTGCCACGCGGCAGGGCTGCCGTCGGGATTGCGGTCGGCATAGGGAATCGGGACGACGTACGACTCGGTACGCTCGCTGTCCTCCGCCGCAGCTTTCCATATGCTCTCAAGGCTGTCCCACATGGATGCCTTATAGGGAAGAAAGACAAAGATCTTCTTGACTTCCCGCTCCTCCTGCAAGGCGCGTATGGCTGCCGCCAAAATGTCTGTAAGAAGCTGCCGAATCTGCCGCTCCGTATCCGCTGTCATCTCATTCCAGCCCGCTGCGGAGACAGCGTCTATCATGCCGCCAAAAATATCATGGTAGTATATGGCACGACCTACGGAGAGTTTACTGTTGCAGAGCGTGTCTGCAGATACAAGACAATCAACGAAAAGCTGACGAGGATCTTCTTCTGCCAGTGCGATGCCCGGCAGAATCTCCGAAAGATTCGCAAGCACCTCCAAAAGATTGCGCTGCTCGTTCCTTGTCATCACGCCTACCACACTCCACCCAAGATTATTCCATATATATGTATCGAAAAGTTTATAAAAAAATTAAGTGGAGGGACAAGACATGCCCCCCCTTGGCAGTACACATAGATTACAGGTTCTTTTTCAGCTTTTCAAGATCGGGGAAAAGTTCACCGATGGAGTCGGAGAGCCTCTCGCTCGGCTCTAGGATCTCAAGCACGGGGCGCATGGTCTCGCGAAACTTCGCATCGTCCTGCATGAGTGCGAGGACGGCGCTCGTGTTGATGGCGTCGGCGAGTGCGGAGTGCTGACTGCCCTCGAAGCTGCGCCCCATCGCGCCGAGCGCGTGCTTCAGCGCGAGGCTGTTGTGGAGACCTAGGCGATCGTCGAACGCCTGCTGCAGGTCGACCCAGCGCGTATCGAGCCAGCTCACGTCGAACGTCGGGAGCTTCAGACGACACTCCTTGCGCAGCTGCTTGATGTCGGACATGCTCCACGAGTAGATCTTCGTCTCTGCCGCGCCGATCCAATCGACAAACGCATGAAAACTCTCGGAGAACACGGGACGCCCCTCGACTTTCTCCTGCGTGATGCCCGTGAGCTCGGTGATGTGCTTCTTGACCATACCGTACTCGGGACAAACGTAACACTGAAACTCGTCTTCCTGCTCAAAGTCCTCATTCAGACGCACAGCACCGATCTCGATGATCTCTCCGTTGAGTTTTCTGCGGATGTCCCTGTGTTCCTTCGCGACAGGGTTCATCTCCAAGTCTACGACGATGTGTTTCATGAGCAATCCTTACTTTCGAAAAAATCTGCCGTAAATGACGCATGGCAGACAGTGTTGCTGTGTTCTATGGCACCGCCGATTGGCGCGTGTTTCGGACAGGAAACGTCTTGTGTTTCACACATCATAGCATAAAATTTTCAGAAAATCAACGTCTAGGTATTTTGTCCCATATCTTTTCTGTTTCTTTTCTCAAAAACGTGATAGAATACAGAGTATGGGAAAGGGGTCTGCGCATGAATTGGAAAGTAATACTCGCTCTGCTCACGTGCAATGTACTCTTCATGTCGGCGAGCTATACAATGATCATTCCGTTCCTGCCGATGTATCTGACCATCGAACTCGGCGTGGACGATTCCTCGGTCAATCTCTGGGCGGGGCTCGCGTTCTCCGTGACCTTTCTCATCTCAGCGGTGATGGCGCCGATCTGGGGTCGCATCGCCGACCGTAAGGGGAAGCGGCTCATGGCGATGCGCGCAAGTCTCCTGATCTCGATCAGCTATCTCCTCGGCGGCATCGTCACCTCGCCCGAGCAGCTTGTGATTGTCCGTCTCTTTCAAGGCTTTGCCTCGGGGCTCTGGCCGATGGATCTCGCGATCATGACACTCTATGCACCGCGCGAGCGCCTCGGCTTCTCCCTCGGCATACTGCAGGGCACACTGACGGCGGGCGGCGTCGTCGGTCCTCTGCTCGGCGGCGTGCTCGCGGAGGCGTTCGGGATGCGCGCCAGCTTCTACATCGGCGGACTCGCGCTCTTCATCAATTTCCTCGCGTTCACCTTCATCATCAAGGAGCCGCCGATGCCGACAGATGCCACGCCACTCACGGCGGAGGAGCAAAATCCATGGCACCTCTGGCACATTCCCATCCTGCGCACGATGATGGTCGTGAGCACGCTCGCGCAGATGGTAAACTTCGTCCTGATGCCTGTCATCACGACGTACATCAAGTATCTCGCGGGCGATATGGAGAACATCGTGTTTGTTGCGGGACTTGTGTTCTCGCTCGGCGGGATTGCGGGCGCGATCGCGGCACCATTCTGGGGCATCCTCGGGACGCGGCGCAGCTACTTTACGGCAATGTGTCTCGCGATGTCCTGCGCCG
>ERZ773083.848-NODE-848-length-23023-cov-3.000261_pt1 | contig 23023 bp, 17 predicted proteins | sample MGYA00511465_ERZ773083 | MGnify/ENA primary metagenome ERZ773083 (study PRJEB29015, sample SAMEA2738001) | human oral metagenome | biome: human oral; feature: human-associated habitat; material: dental | place: China | collected 2060 ... | reverse complement strand
TGTTATAGCAGTACAGCCCTTGCAAAGCGGTTAAGCCCTGCACATTAAGTGCGGTGAGTTGATTGCCGCCGCAGGACAGGCTCCTCAAAGCGGTTAAGCCCTGCACGTTAAGGGCGGTCAGCTGATTGTCGCTGCAGTCCAGCGTTTGCAAAGCGCTTAAGCCCTGCACGTTAAGGGCGGTAAGCTGATTGTTGCCGCAGAACAGCCTTCTCAAAGCGCTTAAGCCCTGCACGTTAAGGGCGGTGAGCTGATTGTAGCCGCAGTCCAGCACTTGCAAAGCAGTTAAGCCCTGCACATTAAGTTCGGTCAGCTGATTGTAGTAGCAGAACAGCTTGATGATCTTGCCTTTGAGGATAACCCTTCTGCCTTTTGCGTGCAGCACAGTTTCGGTACCGCTTGTAAGCTCCGTTTCGGTGCAGCCTTCCACCGTAATGGGTGAGTTATCGGCGGTTGTTACCTCAACGGTGATGTCGAGCTTATCGGGGCTTAAGATGAGCGAAGCACCGCCTTCGACAAAGAGTGATTGAAACTTCACTTTGATGTCCGCATTTGCCGTTACCGTGTAAGTATAGCTTGTATCCATGCCTGCTTCGCCGATAACTGTGCCGCCGTTTGTCCACTGTTCCACCACATAATCAAGAGCAGGTTCCGCCGTAAAGACAACAGACTTACCCTGTTCGACTGAATCGCCTGAATTGATTTCCTTGCCGTCAACTTGGGCTTTCAGCGTGCCGAGTCCGCTTCCGACACCGAAGTTGATGGTGTGTTTGGGAACCGCAGAACTTTCACCCTTTTCCTCCTCAACCAGCATCTTCTTTAAAAACGGGTTTTTACAAGCGGAAACCGATACTAAAAGTACCGCCAAAACTAAAACAATCTTTTTCATATTCTAAATCCTCCGCTCATTCCGGCAGCCCAGATTACCGGATAGCCGCCTCTTATATACGGTTCGATAAAAAAGTTTTTTACTGCAAAGCGGTAGCCGAATGTTCCTTCTCCCAAGCCGAATACAAAGGGTTTTGCGCTCTTTCCGTTCCAGCCTAAGGAAACGCCTCCTTCCACCTGAACAAAAAAGCCTGAATCGCAGGTTTTAAACTTTGCAAAATCATAAAAATTCCAGCGGAACAAAACAGCCGTATCAAGAAGACTGTATCTTTTAAATCCCGTCGAATACAAGAGCTTTACACCGGCTGAAAACCTGCCTGTTTTAACCAAATCAGGCAATACAAACAGCCCGTACAGCCCTGCGCCCAAGGCATAGCCTTTCGGTACATTCATATTCCCTTCCGCCGAAAGACCCAGAGACCAATGAAGACGGTCTTTTTCTCTCTTAGGTTCATCCTCAACCTCTTGAGCAAAAAGAAGGGATGCAGCCAAAAACACCAGCGCACAGAACGCTGCCTTTACACAATTTTTCTTCACATCAATTCTCCCGATAAGTAATTTTTAATTGGTAATTTGTAATGTGTAATTTTCTTAAATTACCAATTATCCATTACCAATTAATTAATCGCTTCCACTTCTTCTTTACTGAGGCCGGTCATCTGCATAATAAAATCAAGTTCACAATTCGCATGTTTCATCAATTTTGCCGTTTCAAGAGCTTTTTTGTATGAACCGTCGGAAAAGCCCTGTTGTATTCCTTGCTCAATTCCTTGCTCAATCCCCTGTTCAATTCCTTCGGCAAAGGCGATTTCATGTTCTTCGGCTCGCTGTACTGCAATATCTGTTTCATAATCATATTCTGCCAGTAACATATTCAATACCTCCTTCGTCTTGCGTTTTAGATATTCACGCAAAATATTATTTTCTATACATTCTTCAACGGCTTTTTCAAAACCGTTTTGACTATCTATCTCTTTCCACTTGCGCACCGTTTCCACAAATATACTGTATTCCTGCATTGTCCGGCAATTTTCCAATACGGGATGACGGTTTTGCCGGTTTATGTTTATTACTTTAACGGTCAACTCAAGATTAGTTTCCGTTCCTCTTTCTATAAAGGCCTCCGATAGTTTCAGAGTTTTATCGGAAGGATATGGTTCCTCACCGTTATAAAAAACATAAAACTCAGGAACCGGAATTTTTAAAAGCTTACGGCTGTATTTTTCTTTTGATTCAAAGAGGGTTTCATACAAGCGGCTTACATACTCAAGACAGCGGAGAGGCATATTGGGATTTATCGTCGATTGGTGTTCTGCAAGGACTATTATTTTGTTATCGACAAGATAAGACACATCATTATAGAATGCCATATAGAGGATCTGATCGAGCCTGACCGTTTTTAGCTGCTCTGTATCTTTCAAGTCCGTTCCATGCAGAGCATTATATAGCGATAAAAAATTCTCTTTTGCTTTTTCGTCTTCACTGAAAAGGTCGACGAACACCGAGTCTTTATATTTTCTGTTTGAAGTACTCATAACTTATGCCCTCTCTTGCTTTAATTATACCATATCTTCAGTAGTTTTAAAGGAACATTTTTTTTAATTTAACCGCAAAGGACACTAAGAGCGCAAAGGAATTTAAGGGGAGCTTTGTTTGAAGTATTCTTTACTTTCCTCTTTGCGAACTTTGCGGCCTTGGCGATTTTTTTAATTTAACCGCTTTTACCTCTTGGGCAAAAAGAAGGGAAGCGCCCAAAAATGCCAGCGCACAGAGCGCTGTTTTTACATAATTTTTCTTCATACATCAATGCTCCCGATAAGTAATTCATAATTCCCAATTAGTTAATCGCTTCTACTTCCGCTTTGCTCAGACCGGTCATCTTTTCGATAAATGGGATTTCACAATTCGCTTGTTTCATCAACCGTGCTGTTTCAAGCGCTTTTTGGCGAGAACCTTCTGCAAGACCGCGTTCAAGACCTCTTGCTTCACCTTCATCCATCGCCTCCATCAAAGCTGCCGGTAATATGCGATATTCTTTTCGTGCCAGTTCGCTCTGTTTTACTGTTTGTATCATCTTCTCTATCCTCCCTGTGTATTTTGTCGTTACTTCCCCGGTTTTTACGTACTGTAAAAAGCCTTGCAACTCTTGACTGTCAGCTTCTTTAAATGCGTTCGCATTGAGTATAATCTTTTTTGCATCTTTTACAAATATGCGGGCATCTGCTGTGTCGTACGCCGAAAATAAACCCGATACGCCTCCGCTTTATTTTCGGCTATCTCCTTGCATCTGCTCCGCCTCTTTGCAAAAGGTGTTTCAGTAGCGGCACGGATGCCGCTGGTTCCATACAGTAGCGATGTTTTGCCACAAGGCAAAACTCGTTTTTCCGATAGACAGGGATGTCTATCGGAAAAAACATCTCGATATCGTAGGACGTACCGAACTTGTCCTTTACCAGTACATCAAGCCGGATGGTTTTTGATCCAGAATTGGTTGTAACGGTGTTCTGGGATACCAGATAGGTGATTTTCTCGATCTTAACAGCAAACAGCATTTCTAGAAATTCTTTACAGATAGATTCATGTTCCATCACTTTGCAAAACATGAAGTCGTCAGAAATAGTTAATTCTTCAAATGGTTTTCTTCTCATGTTTGTCTCCTACAGTCCTTATATGACTTTTGGAGCAAAATGGCTAAGGAAATCAAGAAAAATCAACAACCCCGACGCAAGCGTCGGGGCACAGTGCTCAATGTTTCGCACGGTATGTTCTATAAGGTGGTTGCAGTCGGCTTTAATACCCTTTTGTTACGACGCAGAGCGTCGGGGTATTAAACCGCACGAATAAAACAAAAGATCCGTTTTTTATACATTCAATCAACAAGGCAATTCATAATCCTTCTTGCTGCCGTATTGCTGCTGACTAGTATTACTACCATTTATGGCAGATATGATAAAACAGCCTGATACGTTTTCCCGTCTGCTGGAAAAAACTGCGCGGAATTTTGTGTAAAATTCCGCACAGCAGGAAGGCAACCGCTCAAAATACTTTTGATACGGTTGCCACCATGGAGTATCCCCATTAAAATCCGACAAACTTATCCGGATCTGTTACCCCCATTTTGCCCGCATGATTTTTATATTCTTGAAGCTGATTTTGAGGAACCTTTATTCCGCCATTCTTCAACTTGCTGCAGCCCTTAAAAACATCCGTAAAGTAAGTACCTTGATCATTGTAATTACACATAAGTTTTAGTCCTCTCAAATTTGCGCAACCTTCAAAACATTGCCACATATTCTCAACATTTGAATGAATATCGGGACCGTCGGTTAAAGCAACACAGTATTTAAAACACTGCCCCATATCTGTAACGCTTGAAGGAATATTGGGAACTTGGGTTAAATTTTTGCAGCCTTGAAAACAGCTGTATATATCCGTAACGCCTTGAGGAATAACGGGAGCGCTGATTAAAGCCTTGCAGTCTTGAAAACAATACTTTATATTCGTAACGTTTGAAGGAATAACGGGAGCTTCGGTTAAATTTTCGCAGCCGTCAAAACAGTGCTCCATATCATTAACGCTATCTGGAATAACGGGAGCTTTGGTTAAAGCTGTGCAGCCTCGAAAACACTCCTTCATACTCGTAACGCCTGAAGGAATCTTCTCTAGGGAAACAAGGTATTCACACTTAGTAAAACAGTTGTACATAGTAGTAAGCTCCGGAATACTGTCGGGAAGCTTAAGAGCAACTTTTTTACGGGCATATTGTATCGTTTTTGCGAGTCTTCCCCCCGATGACGGGTAGATATAGTCCCTTAAGTCATCCGTCGGTATAGTGCCGGTTATTTTGATATAGTTTATTCCATCGACAGCGTAAGAAGATGCGTAAGTAGATGAAAGATAGTACGCCAACTTATTATATCGTACGTCTATATATTTGGACTTTTCTAAGTCTCCGTTAGACTTGATTTCCCATACTTCTGCAATACCATCGTCTATGACTTTCGATGTTACCGTGAATTTACCTACCTCATTTGCGAGCGTTACGCCGGAACCGACTCGAAGCACCGTCGTCGCCGTGTAGCTTTGCGGCGTTATGCGCGCGACGTGCGCGTGTGACAAAATGCCGTCAACGGTTATCGCCTTTCCGGTCGCCAAATACACGTCGTTTTTCCCCGGTGTATTTGTATCGCCGCCGGTTGACGGGGTAACAATTGCGGAGTCTTTCATCTTAAAGGTGCCGCCCTCTGAGGAAGTGAAATACACACCGCCGCCCGTCTCTGCCTTGTTGTCTTTTATTTCGCCGCCGGTCATTTCAAAGACGCCGCTGTTGTACACGCCGCCTCCCTCTCCGGTGTACGAGGTGCCGTTCCATCCCGCGCCGTTGTCTGAGATATCGCCTTGAATCATGCGGAGCGTGCCTCTCTTCGTGCTGTTTCCGCTTACATACACGCCGCCTCCCCTTCGCGCTCTGTTCAATTTTATGGAGCCACCGTTTATAATGAGCGTTCCATTTTGGCCGACGTAAGCTCCGCCGCCATAGTCGGCTGTGTTGCTTTCAATAGAAGCGCCGCTTTTGAGCGTAAAGGTACCTGCATGTATATAGACTCCGCCGCCGTCGCCGCTGCCGCTGCATGTATTGCTTATTATTTTGCCGCCGGTCATCTCACTCGATGAACCGTCGGACATGCATAGTGCGCCGCCTATAAATGTTGCCGTATTCCCCGTAAGAGTCGCGTTGGTGAGAATCAGCGTGCCATTATTGTCAATACCGCCGCCATTGCGCGCTTTATTGTTTCTTATTTCGCCGCCGGTCATTTTAACGGTGCCTTTGTTGTACACGCCGCCGCCCTCTCCGTATTTGTTGGCGCCGGTATCGCCTATTGCTTCGCAGTCGGTAACGCTTGAGCCGGTCATAATGAGCTTCCCGCTTGTCTCGACGTATACGCCGCCGCCGTTCTCGGTCGCCGTGCAGCCGGTGATAACTGAATTTTTCATAGTAAAGGTGCCTTCTGAGGTTACATACACGCCGCCGCCTGCTTTATTCGCCGAACAGCCGGTGATCTTGCTTGAATCGTGCATTTCAAAGGTTCCGCCGCCTACATACACGCCACCGCCGGAGTTCTTCGCCGAGCACTCGGTGATAACGCTTGAGCCTTTCATAATGAGTGTACCGGACGGATTTATGTATGCGCCGGCGCCGCCTGAGTGGCTGGAGGACGTTGCACCGTTTTTAAGCGTTATGTTTTCAAGGGTGAGTATGTCTGACACATCAAAGATACCATCCTTACCGTCTGCGTTCAAAACGGCGGAAGAGCCGTTGCCCTTTATGGTAAGTTTTTTTCCTTTTTTGATATTAATTATGCCCTTATCGCCCACGGCATCCGTTGCCTTTATTTCGCCGTCTATGGTAAGGGTAGCGTTATCGGGTGCGCTTTTAACCGCACGCGCAAGGTCTTTCCACGTTGCCGGATTCTTTAAGGTCGACTGGTAAAACTTCACCGTTACGGTTTTATCTGCGGTTACATTTGAAAGCGTATAGGTGCCGTTCGTTCCGTTTACTTCGTCATTGTTCTTTTTCCAGCCGGCAACGTTCCAGTTTGTATCGGACTTCGCGGTAAAGGTTACCGAACTCCCGTGCGTAACCGAAACGGTACTGCTTGTTGTCGGGGTGTCTGAACCGGCTTGAATCTTTCCTCCCGCTTTTCCGTCTACGATTTCTACGCGGAACGTTACGGCGTAGGTCTTCACAACTTTGTAATAAATCGTTTTTACCGGCGTTGCAGCAAAGCCTGTGCCGTCCGTGTAATACTCCAGCTTGTACTGCTTTTCATTGCCGCCGTTTAACGGAAGCGGTACGGTAACGGGATTGCCGTCGTATGGAATAGATGTGCCGGTATCAGTACGCGTACAGTGTACCGTCGTATTTGCCGTTGCGGAAGCTATACGTATTTCTGCTTTATCACCATCGGTACCGATAATGATCGGATCAGTGTCGCTGCTTCCGCTTCCGCTTCCAGGAATCTTTTCTCCCTTCGTGATGCGGACAATTTCCGTTTCCGGTTTATTCGGCTTTGTACTTGCGTTCACTATGTCAGAAGCTAAGCCTTTTTTGTCTATAAGTTTAATCGTATAGTCTTTTTTTGCGGCGCCGAGTTCAACCTTAACATCGGTTTGATAGTACAGCACCCAGCTGCTATCGGTGGGAATAGCATCGTTAGGCTGGTTGCTCAGCTTTTCTACATCGGAATGTGTAATAAAGACCGGATCTTCCGGCTTGGTAAACGCGGTTTGCGCTTCATTAACCGAAAACGTATAGGGTGTTCCGTTAACCTCAATACAGGCAAGGTCTTTATGCAAAAGCCCCCCCCCTGCTGTCTTATCCATATCCGGTACCGTGATGCACAGCACGTAATAAGCGGACGTCCCCTTCGTTTTTGCAACGGCATAGCCCGGCTTCGGAGGCGGGGTATTCGCTTTAAGAGGAATGGTAAAGGTTTGTTTAAACGGCGGCCGTCCGTCATTGGCATACAGGGTGATGGTAGACGAGATATCTTCTTCGCCCCATTCGGCTTTTTTCAAAAAAGAGTCTTTATATACAAGCTTCAAAGTATCCGCCGAAGGCTGTATCAGTTTATAATCGGTACCGGCTGCGGGTTTTGCCCCGGCAAAATGAGCGAACTCGACAATCTTTCTTGTTTCGGACGAGGACGGCATAACAAACCAAAAGGACTTGGGGTTCTGTACTTTCAGCGTAACGGTAACATCGTTTGCAGAGGCGACACTTGGGATACTGCTTCCATCATTATAGGTTTTCTTGTCTATAGTCGAGCTTTGTATAAAGGCCTCGGAAGACCAACGACTCAAATAGTCGTCTATATCTGCGGTAAACTGCTTACAGGTTGCAAACAAAAGAGTAAACAGTATTCCGGTTAAAACGATAAAAGCTTTACGCATAGAATGGCTCCCTATTATTATAGATAGAAATGGATACAAAAGAAATTAAGGTATAATAGCAAAAATCTTCTATAAAAAAATGTTTTTAACTCAAAAAGAACCTTAGTTGCTTAAAAAGAACCATGGTTACTCTATCGGGTATGACTTTGTTCGTGCGGAGAGCTTAATACCCTCCGCTTTAGCGGATATTCATAATTCTGAATTGTTTTTCCCTCAGTTTCGGTTTTTATCAAAAAAATGATGAATTATCCCCATTTTGTTAGCCATTTCTTCATCCGTGCTCTATAGGTAGTTATATATGCCTATGGAGGAACATACTATGAAAAAACACAACCGTCGATACAAAGATTCTGTCTTTGTCGACTTTTTCAGCGAAGACAGGACTGCAAAAGCTAACTTTTTAGCGCTCTATAACGCGCTGCACGGTACTGATTACCAATCTACTGCTATTCTAAAGAACATACGGCTTAAACAAGTGCTCTATATGAGTTTTGCTAACGATGTATCGTATCTTGTGGATAATAAGATTATCGTGCTTGCAGAACACCAATCGACCATCAATCCTAATATGCCAATCAGATGTCTTGAATACATCGCTCGTTTGTATGAGCAGTTCTATAAATCGAAAGAAAAGTATAGCCGTAAACAGGTAGCTATCCCAACGCCGGAGTTTTATGTCTTTTATAACGGAAAAGAACCATATCGCGGTGATTCGCTCTTAAAACTATCTGATTCATTCACTCAAACACATGATGAATATGCCCTTGAATTATCCGTAAAAGTGGTTAATATCAATTATGATAAAACAAATGAAATACTTAAGCTCTGCAAGCCGCTGAAACAATACAGCTTGTTTGTTGATGCCGTACGCCGCAATATTGCTGTTGATAAGGAACACGGGTTTGAAAAAGCAATCAAAGAATGCATACAAAATGATATTTTACGGGAATATTTACAACGGAAATCGAAGGAGGTTCTGAATATGTTAATAGGTGAGTATGATTATGATACCGACATAGCAGTACAACGGGAAGAAAGTTTTGATATGGGGCGGTTAGAAGGTTCCCTCCAAGCAAAGCTTGAAACAGCACGATTGATGAAACAAGCAAATTGTGAAATTCCATTTATAGCAAAGATGACCGGCCTTACCCAAGCAGAGGTTGAATCAATTTGTAATGGATAATGTGTAATTAAGTCGGCCATTACAAATTACACATTACCGATTATTTTACACCCTCCACGCGGCCGCGGTTTCTCGCATACCGACAAAGCGTGCATAGATACCGTCTTGCTGCACCAGTTCGGAATGGGTGCCGTGCTGGACGATACTGCCCTTATCCATGACGAATATTTGATCGGCATTTTTGATAGTTGAAAGCCGGTGTGCGATGATGATTGCTGTTTTGTTTTTCAGCAATTCATCGAGGGCGCTCATCAGCTTTTCTTCGTTTTCGGGATCGACACTGGAAGTTGCTTCGTCGAGGATGACAATGGAACTCGGCTTGAGCATTGCGCGTGCGATAGAAATACGCTGGCGCTCCCCGCCTGAAAGATTGCTGCCGCCTTCCTGCAGCACGGTATCGTAAGCGTTCGGCAGTTCCATAATAAAGTCGTGACATTGCGCTGCTTTTGCCGCTGCAATAACTTCTGCGTCACTTGCATCCGGTTTTCCGAATTTAATGTTGTTCTTTATTGTGTCTTCAAACAAGTACACATCTTGGAATACAAATGTAAAGTTCGATAAAAACGCATCGTACACAAAGCCTTTTATATTGGTATCGCCGAGTTTTATTTCTCCTGAATCGACATCCCAAAAGCGAGCAATCAGCTGGCACAAACTGGTCTTTCCCGAACCGGAATAACCGACCAGCGCAGTTGTACTATTTTTCGGAATACTCATATCCACATTGCGGAAAAGTTTTTCTTCTGACTGCTCCTTTCCGCCGTAGCCAAAGGTAACATTTTTGACGGTGATATCGTCATTTCCCTGCGGCAGGAGCGAACCTTCCGGTAAGGCTTGAATATTTTTAACCGTAAACAGCGTATCCAAATTCTGTACCGCAACACCGCGCATCCGCTGCATGGTACCGGCTATTTCAAACCCGCCGAATACCACAAAGCTCGCAACAATCAGCATCAGCGTTTTTTCCACATCGATTGCCCCATCTGAATACCGATATAAAGCGCTCACAATAATTGCGGTTGTCCCCAGTTTTAGCAGGAGCGAAAAAACAAGCAATGAAGGCATCAGTGTTTTTTCTACCGCAAAAAAACCGGTTTTACTTTTTTTAATACTCTCCGTTACGTTTTTTATCGCTTCGCTTGTCCTACCGAATGCCTTTACCACACCGACCCCCTGCACATACTCCAAAACATCGGTATGCAGTTGCAGCTTCAGCTCCGTCAGTTTTGTCGTTACCGCATCGGTCCTCTTTTGGAATAGATTGTTGAATACAATCGCCACGACAAGGGTGATAAAGATGATACAGCCGGTCGTCATATCATACGGGAAAACAAACAGCGCCATGATCACCGTTTGAATACCGCCTGCAAACATCATTTCGAGAATCATCATATTGATGGTTTCAACATCGGTAATCACCGTTGTCAACGCTCCCGAAATATCGCCGAGTTTACTTTCGGAAAAATATCCCATGTGTACGTTTTTCAGTTTATCTCCGATGACAAGCCTGTTCTCCGCCCCCATCGTATACGAGGCGATATTTTTATTGCGGTCGGAAATATAGCCGAAAATAATTTTTCCCGTAAGGCTGACAAGCATAATGCAGAACACCGTGATAATATTACTCCGTGTAACCGGCTGTGATTGAAACACCGCACGGCTGAGCGTTAGCAAAAAATACCCAAGCCCACCGAGCGTAAAGCCTTCGAATATGCTTTTAAGCATATCGCAAATAAACATCGTTGTTATACGCTTTGATTGCTTCCCCGCAATCGCGTAAATCTTCTTCAATAAATCAAACATAGTTTTACCATTCCTTTATAAAACGTTTAAAACTTTAAAACACATAATCCGTACACCGAGAACGGTAGGGGCTTCTTATCCGAATACCGCTTTTCGGAGAATCGCATTTATCTGATTTTGATAGCCTGTTCCAAAACTTTCAAGCACCGCGAGAATATCACTATCGATGCCGATTTGTATTTGTTTCTTTTCTACAGCCGATGGAACGTAATGCTCCGGATGAGCCGGTTTGAATTGTCGCAACTGTTCATCTGTAAATTCAGGAATATCGTCATCATACACGATAGGCTGTCTTTTAATCGCTTCTATTCTTTCAGCCGTTAATTTTTTTGATGAAGTCATAATACACCTCCTGCAATTTTTTTTCTGCTTGCCGTGCAGATATGATACGAGTTCTTCCATCTCGTTCAGTATGATATACTACAATAATCAGCAAACCATGTAAGCTACCGACACTGTAAAAGCGATCTTCCTCAGATGAATGCTTTTCATCATAAAGTGTGATCAGATAGGGATCTAAAAAAACGTCTGTTATCTCATCAAAACCAAATCCGTGTTTTTTTATGTTATCACTGTTCTTTTGGCTATCCCATTCAAATAGATTATTTTCTGATATAATTGTATCACCCATTAGAACCTGCCAAAACCACTATATTCTTACTGCTCATTTACCATTCCTTTATAAAACGTTTTTGCAGCTTGGTGCATGAATAACCGCAATGTTCGTAAAACGCATGGGCTTCCGTGCGGTGCTCGCCGGAGTTGAGGCGGATAAAATGATAATTCCGTGCAGCAGCTTCAGCTTCCAAGGCCTGCACTAATTGTTTGCCGATACCCTTATGCTGATATTCAGATAAAAGAGCCAATCCCAAAATGTTAAAGCCGGGCTCTTTGTACAAAAGCTCATACGATTCGGCATGAATAAAGCCGACCACAGTGTGCGTTTCATCATCTTCGTACACCCGTATAAAATGCTGGCGGTCTTTTAAGAGTTTTGCAATCTGCCGTTCAGTTACCGCTTCTGTTGTTTTATAGCCGAGCGAAAATTCGCTTATATCCCGAATAGCCTTTGCGTCTGTTAGCTGTATAGTTCGTATCATGTATTTCTCCTTCATTCAATTGGTAATTTATAATGTGTAATTTGTAATTGGAAAGTATTTATCTTAAATTACCCATTGATCCTACCGTTTCCAACATTTTATTACTCTCACTTTCATCGATAGTGCCGAAGAAACGGTCAATAGGAGAAAGTTCTTCCGGTATATATTTTTTGTTCATAAAAACTTTAGATAACCGTGCAAGAAGTGCCACACATTGTTCATATGACAAATTATCAAGCTCTGTAAGTATCGAATTAAAAGCAATATCAGACATCCTAACCTCCTTCAATTAATTTGTAATGGATAATGTATAATTTGTAATTGAGAAGTATCCACCTTAACTGTCCATTACAAATTATACATTAAATTCCCAATTATCGCATTACCCATTATCAATTATCCCTGCTGCTGATATGGGACCGCCACATTTTTTGATAGAGTGGAGAGCGCTGTAACAGCTCGGTATGCGTTCCCTCAGCGGCGATTTTTCCTTTATCCAGTACGATGATTTTATCGGCATTGACAATCGTGGAAAGCCGGTGCGCAATCATAATAACGGTCTTATTTTTTACGAGGTTATCGATGGACTGCTGGATAATGGCTTCGTTTTCCGGGTCGGAGTAGGCGGTTGCCTCGTCGAGTACCACAATGGGACTGTCTTTTAGTAAGGCACGGGCAATGGTGAGCCGCTGACGCTCGCCGCCTGAAAACTTGCTGCCTGCGTTTCCCGCATTGGTATCATATCCGTCGGGCAGGCTTTTGATAAAGTCGTGAATACTGGCTTTTGTACAGGCGGCTTCGATTTCCGCATCGGTTGCATCCTCTTTTGCCATCTTGAGATTTTCCCGAATGGTCTTATTGAACAAAAAGTTTTCCTGCGACACGTAGGTAACCAGCTGCATATTCCGCTCTAAGCTCATGCTCCCGATATCAGCGCCGCCGATGGTGATGTGTCCGCTATCGATGTTCCAAAAACCTGCCAGCAGTTTTGCAATGGTAGACTTACCGCTGCCGGAAGAACCGACAATCGCGGTCAGCTCGCCTTCTTTGGCGATAAAGTTCAATCCGTCAAATACCTTTGTGCTGTCTTTGGCAGCGGCACCGTTTACCGCGTTACCTGCCGCAGTATCCTGAGCAGCGGTACCGGCTGTTTCGCACAGCGCTCCGCCGTAGCCGAACACGACATTTTCAAAGCGTACATCATACCCGTGCGGTGCAAGGGCGGTATCTTGCCGTACCAGCTCCGGTAAATCGAGTACCGATTGAATCTCACCGAACACAACACGCACATTCGCCATCGTATCCATGTACGTCATTGCTTTGAGGAGCGGTTTATATGAAGCATAAGAAAGCAGCACGCACATGATCAGCACCGGCGTGGTAATGCCGCCTGTCATAAACAGATACAAGCCGACCGGCAGTACGACAAGGAGCGTAGACGGCAGCACTTCCATCGCCGCGGTCATCGCAAAACACACGCTCAAATACCAGTCGAGCATTGAGTCCCGGTTATCCTCCACCGCTTTTTGGAATTTATCATACGACGATGCCGACTTGTTAAATGCCTTGATCACTTTTATCCCTTGAATATATTCGACCGCGGCGGCATTCATTTTTTTTGATGCTTCGATGTATCGTTTCGATTTTGCTTCATAGTCTTTCATCATCAGCATCGAAAAGAGCATGCCGAGCGGCAGTGTTACGAGATTTGCAAGTCCAATCTTCCAGTTCAGTATAAAAATGATAACGACAATAACGATCGGAATGATAACGTTGGCAAGCACTTCGGGAATAACGTGCGCAATCGGCTTTTCCATTTTATCTACTGTTTCTACCACAAACTGCGACCACTTGCCGCTGCTTTTTTCTTCTATCGTACCCATCGAAAGGCGGCTTAATTTTTCAACCACTCGCTTCCGTGTATCTTCAATAATGCTGAATGCCAGATTATGCGAACCAATGGTAGATATCGAATGTCCGATAATCGCTCCGGCAAAGCCTGCAAAAATAAGCCCTGCATACGGTAATAAAATGCGGTAGTCCGTTGCGCCGTTTATCAGCTGTGTTACAATAGACGCAACTGCAAAGTAGGGCACAATGCTGCACGCAACACCGATAATTGCGACAACCACCGAAAAGATGATTGCGCCGATATGCTTTTTTAAAATATCCATATATTCTCCTCTCCCATAAAAAGTCAAGAAGAAAGTATCAACTTTCGATTGACTTTTTACGCACGTTCGCAACAAAGTGAGAACGTGCAGATGATATACAAGTTTGCGCTTGAGCGAACTTGAGTAAATAAAAGCCGTGCCATTTGTACGGCTTTTATTTTACACTCCATAAAAAATCTAACCCGAGTTTTTAAAAGATTCCTACTATCTCCTGATAGATCAGGATTGCTGCCGTGGTTTTATTTCCCCATTACGGAAGCCCTAAAACAGCTTTCCATCCCGCCTCAAAAAAAGCGGCGAGCGTATGGGCATATTTTAATGCGGTTTCTTTTGGATAATTGTGCAACACAAGTTCGGCAAGGGAAGCGTAATGCGCATGCACAAGGATATGCCATTCATCATCTTCCAAATCCCGAAAAGAAATACCCCGCCGCTTTAATTCGGCAAGGAACTTTTTAGTTTCCCGCATTTCGGCACGTACCACCATATCCTGAAAATCTGCGTATTTTGTACCGGCTGAACACATCAGCAAAAGCTGAAATATTTCAAAATGTGCATAGATATACTCGATCATGCTGCACAAGGTTTCTTCTTCATGTTTCCACAACTGTAAAAGATCATCGTTTTTTACTAATGCGAACTGCTCCGCTGCGGCATCGTTATACATTTGAGAAATAGTTTGAAACACCGGTTCTACTATGGCGCCGAAGAGCGCTTCCTTATCCGTAAAATGATTATAGAATGCACCGTTGGTTACATGAGCTTCCTTGCAAATTTCCCGAATGCTTGCCCGTTCAAAGCCGAACGCCAAAAACTGCTCTTTTGCACATTGCAGCAGATTTTCGTGTGTTTGCTGAAAATTCCCTGGTATACAATCACCCTCCAACAGAATCTATTGAACCGGTACAGGATATTATACCGATAGCTATCTTTTTAGCTATAATATTACAACGTAATATTACACTGTAATTTAGACTATAGCGCAATCAGAAGAAATATGCAAGATGATACAGTTCTTGGCTGAGGTTATGAGTAGCACACTCTCTTGTGTTATAAAATGGATGATGCTATAGTAGAGCAATACTAAGGAACTCCTTAGATTAGACATTCAGGCTCTCTCTATAGAGCCTTTAAAGAGCATGTGGAGATTACCATGATGGAAAAAATAGTAAAATCGTTGCACCGCAAAAGCTGTGTAGGGCTTATGGCACTGTGCGTGCTGATTTTTAGTGCTTGCCGTTTGCCATATACGGTAAAAAATGCCCGTTTTAAAAACGAGTTTTCATGGGTGTATGCTGAAAAAGATTTTAACTTTAAAAACGCCGGTAGGGTGCAAGGAACTTTTACATTACCTAAAAATGTTAGGCATAAGGGATTGAGTTTTGTCGCAATGTTTCCGGCAACTTTCCGTAATAATAAGTGGAGTGCTGTTGTAAGGATGCCTTACAAGCTTACTCTTAGATGGGACGGCGGCAGCTTAAAAAGAGAAGAGGGAGAAGCAAAAAGTGATTGGTTCGGACTTAATGTGTATTTCCCCGAGGAGGAGATAAGGAAACTGCCGGTACAACAAGCAATTACCTATACACTGGAATATGAAGCCGGTGTATACACGGAACTGCTGGATACCGCTAAGCTTGATAAGCGCACCGATCTGCAGGATCATCCTGAAAGCTATCAGGGCTTTTATGATGCGGTATTGGTCGTAGCCGAGCGCTCAACAAAAAAGATGCCATAAGCTTAAAGTTAAAAATGAAGGAAATATCCCAGGAAAAGTAGTTAAGATAGGTGCATATCTCTCAGAGAATGAAAATATAGTAGATGGACAAAGATGGATAAAAGAAAGAGAAAATTTCGCAACAACAAGACAACTTGAAAATACAGAATTAAATCCAGGCGAAGAAAAAGAAATAGAAGTTAAAATACAAACAACTATAGAAAAAGCATTAAACAAAGTTATGGATACTAAATTTGAAATAATTGAAACATCAAACAATATAGGAATAAAAGATGTTAATTCAGTAGAAGGAAATAATTCTACAAATGAAGATGATAATATTAATCTAGATATTGTTATAGTTAGAGATTTTACTGTGATATATATTACAATTTTAGCAGCGATAGCAGCAGTAGGATTAGCGTTTAGAAATAAAATAATACAAATTTTTAAAAAATTTAGAAAAAAAAGAAATACAGAAAATACAAAAGATAAAGGAATGGATGAAACTTTAAGAAAGGAGGTAGTTGATGACAAACAAGAATAAAAAAAGTAGTACTATAGAAAATAATGATATATTTATATATTTTAGTATAGCTTTAGTTACAGTTGTTCTTATGTTAATAGCACCTATGCTTAATAAAGGAATATATGCAAAGACTAGTACACTTCCAGCTAACTTTGACGACAAGGGGAAAGCACAACAGACAGCTTTAACAGAAGAATCAGGTAAAGCTTTAGAAACATATATGAAGCCATATGAAGATTCAGTAAATATGACTAGATCATATCAAGAAGAAAATAAAAGATATTTACATAATCAAAGAATAGACCCAGCAGAGCAGGAAAAGCTTCAAATTGACGAATATAAGGGTCCTAGAATTAATGAACATAAGAACTTCCTTCCAGAAGGATACTTCTGGGATGAAGGTGCAAAAAAAATGCAAGAGTTATTGGGACCTGGAGAAGATGGAAAAATAAATCCTAATATGGTAAAAATGTCAATTTTGCAAGTGAACTTCTTAACCCATATGCAGGTATACTTTGTTTTTATGAAGGAAAAAGACTTCCATCAGGTTCACAGTTAAGTGCTGAGATGTATAAAGCTGGATTAGATAATTCAGTTACAGGTTCATATTTAAGAGAAAGCATTTTCAAAGATAAAAATATAATGGAAACATTAGAAGGAAAAGTTAATGAAAATGAAGGAGGATTTGATGGAACATATACTAGTAAGACATTCCCAGTAAAAACAACAGTTACTCATCCGGATTTTGCTTTAAGAGGAGGTCTTACAGAATATTTTGGGAATGATGGTCAAGCATATAAACCAATTATAAAAGGAAAGGCAGGAGGAGAAGGACTTAAGGTAGGAACTCAAAGAGGATTAGGAATACCTTCAGATATAAATCCAAATGTTATACAGGCAGATTCAAGAACTGTTCAAAATGCAATAAAGGCAAAGGAAGAAGATGATAAGAATACTCTTAACACGGTGTTTACAGGTACAGCAAATCAAGAACTCTATATTCCAAGAGATTGGACTTCTATATTTCCAAGTGATAGTGAATATTTTAGCCAAGAGATAAATAAAAAAGGAGGTAGAACTTTATATACAAATAAAAGGATAAACAAAAAAGGAGGGCTTAAATATGAAACTGATGATGAACATGATGGGAATTATGAAGATATAACAGGTGGACATAAGCTTTCTATAGAAAGAAACTATAACTGCAGATTATTGGTCATTTCCTGGACTTATGTCACAACTTAGAACTAGATACTGGGGAGATGGTAAAGAATATATTAAAGATGTAATACAAGATACTAAAAAGCCAGGTCAAAAGGGTGTTGATTCAATTCAAGATGCAGTTTGGCAAGTAGATGATGTGGACCATGTACAACATCCAAATGCTAATACTAGTCCTGAAGATAACAAGAAAAAAGCAGCAAAAAGAACGGCAATAAATCCTGTTGAAGCAAAGAAGCTTAGAGATTTTGTTAAAAAGTATCAAACATATGAATTCAAATTTAATGAATGGATTAAAAATAATAATACACCAAGAGAATTGATTTGGGATACTGATGGAAAACAAGCTAAAGTTGTAAACCATCCAAAAGAACCACAAATACGATATATTTTACCAGTTGGATTTCATCAAGATAAAGAAATAACAACAAAAGAAGGAGAAAAGGTAAAAGCACCAAATCCAAAATATCAATATCAACCTAAAATTGAGTCTGCAGATCCAAATGGTAAAAGTTTAAAAGAAGTATCAAAAGTTAAATTTGATACCAAAACACAAAAATGGTTAATAGGACCATATAAACTTAAATATTTTACTCATCAAATGACTGAAGAAGATGCTACAAATTATAATTTTGATGATCCTACACTTCCAAGACCAAAAACATTTAAAGTTGGTAAAAGAGACAATGATAATTTAATGGCCGATATAACAGAAGTACAACTATATGGTGTGTATGAAAATGATGTGCAAAATCCACAAAAAGAAAATCCAAATAAAGAAAAAGAAAAAGATTCAATTGATCCAAATAGATTTGGGATGAAAGCATCAGATGATTCTAAATATAAGTTTATAAAAAGTTGGAGTTTTTTAACAGAACATGGGGAATTAGAGCCAACAAAATATCCTAAGAGTGAAGAAGCATTTTATTTTGCTGTAAAATATGATCCAGCACTTCATAAAATTGCTAAAGCAAGATTTGTTTTTGGATATATGGTACAAGGTGTAAAATATTCAAAAATTACAGGTACATATAATATAGTATATGTAAAAGATGCTCAACAAAGAAAAAATAAGAGTGATAAAAATGGTAATAAAACAACTGCAAGTATAAATGGTAAGATTGTAAAAGGAAAAGATAAAAGATTATATTTATATGGAAAAGATATAAATGGGAATGACTATCTTTTAGGAGAACTTCCTTCAGGAACTAATATAGATGGGAAGACACCGATTAAAATAGAAAATATGAATATTTCAGCTGATGTTGCAGATAAATTAAGAAAATCGGGTGCAAAATTCCCTGATGATGTAAATAAAGCAATAGATGATTTATTGAAATCAGATTCAAAAGGTGAAAACTTAAAAAAAGTATTAGATCCAGAAAAATATAAAAAAGTTGTGGACTCATTATCTAATTTTAAAGATTGGAGTAAATTAGATAAAAATCTGTTAGGAAATTTAGGAATAGATTTAGGAAAATTAGGAAACATAGGTGGATTATCAGGGATTTCTGGAATTACAGGAAATATACCGGGATTAGGAGGAAGTCTAGGAAATTTAGGTGGATTTAATTTAGGAGGTTTTGGTGGTAATAAAGCTGGAGATGGGCCTATAAAATCACTTCAAATAAAAGGTAAAAGAGGAAGTTTAGCAGAAAATGAAAAATATGATGTTGGTGGACAAAGAACAGGACATGAGCATACAGTTACAAATGGACCTACATATACATATGGTGTTAATCCACCAGATTTATTGAGAAATGTTATACCTATACTTAATGGTAATATTGCGGGTAAATATTATTCATTTGCAGGAGTAGGAAGTGTTCAAGTTGTACATCATAACATACCAACTCCAGGAACATCTGGATATGGAGGTTTTAACGAAAATAATGGTTCGAGAACTCGTGATGAATTTCCTAATGAAGAAATTAATATGGAATTTGAAGCTGAATATAATGTTGTAATACAACCAATAGTAAGCTTAGACAATGGTGCAGCAAGATGGGGAGAAGAAATAGCATTAGAACTAGAATTCGACCATTTAGATATACCACCAACAACAGATACACCAACACCAGGAAATCCACCATCAAACCCACCAACAACACCACCAACATATCCAACACAATTAAAATTACCAATTGGTGGTACAGTTTGGGAAGATAATATTCCAGATGATAAAAAACATACAGGATATAATAATATATTAGGTAGAGAAGATAAAGGAGTACCAGGTGTAAGAATAAGGATACATAGAAATTTTGTTAAATTAAATCCTGATAGGTCTGTTGCAAAAATATTAGAAAAAAGAGTTGCAAGAGTATATAGAAGAGATACTGGAGAAGAAATAGATCAAAAAAAAGATCCAATAATTTCTGATGAAAATGGACAATGGGGAGGATATGATATTCATGATGTTGGATTCTCAAAAAGAGAATTAGATAGTATAAATCATCTTAAACCAACAGATGAATTAAATATTCAAGATCATGCGATATTATTTGATGTAACATTTGATTTTGATGGTATAATGTATGAACCAGTAATACCACTTCAGACAGAAGCAGATAAAGATAATCCAAATACAAATATATTTGCTAATAATCAGTCAATATATAATGCAACAACAACACAAGAAAAAGAGAAATATTTAAAATCATCATTTGCAATTGAAAATTTTGAGGATAGACAAAATTATGATAGAAAACATGCTGAAATAACTGGTGGAAAAGCACAAGATGCAAATCTAAATACAGAAGGAGCAGCACAAGCAGTTGATAAACAAGGTAATAGAATTAATAATACTACTAAACTTGACTATGCAGGTAAGGCAGAAAATACTGAAGGTACAACTACAAAAAGATTTAGTAGTGAATATCAAATGAAATCAACAGAAGGAAGACAATTAGATAATAAGTATTTTGATGATTTTATTGAAGCATCTACAATGTTTTTAGGAATAAATCTTCCAACAAACGAACAAGTAGTTTATGATAATAATGGATATTATGACCAAAGAACAGGTGGAGATAGTAATACAGATAGAGATAATGCAGGAAATGGAAATACAGAAAATGTAGGATCTCGGACCAACACTTCCTGGAAACAAAAATAATTTTAATGCAGGAATTGGTGGAAGATTAAGTCCAAAAAGAGTAGTAAATAATTTTACAAATAGATTAAATGGAAATGGAATACTTCCAGACCCAGAAGCAGATAAAAGAAGAGTAGATGATTTTAAAAAGAGAGGAAAAGAATTTTTAGGGGGTCTACTTGGAGGAAGTAGATTTGGAAGAACAGGTGGAACTAGAGTTATAGGTGGAAGAGCAAGTGCGAATCCTAATACATTATGGGGAAAAATGCAAAGATTTGATGTTAAAGCATCAGAAATATTAGATAAGGTACTAGAATATGGAAATCTAACAGGAGCAATTTTTGATAAAATGGTTGATCTTGGTGCTATAAAAAGAAATCCATTAGAAAAATTATTAACTAAAGCAAATAAGGCAGTAAATACACTTCAAGATATAATTGCAGATGGAATGGTAATGGGTTCAGGTATTGAAAATATAATTAAAAATGGAGGAAATAAGGCACAAGTATTAATAGATATGTTAAAAACTACAAAAGCAGGAAATAAGATTAATGATTGGATATACAAAAAAACAGGAATTCCAATTAATGTTATAACAGATGCAATAACAGCAAATTTACCAGAAAATTTATCACCTGAAGACCTTATAAAATATATAGGTTCTAATCCAAATAATAATTTCTCAGATGGAATACCAGTAGATACAAGAAGAGCACAAAGAGAACTTGGAATATCAGGTGAAGAAGTAGTAAGAAGACTTAATAGTTTAGGAACTAGATTTAAACTTGTAGATCCAAAGAGTATAAATGAAGAAACTAATTTAGATGAAATACTAAAAGGAAACGCAGGAGCATATGCAGGTCAATTCTTATCAAAAGTAGAAAATAATGGTAAGTTAGATGCTACAAACTTACAAAAAGCTATAGAATATGGTGCAACAGCAGCTTCAATACTAGATGAACTTGCAAAAACAGGTGCTATAAATGTTAATATAGCAGGAGCTAATTTAACAATTAATGGTGATGCTAAAGATATGTTAAATCAAATATTACAACAATCAGGTGTTGCAGGAACTGCAATATCAGACCTAATAAATAATGGTAAGATTGATATGAAGAATATTTGGGAAAAAATAAAACAAGACGGAGGTATTGACCTTGGAATATGGGAAAATATAATTAAGTCTGGTGATATAGATAAAGCAATTTGGCAAGGAATTGGTGGAGGATATACTTCACTTCGGAGGTTCAGAAAGTGCAGAACCTGTAGATGAATATGTAACAGATAAATATGGACAATATGCAGGAACATATTATAGTCAAAGATCATATATGAATGAAATAAATCTAGGACTTAAGAAAAGACGTGTAGATATGGAAATAACTAAGGATCTAAATAGTGCTTTAGTTATAGCAAATAGAAAAGCATATAATTACTTATATAAATCATTATATAATGAATATTTAACACAAAATGAAATTGCACAAGGAAAAGGTAGAACAGTGTTACTTGCTGATATGAATAAGATTCAAGGAGCAAGAGACAAGAGCAAAACACAAAGATTTTTAGATATATATAAGACAGATTATATATATAGGACAGCAATGTACTCTTCAAACCCAGATGTAAAAGCATTACTTAAAAAAGAAATTGAAGAAGAACGATCATTTGATAAGACGGCAACATTACAATCAGGTAGACATGAGGATACAAGACAGGTTGATGTATATTTAACATATAAAATAAATGTAGTTAATAGTTCTGCTACAGATGCTATATATGTATCACAAATAAATGATATACATTCAGATAAGATGGAAATTATACAAGAAGAAATTCAAAAAGAAGTACAATTAGATCCTAAGAGTCGTGATATTGAAAAAGAAGGTATTGAACTTGCAAATATAAAGAAGAAAAAAATACCTGAAAGTGCATATTTAAAACACGATAAAAATGAAGAAATAACAAATTTAGATTTATCAGAAGTTGATCAAAAGAAACTAGAAAAACTTAAATGGGATGCAAAAGGAGTACATGGAAAAGAAAGAATTCCAGATCAAGATGCAGGATATATAGCAACTCAAACAGAAGGGGATGTTAAAAATGCGGGATTTATGTTAAACCCTGGTCAAAGAGCAGATATATTTAATACATATAGAGTAAATAATGGTATTAATATACAACAAATTAAGAGTACAGATGCAGAATCATTAGGGGAACTTAAGGATAAGGTTGATAAAAAAGATGGTATATTAACACTTACAAAAGCTCTAGAACTTGGAGAATTTACAAATACAGCAGAAATAGGAGCATTTGCATCATATAATGTTCATACAGGAGCATATTCAGGTAAGGTTGATAGA
>ERZ773083.847-NODE-847-length-23023-cov-3.546282_pt1 | contig 23023 bp, 18 predicted proteins | sample MGYA00511465_ERZ773083 | MGnify/ENA primary metagenome ERZ773083 (study PRJEB29015, sample SAMEA2738001) | human oral metagenome | biome: human oral; feature: human-associated habitat; material: dental | place: China | collected 2060 ... | reverse complement strand
TTATACGAATCTTGGACGATTGGTATAGAAAGGGTATATAAAAAGTTGATTCATAATATAATACAACAACACCAAAAATGCCAAAAACGAGGTTTCGAGGCGAAATAAAGAGAAAGGATAAGAGTCACACAGACAGGTGTGAATCATAGGGTAGGGGGGATTAGCAGATTTTTTAGTTCTTAGAGGGTTAAAGATGACATATTAGACTTAAAAAAGTAAATGTTTTTTGGGTTTATTCTATAAAAAGTATTACTTTTGTAGCCGTTTTAGAATATGATACAATGCGTTTAGTTTTAAAGATAGTAATTTGTTTAGCACTATGGTTTTGCTTTGCTTGTGAGCAAGAGCAAAATATGCCTATTGAGGGTGATTTTAACATTGCAATGGTAGATGATAATTACAATGCCCCAGTAAAAGTGCGCATCATAAACAAAATCACAGGAGCTGATGCTTTTCAGTGGGAATTTCCTAATGGCAGTTATACTTCTTCTAATGCCTTTTATCCTGAGGATATTCGTTATACCGAGCCTGGTACTTATACTATTACAGCACATACCACCAATTTAGACGGTGAGGCGCGCACTTTCCAAAAATCGTTTACAGTTTACCCTGAGCTATCAGCTTTGTTTAGTTTTACTAAACAAGGGAGTGATATAGCACCTCTTACGCTTACTATTAGCAACCAAAGTGAGGGAGCGACTACTTATCAATGGTCGTTTGAAGGAGGAACGCCTGCTTATAGTTCGGAGAAAAATCCTACGGTAACCTTTGAAAAAGGGGGGATATTTACATTGCGATTGGAAACGAGTAACCACTCTCAGCGTCGGGTAATGGAGAAAACAGTAGTAGTGCGTGCGCCTTTAGTTGTTGCTTTTGAAATGACGAATGAATACCTTCATAATACACAAGCCCCTGTACGTATATTTTTGAAAAACCAATCGGTAAATGCCACTGCTTATCGTTGGAAAGTAAGTAGCGGGGCTTTTCAGCAAGAGAGCACTGATGAAAATCCGTCGTTTATACTTCCTACTGCAGGAACGTATCAAATAGAGCTTACAGCTAATAACGACAAGCAAACTTTATCCGAAAGGAAGAACTTTACGGTAACAGCAGGTGATAATCTTATTACCTTTACAGATATAAAATTAGGTATCAATACTAATAAAACAGTAGGTTGCTATTTTTCTTCTTTTTTAGGGGAAGTACTAAAGCCTAATGAAGTAACGGCGGAGAACGGCAAGCTTATTGATTTTGTGTATTTCGGGCAGAGCACTTCTTTTGCTTATAATGTATTTTTATCACCTGATGAAGCACAAACAGCTGTTTTTGACCCTATTCCCAATGCTACAAAAAGTTACTTTATCAACAAACAAGAGAATAAGGGGCAGGTGTTTTTCTCAGTAGCTGATTTCGATGCGCTTTCTTCGGGAGCTACTCTATCTTCTTTGTCTATTAAATCTAATAGTAACAAAGCTCCTTTCAATAAGGAAATGACAAACAGAATTGTGCTTTTTGAGACAGCTAACGGGCGAAAAGGAGCTATTAAGATAAAGGAATACGTAAGCAATGGTGCAGAATCTTACTTAGTTGTTGATATTAAAATGCAAAAAAATCATTAATCAATGGCGCGAACTTACCTACTTGTATTCTTTGTATTACTTTCTCTACCTCTTTTAGCTCAGCAGGTAGATTTAGAGAATATAGATACTCAGCTGAAAGAAAAACTCAAGAAGAAACCTTTTTCTATCTCGGGGAGTGCTTCGGTAAGTGGTGTGTATAACCAGGCTTCTGATAGTGCTACTAATGAACCTTTCTTGTATTTCTTCAATGGTAATATTACTTTGGGCTTTTACGATTGGACGATGCCTATCAATTATCGATACACCAATCAAGGAGATGCTTTAGACTACCAAATTCCCTTTAAGTTTAATCGTCTAAGTCTGCACCCTAAATACAAATGGATTTTAGCCCATATAGGTGATGTGAGTATGAGCTTTTCTCCTTATACATTCAACGGTTTACAATTTACAGGAGGAGGCTTAGAGCTCACCCCTGAAAAATATCCTTTAAGAGCTTCGTTTATGGGAGGTAGACTTGCCAAAGCAACTGAATATGACGGTCGTCCTCAAACCATACCTACCTATGAGCGTTGGGGTTACGGCACGAAGCTCTCCTATAAAAAAGAAGATTTAGAAATAGGCGGAATTCTTTTCTTTGCTAACGATAAAGCTAATTCTTTATCGGTGCCTATTCCCGATGAGAAGAAAATATATCCACTATCCAACCAAGTATATTCAGGATTTGCTAAATACAAACCTCTGCATTTTGTAGAAGTGTTTGGTGAATATGCGCTAAGCCTTTTGGGCAATACTCAAAGCCAAAAGCAGGATTTTACAGCTTACAATGCAGGTATTAACTTTATTTTCACGAAGGCGAGTGTAGGGGTGCGTTACGAGAAAGTAGACCCCGATTACAAGACCTTAGGGGCTTACTATTTTGTAAACGATATGGAGAATATCACCCTAAACAGTTCGTTGAATTTATTTAATGGCAATGTGTCAATAGCTACTAGTATAGGGCGACAACACGACAATTTAAACCAACAAAAGCCTAAACAGTCCAACCAGTGGGTAGGTTCAGCCAATGTAAATGCCAAGGTTACACCTAAACTATCTCTTTCAGGAAGTTATAGCAACTTTACGATGTTTACTAATAAACTTATCAATCCTTTTGATAGAATCAACAATCCACAACTCTATGAACACCCTCAAGATTCTATCAACTACCGACAAGTATCACAAAACACGAATGCCAACATAGCTTATGCCATAAATGAAAAACAGAATATAACTCTTTCGTATTCTTTCAACGATGTGGTGAATAAACAAAATGATATAGTACGCAGAGGAGGTATTTCGCGTTTTCACAACGCGGGTGCGACTTATATACTACAATTCCCTGAAAGCAAACTCAGTTTGTCTCCTTCGTTCAACTACTCGTACAGTATTGTCTCAAGAGAGAAAACACAAGTGATGGGACCTTCGCTTACAGTAGGTAAAGGGTTTTTTGAAGACAAACTCAACACGACACTGTTAGGAAACTATAGTATTTCACAATCGGATACCTCCAAAGGTAGTACAGCTAATGTGCAACTAAATGTAAACTTCCTTCCTTGGAAAAACCACCAGTTCACCTTGAGCGCCTTACAGTCATTCCGCAATGCTGAAAGTGACACTCAAAACACTTCGGCACAAAGTACTAATGTGAGTGTAGGCTATACCTACCATTTTGAAAAAGTAGAATTGCCTTTCCCATCGTTTAAGTTTAAGAAAAAGGAGAAAACTCCTAAAGAGAAAAAGCCTCGTAAAGAGAAAAAGCAAAAAGTTGAAAAAGCAGAAGACCTTGAGAAAGCTAAGGATACTATTCCATTACAAGAGGAAAAAGTAATGCCAGAAGTTCCTGCAACTACCGAAGAACCTATTGAACAAGCAACTAAAACTACTGAAGAAGTGGTAGTTATAAAAGATATACCTGAGCTTTCAAACATCACTGATTTGAGTTTTATGGGAGAGCTGAATACTCAAATTGCAGAGGTACACCGTCAGTTGCAAGTAAGTGCTAAGAAAGATAAGAAACGTTTGTTACAAGAACAAAAGCTACTTGTAGAAAAAGCTAAGAAGCAACAAGCTGACTATCGTTATTTTGTATTCCGTTGTTTGAAGAATTTGTATAAACAGGCATTGGAGAGTGATGACAAGTTTAAAGCAGACCTCTTTGCTAAGAAACAAGCCTATGACTTGAATAATACTGCTGAAAATCAAGAATTGCTATACAAAGCAGAGGAAGGCTATCAGGCGCATCTTTGGATGCTTAATGAGCTGAAAGATATTACTATGGAACATTTGATTCAAGAAAAAGGACTGCTCAGTAACTTTGCTGAACAACATAAAGAAGAGATTTATCAAACCATTGCTCAAAAGCTATCCCCTCAGCAAAAAATGGATGCTATCTCAGTGTTATTAGCTGATTTTTATCACAAAGCTTTTTTCAATAGCAGTAGTAATTAGTTCAGAGATATAAAAAAAGCGCCCTAAGGCGCTTTTTTTATATCTCTCTTTACAGTTTCTTCTTTACTGCTACTTCTTGGAAGGCTTCTATTATATCGCCTTCGTGAATATCGTTGTAGTTCTTGATCTGCAAACCGCAATCATAACCTTTGCTCACCTCTTTTACATCGTCTTTGAAACGTTTGAGTGAAGAAAGTTCACCCGTATAAATCACCACATTGTCACGCAATAGACGTATCTTAGAGTTGCGGTAGATTTTACCATCGGTTACCATACAGCCCGCAATGGTTCCTACTTTAGAAATCTTGAAGAGTTCGCGTATTTCTACAGTACCAGTAACCTCTTCTTTGAAGACAGGAGAAAGCATTCCTTCCATTGCGTCTTTGAGGTCGTTGATAGCGTCGTAGATGATAGAGTAGGTACGGATATCGATAGATTCTTTCTCTGCCAAGGCACGTGCGTTAGTCATCGGACGAACGTTGAAACCAATGATAATAGCATCGGAGGCGGAAGCCAATAATACATCAGACTCGGTAATTGCTCCCACACCTTTATGAATGATAGACACTTGTATCTCTTCAGTAGAGAGCTTTTGGAAAGAGTCAGTAAGTGCTTCTACCGAGCCGTCTACGTCACCTTTAAGAATAATATTCAACTGTTTGAAGTCACCCAATGCAATGCGTCGTCCTATCTCGTCAAGGGTGATGTGGCGTTGCGTACGTACTGATTGTTCGCGTTGTAATTGAGCGCGTTTAGCTACAATCTGTTTGGCTTCTTTTTCGTCTTCGAATACGTAGAATTTATCACCTGCTTGTGGAGCACCGTCCAATCCTAAGATAGAAATAGGAGTAGAGGGGCCTGCTTCTTTTACCTTCTTACCTCGTTCGTCGTGCATAGCACGTATTTTACCAGAGTTGGTACCCGCCAGTACATAGTCGCCTACGTGCAACGTACCCGATTCTACCAATATAGTAGATACATAACCACGACCTTTGTCAAGAGCTGCTTCCACTACAGTACCTACCGCCGGTTTGTTGGGATTTGCTTTTAGTTCGAGGATTTCAGCTTCCAAGAGTACTTTTTCCAACAGTTCAGATACACCGATACCTTGCTTTGCCGAAATATCCTGCGACTGTATTTTACCGCCCCACTCTTCTACGAGGAGGTTCATAGTCGCCAAGTGTTCTTTAATTTTATCGGGGTTCGCATTCGGTTTATCAATCTTGTTAATAGCAAAGATAATAGGTACTCCTGCGGCTTGTGCGTGACTAATAGCCTCTTTGGTTTGAGGCATCACATCGTCGTCGGCAGCTACCACAATAATAGCGATATCGGTTACCTTGGTACCACGAGCACGCATAGCGGTAAAGGCTTCGTGGCCAGGAGTATCGAGGAAAGTGATACGTTCACCACTTTCTAATTTCACGCTGTAAGCCCCAATGTGCTGAGTTATACCCCCGCTTTCGCCTGCAATTACATTTTCTTTACGAATGTAGTCTAAGAGCGATGTTTTACCGTGGTCTACGTGACCCATTACAGTAACAATAGGTGCACGAGGTACTAAATCTTCAGGTTGATCCTCTTCGGTATGGATAGCTTCTTCGATGTTAGCTGTTGCAAATTCCACCTCATAGCCAAACTCATCAGCTACTATTGAGAGGGTTTCGGCATCAAGACGCTGGTTCATTGTTACCATAATACCGAGAGACATACACGCACCAATCACCTTATTGATAGGCACATCCATCATTGTAGCCAGTTCGTTTACTGTTACAAACTCGGTTACTTTTAGTATTTTTTCTTGTTGTTCTTGTTCTGCGAGCTCTTGTTCTACCTTTTGTCGGTGTGTTTCTCGTTTTTCTTTGCGGTATTTAGCCCCCTTAGATTTTGTACCTTTACCTTGCAAGCGCTCGAGGGTTTCGCGCACTTGTTTTTGTACTTCTTCTTCAGAAGGTTCTATTTTGGCAATAATCTTGTTTTTCTTTTCTTTCTTCGTGTTGTCACCACCTTTAGCCACATTCACTTCATCTTTGCGAATGCGTTTGCGTTTGCGTTTTTCGCTGTCGCCGGTAGTATCAGTAGCGCTATTAGTAGTAATTTGAGTCTCTTTATCCTTGTCTTTGTGACGGTTGCGTTTGCGCTTTTTCTTCTTTTTCTCAAACTGACTAAGGTCTATTTTCTCACCCACTACTTTAGGACCTGTGAGCTTTTGGTACTGGGTTTCAATTACACCTGCGGGAATCTCAGAGGTGAGTTCTTCCTTAGAGTTATGGTTCTGTTGTTCCTTCTTCTTTTGCGTAGCAACGGTTTGTGCCAATGGATTTTGATAAGCAGATTTATTCTTTTGAGCGTCGGGTTTATTGTTGTCTTTTTTCTTATCTTTTTCTTTATTGTTCTTGGCAGACGGCTGAGATTGCACCGTATCAGGAGTTGCTTCTTGCTTCGAGGTTGTTGTTTTTGTTTTAGAAGTGGTTACTTCCTGTTTTGAAGTAGTAATTTCTGGTTTTGGTGCTTCTTGAGCAGGAGCTACCCCTTCTTTTTTATTACCTTCTTCGAGGTCTATTTTACCCACAGGTTTGAGCCCAGCTAGTTGAGCTTTAGCTTTTATCACTTCTTGCTCCTGCTGTTTGCGCTTCTCTTGGTTTTCTTTCTCTTGCTCTATGCGGATAGCCTCGCGCTCTTTGCGCTTGTCTTCCACTATCTCTTTTGAAACCTCACGCTTACTCTTGTCGGCGTTAAATTTGTTCGAAAGGAACTTTACAATATCTTCTGTAATAGAAGTATTAGGGTTAGATTCTATTTCTATCCCTTTCTCCTTCTTCAGATATTCTACGGCTGTTACCATAGAGATATTGAACTCCTTTAAAACTTTGCTTAATCTTATTTTTTTTCCCTCGCTCATATATGTTTATTAAAATCCATTCCTCTTTTAAGAAGAAAGGATACATTATTCTTTGTTTAAGTTGTAGGGAATCTACCTCCCTCATATACTCTGCTTTCACAGATTTTTTCTTTTACCCTATTCAAACTCTTCTGCCAAAATGCGTAGCACTTCGTTTACGGTCTCTTCTTCGAGGTCAGTGCGTTGCATTAGCTCTTCGGCAGAAAGTTCCAATACACTCTTAGCTGTATCAAGTCCTGCTTTTTGCAGTTCTTCAATCACCCATTCTTCAATTTCGTCGTTAAACTCGCTAAGCTCAATATCTTCTTCGGTTGCTCCTTCGCGATATACGTCGATTTCATAGCCTGAAAGCTGACTCGCTAAGCGAATGTTATAGCCCGATTTACCAATGGCTTTCGATACTTCTTCATTTGCCAAATATACATCGGCACGTTTTTCTTCTTCGTTGATAACCACTGAAGATACACGTGCAGGTGCCAAGGCACGGGTGATGAGCAGTTGTGGGTTATTGGTGAATGGTAATACATCGATATTCTCATTGCCCAACTCGCGCACAATACCGTGAATACGAGACCCACGCACACCTACGCACGCACCTACCGCATCAATACGGTCGTCGAATGAATCTACAGCTACTTTTGCCTTTTCTCCTGGAATACGCACGACCTTGTTAATAGTGATAAGTCCGTCGGCAATCTCAGGGATTTCTTGTTCAAACAAACGCTCCAAGAATAGAGGAGAGGTACGCGACATAATAATGGTAGGTTTGGTACTTTTCAGCTCTACTGATTCGATAATTCCGCGCACGTGCTCGCCTTTCTTAAAGAAGTCTAACGGAATTTGTTTTTCCTTAGGAAGGATAATCTCATTGCCTTCGTCGTCTAACAAGATGATAGCTTTGTGACGGATATGATGTATTTCGGCTACGTATAGCTGACCTATCAAGTCTTTGAAACGCTGATAGATAGTCATACTATCGTATTCGTGAATTTTAGAAATCAAGTTTTGGCGTAAAGCTAAGATAGCACGCCGACCCAAGTCATTAATTTTAATTTCCTCTGAAACGTCTTCTCCTACCTCAAAATCGGGTTCAATTTTGCGAGCCACCGAAAGTTCAATTTGCTGATTGTCGTTCGTTACTGCACCGTCTTCCACTACCACACGGTTACGAAAGATTTGTAAGTCGCCTTTATCGGGGTTGATAATAATATCGAAATTATCGTCAGAGCCATATTTCTTTTTTAGGGTATTGCGGAAAACCTCTTCCAAAATAGCCATCAAGGTTTCGCGATTGATGAGTTTATCATCTTTAAACTCCGAGAATGATTCGATTAATTCAAGACTATTCATATACGTTTAATTAAAATTTAATGATTACTTTAGTTTCTTTTATATCGGTGAGCGCAAACAAGTGCTCTTTTTTTACAGTGATTTTACCTTTACCTACGGGCTTCGGTTCGCGAGTTTCAGTTTCGAGTACGGCTTTACCTTCAACAATGCCTTTCAGTACTCCTTCGTGTGTTTTACCATCGAGTGTTGTGATTTGCACGGTTCTACCCACATTTTTAGTGTATTGGCGTTCCATTACAAAAGGCTCAGTAGCACCAAACGAAGTAACCTCCAGGGCGAAATCCACCACCTCGCGGTCTAAAGAGTTTTCAATAGCACGACTAAGCTCTATACAATCGTTAATACCCACGCCCTTATCTCCGTCGATAGTCACGCGAATGGTATTGTCAGCTCCTACGCTTAAATCGGTTAGAAATAGTTCAGGGTGCTCGCTTAAAGCCTTATTAACTAACTCTTTAACTTGGTCTTTGAAATTCATTTGCTATAAAAAGAGGGGACTTAAATGTCCCCTCAAGTATTACTTTTCGGTGCAAAGATACGACGAATTTTCTAAATAACAAGAAAAAAAGTAAAAAAAGTTTGGAAGTTATAAAAATAAGTAGTACCTTTACCACGTGAAATTTAACTAACGCATAAAGCTATCAATATTTGTATAGATAGGCATTCGGTAAGCCATAAAGGCGTTTAAAGTACTAATAAACTGATTGTTAAGAATAATAAAAACAGTAATTACCGCCGTTGTAATACTTTTTTCCTTGATAAAAACATCTGATAAAAAACCTGTTAATGAATGCTTTATATACCCTTTGTATAACAATCGTTCAAGATTCGTATAAGCTTTGTATAAGCTAAACCTAATTTTAGAGTAGGTCGCTTTCATAACTCTAAACTCATAACTTTTAACTAAAAAAAATAGATTCTTATGAAAAACATTTTAGTAACCACCGATTTTTCAGAAAAGTCAATCGCTTCACTACACGTTGCGATTAACTTAGCCAAGCAACACAATGCCAAAGTATATGTGTTGCACGCCATTGAACTTCCTATCCGCTTAATGACCGAAAGTCAAGTATCGGTACCCGAAGCAATGTATTTTCTCAACCTTACTAAACAGCGTTTCAACGACCTTAAAAAGGAAATTGATACCACTGTCGAAGTGATTGACCTTGTTGAAACCGCTCCGCTACCCGAAGCTGTGGAAGAAGTTGTAAAGAAATACCATATCGACCTTGTGTTTATGGGCTCTAATGGGGCTTCAGGCGCCAAAGAACTCTTTATAGGCTCTAATGCTGAAAAAGTAGTCCGCTCTGCCTCTGTGCCTGTATTGGTAATTAAAAATCCACACGAAAAGCTCAAAATTAAACATATGATGTTTGGTTGCGATTTCTCTAAACGATTTTTAAAACCTTTTGAAAAGGCATTGAAACTTGCTAAAGTATTTGGTGCTAAGGTTGATTTGGTGTATGTTAATACTCCTTACCAGTTCCTTACTACTTCCGAAATAAATAAACGTATGGAAGAGTTCCTTAAAGAAGCTGAACACTCTCATCAGCATTTTGAAACACACGTTTATAACGATATTCGTGTAGAAACAGGAATCTTAAACTATGTGAAGGAAAACAATATAGACCTTATCTGTATGTTCCCTAACGGACGTAAGGGTATTGCTCACTTCTTCAATGGAAGTATCAGTAGTGACCTTGTAAATCACTCCAGCACACCTGTGCTCACTATTAAAGTGGAAAAGTAGGAGAATGTTAATGTAAAAAGGCTGTAAGAAAACTCTTACAGCCTTTTTATTAATCATTAGCCATTAATCATTATTTCACTAATTTTGCTATTTCCTTAAATCGCGGGTGCTCGGCAGTGCGCAAGAGGGCAAAGAGTGCCGCTTCGGTGCTTAATAGAGTAGCTCCTGCATCACGTAGCATTGTGAGCCCGATGTGCTTATTGCTTTCGGTACGCGAAGATACTGCATCGGCAATTACGGATACTTCATAATCTTCAGCGAGCAAATCGAGCGCAGTTTGGTAAATACAGATATGGGTTTCAATACCTATAAGCAATACGTGCTTGCGATTGTTAGCACTAAGCTCCTTGCGGAACTCAGCATTGCCCCAAGCTGAAAAGCTACTTTTCTTCACGGAGGTTTTGCCTTCTAATATCTCAGCAATCACAGGGTGAGTAGCCCCCAACTTATCGGGCATTTGCTCCACCCAAATGATAGGAAGCTCTAAGAGCTTGCACCCCTCAATAAGAATCCTGCTGTTGTGTAACACCTCTTCCGATTTATAAATGATTTGTGATAACTTTCCTTGAATGTCAAGGATTACCAATTGTGTATTTCCTGTTGTCATACTATTGATTATTATTAATTAATACTCATCTTCTATCTTATTTTATCTCTTATCTAAGTCGAATCCTGCTCTTCTCATTAAAGCATCTATAGAGGGCTCTTTTCCACGAAAGCGTTTGTAAAGGGTCATTTCCTTCTCACTACTACCTTTGCTGAGCACTTCTCTGCGGAAACGAGTAGCTACCTCAGTATTAAAAATACCTGCTTCCTTAAAAACTTCAAAAGCATCAGCATCTAACACTTCCGACCATTTGTAACTATAATACCCTGCGGCATAACCTCCACTAAAAATATGTGAAAAGGCGGGCGAAATACACATCGCTTCCACAGTTGGATAGAGTTGGGTTTCTTTGGTAACTGTTTGTTCAAAAGTGCGAACATCTTCAAGGCGTTCCAAATGAGGATAGGTATGCCACGCCATATCTAAGAACCCAAAGTTTAACTGACGCACACTTAAAAGTCCTTCCATAAAGACACTGGCTTCTTTTATTTTTTGCACCCATTCTATGGGCAAAGGCTCACCTGTTTGGTAATGTGTTGCAAAAAGGCGCAAGGTTTCTTCTTCGTAACACCAGTTCTCCATCAGCTGGCTGGGAAGCTCTACAAAGTCGCGGGCTACATTAGTACCGCTTAGAGAAGGATACGTAACCTTAGAAAGCATACCGTGAAGAGCGTGCCCAAACTCGTGGAAGAGAGTCGTCAGTTCGTTGAAGGTGAGCAAGGAAGGAGCCGAAGCAGTAGGGCGCGTGAAGTTACACACTATGGAAATATGTGGACGCGAATCCTTTCCCTCAGTATCAGTGTATTGCTCTTTGTAAGAGGTCATCCACGCACCATTGCGTTTGCCTGTACGTGGAAAGAAATCGGTGTAGAAAAGGGCAAGATATTCTCCTTTATCATCGGTTACTTTGTAGGTTTGTACTTCGGGGTGATACTTTTCTACCTCATTGGTAAGGGTGAAGTGTAAACCGTAGAGCTTATGTGCTACTGCAAACATTCCTTCCACTGCTTTATCCAAAGATAAGTAAGGTTTTAATAGAGAATCATCTATTTGATAGCGCTGTTGTTTCAGTTTTTCGGCATAATAAGCAAAATCCCATTGCTGAAAGTCATCAAGTCCTGAAAAGGCTTTTAGCTCTTCCAATTCTTTGATTGCTTGCGGTTTGGCTTTATCTAAAAGTTCATTCAAGAAATCCATTACCTTTTCTGATGTTTCTGCCATACGCTCTTCTAATACCAAAGAGGCATAATCGGGATAGCCCAACAGTGAGGCACGTTGTGCACGTAACTCAGCGATACGCAACACATTGGCTTCGTTATTATAAGCACTATCACCTGCACAACGGCTGTGATAGTCAATAAAAAGTTTACGGCGCAACTCACGGTTATTAGCATATTTCATCACGGCGGTATAGACAGGCAGGTCGAGGGTAATCACCCAGCCTTCTTTATGACGTTTTTTTGCTTCGGTAGCGAGCATCTCTAATACAAAGTCGGGCAGACCGCTGAGCTCTTCTTTATGGGTAATCACCCATTGGTAATGCTGTGTTTCAGCCAATACATTTTCTGAAAACTTCAGTTTGAGGCGCGCCAATTCCTTGTCAATTCTGCGCAAATGCTCTTTATCATTCGATGATAAATTTGCACCATTGCGAGTAAAACTCTTGTAAGTCTTTTCAAGGAGAGTATGTTGTTCTGGTGAAGCGGAAAGGTAATTGCGGGTTTTGTAAACTGTTTCTACACGTTTAAAAAGCGCTTCGTTCAAACGGATATCGTTGCTGTAATCGGTGAGCAGAGGCGAGATGCGTTGAGCTTCTGCTTGCAGGGTTTCGTTAGTTTCGGCACTGTTCAAGTTGAAGAACATCGCCGTAAGTCGTTCGAGTTCTAAGCCCACATAAGCCAAAGGCTGTATTGTATTCATATAGGTAGGCACTTCTGGATTATGAGCAATAGTATCGATTTCTTTGAGGCTTTTGGCAATAGCTTTTTGGATGGCTGGTAGATAGTCGGTAGGAGCAAAGCGCGAAAAGGGCGCTGCGTTATAAGGTGTTTGGAACATATAGGTTGTTTTTTATTATAAGAGTGCAAATATATATCTTTATGCGAGAATTAGCAAATTAGCAGAAGAGTAAACAGATAAATGATACTAATTTTTTTAGTGAAAAGAAAAATATTGAAACATAAAGGTGGAAAAAGGAAAATGAATTTTGGAGCCTTCTGAGACGAACCTAAAGCGAACCTAAGGCGAAGGTAAGGCGAAGCTAAGACGAAGAAAAGGTGCTTTTAAGTTGATTTTGAGGTGGTAAGAAGAGGGTTTTAAGTTGACTGAAGTTTTAAATTTTGTTAAAGTCAATTTTCTAAACGAAACACTTCTGACTATAGCCAACAGAAGACAAATTTGTCAATTAAAAAATGTTTTGTACCTTTGCACTCATTATGAAAATACTCTATTTACACGGTCTCGATAGCTACTTACAAGACGATAGGCGCGCAGTGCTCACCCCTTATGGTGAAATCTTCGCCCCTACGATTGACTATCGGAATGCGCCTAACCTCTTTGCTGAGTTACAAAAAGAGTATGCTGAGGTTGATGTGCTTATAGGTTCGAGTCTTGGAGGGCTCATTGTCTATTATCTCGCTCAAAAGCTTGAAAAACCTTGCTTGTTATTCAATCCTGCGCTTACCTATCGACACGAAGTGCCTTTTAACACCCAACCCAACCCTAATTACCGCGCTTATATGCAGATAGTTATCGGTTTGCAGGACGACGTCATCACACCGTGGGAGTCGCTATCAGTTCTCCGAGAAGATATGAGTCCTCAGCAAAATATAGAAATTCACCTCTTGAATACTATGGCACACACTTACCCCATAGAGATTTTTGAAAAAGAAGTGAAGGAGTTTTTTGAGGCAAAAGGAGTGAACCACACGAGCAGATAGCAGGTAAAAAGATAAATAAGGACTAAATATTAATCATTAAAAATTAATAACTAAATATAATGTATCCACTCAGAAGAAACCGCCGTTTGCGCGTAAGCGATACGGTACGTAGTTTGGTAAAAGAAACGATTGTTACCCCTGATGATTTTCTTGTACCTCTTTTTGTAGTTGAAGGTACTGGCGTAAAAGAAGAAATAGCCTCTATGCCGGGTTATTACCGTTATAGCCTCGACCTATTGGCAAAAGAAGTAAAAGAGCTCTGGAGCTTAGGACTCAAATCGGTATTACTGTTTGTGAAAGTGCCTGACGCTCTCAAAGACAACAAAGGCGTAGAAGCAGCCAACCCCAATGGATTGATGCAACGCGCTATTAAAACTGTGAAAGAAGCAGTACCCCAAATGCTCGTAATGACTGATGTAGCGCTTGACCCTTATTCTATTTATGGTCACGATGGCATTGTGGAAAACGGACGCATTGTGAACGATGCTACTGTAAATGCTCTTTGTACAATGGCACTCTCACACGCTCAGGCAGGTGCTGATTTTATTGCGCCCAGCGATATGATGGACGGACGTATCCTCGCCTTGCGTGAAACCCTTGAAGACAATAGCTTTGAGCACGTAGGGATAATGGCTTATAGTGCCAAGTACGCCTCAGCTTTCTACGGACCTTTCCGCGATGCACTCGACAGTGCTCCCGTAGACCAACAGGATATCCCTAAGGATAAGAAAACTTACCAAATGGACTATCACAACCGCCTCGAAGCTTTACGCGAAACCCGTATGGATATAGAGGAAGGTGCTGATATTGTGATGGTAAAACCAGGGCTTTGCTATTTAGACATCGTTCGCGAGGTGAAGAATATGAGCGAAGTGCCCGTAGCTGTTTACCAAGTATCGGGTGAATACGCAATGCTGAAAGCTGCTGCTGCCAACGGTTGGCTCGACCACGATGCTGTAATGATGGAACAAATTGTGAGCATCAAGCGTGCCGGTGCTGACCTTATCGCTAGCTATTTTGCTAAGGAAGTCGTAAAACTTTTATAGGTAGGAATCTCTTGCGGGAGAGAAATTGAACAAATCACGCCAAATCAAACAGGAAATCTATATTTTTGTTTAATTTCTATGACTTTAGTCATACTTCTTTACAAAACAAGAATACTTAATTAATTTTCATAGCGCAAGCTATATTTCTTTATACACTAATGAAAAAACACTTTTTAACATTCGCCACTATGGCACTTTTAACCGCTTGTGGTGGCGGAACAAACAACAATAACACCACCACCGATAGTACTACCCAAGAGGCAACAAATACTGTACCTGCCCCTTCAAACAGTGCACCAGAGCCCGATTTTCCCGATTGGCAAAATAATAAAGGGATAGGTCCCGTGAAGACCATCACCCCACCCTTAGCCGATACCCCCGATGCAGCAATGGTAGCCAAAGGAGAAGAAACTTTCAACACCTATTGCACTGTGTGCCATCGTCCTAAAAAGAGACTCACAGGACCTGCAATGATAGGTTTGCTCGACCGCCGTACGCCAGAGTGGGTGATGAATATGATTCTCAATCCCGATGTGATGGAGAAGCAAGACCCTATTGCCAAGAAGTTGGTAGAAGAGTATAACACCTTAATGCTCAACCAGCGCTTGAACGAACAGCAAGCTCGTGAAGTTTTGGAGTACATCAGAACAATAAAATAAGAAATAATTGTTCATTATCTATTTTTTTGTATCTTTGCCGAGTGAATAACTTAAAATAAGAATCACTAATGAAGAAGCTTGCACTCAGCTTAGCTATTATAACAAGTGTTGCACTTATATAAAAGGCAGTTGATAGCAACTGCCTTTTTCTATTATACCCTTATGGAACCTATTTCTGTAATAATTATTCTTACTACACTCGTGCTTTCAGCCTTCTTTTCGGGGTTTGAAATCGCTTACGTGTCGTCTAACAAAGTACACTTAGAAATCCTTAAAAAGCAAGAAGGAGTGATTGCTAATGTGCTTACCAAACTCACCCGAAAGCCTTCTAAACTACTGGCTACTATGCTTGTGGGCAATAACGTAGCCCTTGTAGTGTATGGGTTTGAAATGGGAAAGGTAATGACAGTTCTTTTGCCTCCTTTCTTCCAAAATGTCCTTTGGCATACCATTATCTCTACCCTCATAATTCTCATCACGGCAGAGTTTATGCCCAAAGTGTTCTTCCAGATTTATGCAAACCAACTTCTAAAAGTATTTGCTATTCCTGCGTACTTTTTCTATCTGCTGTTCTATCCGTTTTCCAGCTTTGTAATGTGGATATCCGATTTTGTCTTACGCGTATTCTTCAAGACGAAAGGCGATTATGTGCCTCTTTCGTTCTCTAAAGTAGAGCTAGTAGATTATATCTCCGAACAGATGGAAAACGCTCCTAAAAAAGAAGAGGTAGATAGTGAGGTGCAGATGTTCCAAAACGCCTTGGAGTTCTCGGGCGTAAAAGCACGTGAAATAATGATTCCGCGTACTGAAATAGTAGCCGTGGAGCTCAATGAATCTATTGAAAATCTTATTGCTACCTTTGTATCATCAGGGTTTTCCAAAATATTGATATACAACGAAAATATAGATGATATTCTAGGTTACGTGCACTCTTTCGATATGTTCAAGAAGCCAAAAAACATTAAAGAAGTGCTTATTCCTATTGTCAATATCCCTGAGACTATCCAGATAAACGAAGTACTAAACATTCTCACCCGCAAACGCAAGAGTATGGCAGTGGTGCTTGATGAGTATGGTGGTACTTCGGGCATTGTAACCTTAGAAGATATCGTAGAAGAACTCTTTGGCGAAATAGAAGACGAGCACGACAAAGATAAGTTTATAGAAGAACAAATATCCGATACTGAATACCTTTTTTCAGCGCGTTTAGAGGTCGAATACCTCAATGAAACCTATCATTTGGATATTCCAGAAAGCGAGGAATACGAAACACTTGGCGGTTTTATAGTGCTTCATAACGAAGGAATCCCTACTCAAGGCGAAGTGATAGAAATCCCTCCTTTTACCTTCACTATCGAAGCCTGCTCACAGACTAAAATAGAAACTGTAAGACTTACCGTGAATAACGAATAGTGAAAAGTGATTAATCCCCCTTTAAAATAATGTATCAACCCCTGTTAAAGAAGTGAGGTACAGGGTCGCAAAAGGATTACTGCAATACCTTATTAACTATTAATCACTAATCATTAACTATTAAAAAAAGACCCTCCCTTTCGGAAGAGTCTTTTTTCACAATGCATATAAATACTACTACTAACTCCAAAATGAATACTTTTAAGTTGATAAAATTTTATGAACTTAAAAGTATTTGTTTTTTCTCATAAAATTTTGTCTTTAAATAGCCTAATAAATGACTTTGTAATTTAGTTTTTTCAGTCTTTGCTTTAATGATTCAATGTTTCTTATAGTAATTTTGATTAACAATGTTTATTTTAGCAATCTCTGTGTCTTCTCAAAATCTTGTTTCAATGAATAATTTTTATCTAACAATGTTTCTTATAGCAATTTTTCAGTAATTTTGTTTAATTCAGTTTTTTCAAGCAATTTTTAGTGTCATCATTTATTATGATTTAAATGCACTTGCAAGTTTTACTAACATCCCGTCTGTCAAACTTACACTATCTATATTGAAAATAGTGTGCCAAAAATGATAAAGCAGCCTTTTTTACACTTAAATAGCTTATTATCAATATCTAATACTGTTTTTAGATTCTTTACTTCAATATCCCTAAAATCTTCATTTTGTGTATACGCTACACGATTAACCTGTATAATATTCTCATTTTACACGGCTCATTTTCAGTTTTCTCCCGCACGAAAAAGAAGCAGTATCAAAATTCACACTAAACAAGATAATTGATATTGTTCTATTTCTTCAGTTCTTAATACCATCGTCTTACCGCCCTCTTAACTTTCCTTATTTGTCGATTTATTTCCCTCAAAAATCCATTTTATTCTTCATTTTTATCTATTCATAATCAACTATTTATATACCCTTTCTATACCAATCGTCCAAGATTCGTATAAGCTTCCTATAAGCTCTCTATAAGCTAAGCATACCCATTTTACCTTTCATCTTTCACCTTTTACCTAACTCACCTCCTTCGAACTTCTTCGTTATCTTCCGGAAGTTCAAATTCATTTCTGATATCTCAAAGTTTTTCTGATATTTTCTAAGTCTCTTTGAGATTCCTCAAGTCTAAAATTTAAAAATCTTCTTGCTTTTCAGGAAAGAATCAGTATCTTTGTAAAAAAATAATAGAATTATGAGTATTGCAGTATTAACACAGAATCCAAATGTTCAGTTTATAACCGATAGTAATGGAAGAACAGTATCAGCCATAGTTCCTATAAATGAATATAATACTATGTTGAAAATCATAAAACAATATGATTCCGATGATGAGTTTACAGAAGAAGAATTAAAAAGAATAGCCTTATCGCATCAGCAAGCTAAAGAGGGAAAAATGGTAAAGAGTGAAGAAGTTTTTAAAATGCTAAGAGCTGAATATGGAAATTAATTGGACTAATGAGGCTATTGAAAGCTTTAGAGATACACTTCGCTATTGGAGTAAACGGAATTGTAATAATGATTATTCCAGTAAAATTATTGATGAGGTAGAAAAAACTGAAGTTTTTCTAAAAGAAAATCCTATGTTACTTTCAAAAATTTGCAGAAGAGGTTAAATTATATAAAATACTAATTATGAAAGGGAAGTTTGCTTTGTATTACGATTTTATAGAAGAAGAAAATCTAATTGTAATAAAATTTTTTAGAAGCACCAAGCAAAAACCTTTAGAGTAGTTTTTTAAGTTGCAAAAAGAAAATGATTACGACAGAATTTAGCTAATCACTACAATGTAAGTGCCCATTCGTTAACTCACAGCATTAACACTCCTGATATAAAGAAGTTCTTTTAAGATCGGTAGATTACAAAACTTATGATGGAATCCTTATTTTTTACTTCTGAAGAAATAGATATCAACCCTCGTGCATCTTGGGGAGAGCTTTTGCAAATAGCTTTTGTAAATAAGGAGCAATATTTTTCTATAAGTAGATTAGCTTATGAAGAAGAACTTTATTTTGAATACAATGAGCAAACTCATTATATTTATGCCTTGTGCCAAGATGTAGTGTTTGAATTGAAAGCCAATGCCTTGCATATTCATATCACAAAGAAGCTAAAAGGTAATTGCCCTTTCAGTACTATTACAATACAATTACCTTCTTTTTCTGTTGATTTAGAAGAAGTGTTGCAAGAATTAAAAAAGAAAGTCCGATAATTCTTTTATCGGACTTCTTCATTAACCAACCAAAACTTTAAATTATGAAAACTATTATTTGAAGTTTACAATGAGCTACCACCCTCATTGCGATGCAAAGGTACGAATAAAACAGTACCTGTCAAGCGTATTTTTAAGTTTAACAAAAGTTTAATATAAAAGGGGCTCCATAAGCCCCTTTTTAGCGTAAATTTAATACTTGCGCACTTATTTTTTTAAGATTTTGTTTACCATTTTTATTCAGCATTACGTGCTTCAATCCACTTGCGGGCATTGATAAATGCCTCTAACCAAGGACTAACTGCTGTTTTTTCACTCGGATAGTACGCCCATTGCCAAGGGAAAACCGAACGCTCTATATGGGGCATTGTTACCAAATGTCGGCCTGTTTTGTCGCATAACATAGCCGTGTTGTAATCAGAGCCATTAGGGTTGGCAGGGTACTCCTGATAAGCGTATTTACCTACGATATTATATTCGGTTTCTGCCAATGGCAAGTGGAATTTCCCTTCGCCGTGTGATATCCATACCCCTAAGGTACTACCGGCAAGGGAGGAGAGCATCACCGAGTTGTTCTCTGGAATGCTTACCGATACAAAGCCACTTTCGTGCTTACCACTATCGTTATGCCACATTTTACCGTGCTCTGCGTGCTCAGGATTGATGACTTCTAACTCCATAAACAACTGACAACCATTGCAGATGCCTACTGAAAGGGTATCGGGGCGGGCAAAGAAGTTGTCTAACGCTTTTTTAGCTTGCTCGTTGTAAAGCAAAGCACCAGCCCAACCTTTGGCACTGCCTAATACATCGGAATTAGAAAAACCACCTACAGCCCCTATAAATTGTACATCTTCTAAGGTTTCACGTCCGCTGATAAGGTCGGTGGTATGTACATCTTTCACATCAAAGCCTGCTAAGTATAGGGCATTTGCCATTTCGCGCTCGGAGTTGCTACCCTTTTCGCGTATCACTGCCGCTATAGGGCGTTTGCCTGCGGGGCGTATGGGTTTTTCGCCCGTGAAATGCGCTGGGAAAGTGTATTGTAAAGGCTGTTCGGAGTAGTTTTGATAACGCTCAGTCGCCTTGTCATTTTTCGTTTGTTGTTTGTCTAACAGGTAAGAAGTGAGATACCACACATCGCGCAATTCGGGGATATTGAAATGGTACGATTTTCCGAAATGGTGAATAGTAAGTTCTTGAGAAGTAGTTACTTCACCTATATTAGCCCATTCTAAGAAGTTTTCTTCCAAAGTAGCTTCAACACTGCTATCGGCTTGAATTACTACCCCTGCATTTTCGGCAAAAAGGGTTTTGATAAGGTCTTCATCGGCAGAAAGTCCGCTCAAATCGATGGTAGCTCCTAAGTCGTTTTCGGCAAAACACATCTCTAAAAGCGTTGTGATAAGTCCGCCGCTACCAATGTCGTGTCCTGCTTGTATTTTACCTTCTTTTATCAGAGATTGTACTACGTTGAAAGCTGTTTTAAAGCCTTCGGCATCTGTTACGGTAGGGGCTTTGTCGCCTATTTTGTTTAATACTTGGGCAAAAGCCGAACCTCCTAATTCAAATTGAGCGCCCGAGAAGTTGATATAATAAATGTTGCCTCCATTGCGTTTGAGTACGGGCTCTACCACTTTTTGCACATCGGTACAATGGGCAGCCGCCGAAATAATCACCGTACCTGGGGCAATCACATCACCACCGTCGGGGTATTTTTGTTTCATCGATAGGGAATCTTTACCGGTAGGGATATTGATACCCAATTCAATCGCAAAATTAGAAGCGGCTTCTACGGCTTCGTACAAACGCGCGTCTTCTCCTTTATTGCGACACGCCCACATCCAGTTGGCGGATAGCGATACACTTTGCAAGCCGTCTTTTAGTGGCGCCCAAACAATGTTTGTCAATGCTTCGGCAATAGCATTGCGACTGCCTGCGGTAGGGCTGATGAGTGCCGTAAGAGGCGAATGACCTATACTGGTAGCGATTCCTTCTTTGCCATTGTAGTCCAAAGCCATCACCCCAACGTTGTTCAAAGGGAGTTGTAGTGCACCTGCACATTGTTGTTTCGCGACTTTGCCCCCTACACAACGGTCTACCTTATTAGTAAGCCAGTCTTTACAAGCCACACTTTCTAATTGTAGCACCTGTGTTAAATAGTTCTGTAACTGACTTGCATAGTAGTGTAGCTCTTCGTAATTAGTAACTACTGTTTCATCGGTCATTACGGTTTTTGGCGAACTGCCAAAGAGCGCGCTGAGGTCTAAATCCATTGGGTGGGTACCTTTCTTTGCAGAAGCAATGCTGAAATGCTTGTCGCTGGTAACTACGCCCACCTCGTACATAGGCGCACGCTCGCGGTCGGCAATGGTTTTTAGTTTGGTAATAGCCTTTTCGGGCAATACCAATCCCATACGCTCTTGAGATTCATTGCCTATAATTTCCTTGTCCGATAGGGTAGGGTCGCCTACGGGCAGTTTGTCTAAGTCGATTTTACCGCCGGTTTCTTCTATGAGTTCTGATAAGCAGTTGAGGTGTCCGCCAGCCCCGTGGTCGTGTATAGAAACGATAGGATTCTCGTCCGATTCTACCATCGCGCGAATTGCATTGGCAGCGCGTTTTTGCATCTCGGGGTTAGAACGCTGTACGGCATTGAGCTCGATACCTGCACCAAAAGCCCCCGTATTGGCAGATGATACCGCAGCTCCTCCCATACCAATGCGGTAGTTTTCACCGCCTAAGATAACGATTTTGTCGCCTTCCTTGGGGGTGTGCTTTATGGCTTGTGAGGCTTTGGCATAACCTACGCCTCCTGCTTGCATAATCACTTTGTCAAAGCCTAATTTGCGTCCGCCTTCTTCGTGTTCAAAGGTAAAGAGAGAGCCCGTAATGAGTGGTTGCCCGAATTTATTACCAAAATCGCTTGCCCCATTAGAGGCTTTGATGAGGATATCCATTGGCGTTTGGTACAACCATTGGCGTTCAGCCATTCCTTTTTCCCAAGGGCGATCTTCTTCTAAGCGAGGGTAAGCCGTCATATACACCGCTGTACCCGCCAAAGGTAAAGAACCTTGTCCGCCCGCGAGACGGTCGCGTATTTCACCTCCTGAACCTGTAGCAGCCCCGTTGAAAGGTTCTACCGTAGTGGGGAAGTTGTGGGTTTCGGCTTTGAGTGAGAGCACTGCCTCAAAAGGTTTTATCTCGTAGAAATCGGGTTTATCGGCACTTTTGGGTGCGAACTGGTCGACGGTAGCCCCTTTGATGAAAGCCACATTGTCCTTATAAGCCGAAACAATGCTATTAGGGTGTTCTTGCGAAGTTTTTTTGATAAGTTTGAAAAGGGTAGAAGGTTTTTCCTCACCATTGATAACAAAAGTGCCGTTGAAGATTTTATGGCGGCAGTGTTCGGAGTTGATTTGCGAGAAGCCAAACACTTCCGAGTCGGTGAGTTTGCGCCCGAGTTGTTGAGAGAGATTTTGCAGATAGGCAACTTCTTCGGCGCTTAGCGCAAGTCCCTCTTGTTGGTTATACGCCTCGATATCATCTATTTCAAGTGTTGTTTGTGGTTGAATGTCAATAGTAAAGCTGTCTTGGGTAAGACCGTTGTATCGCTCAAAGAGCATAGGGTCGAAAGGTGTATTGGGGTCGGTTACCTCGTGAAACTCCTCGATACGGGTAATCCCTTGAATATCCATATTTTGGGTAATTTCCACCGCATTGGTACTCCAAGGGGTAATCATCGCCGCACGGGGTCCGATGAAAGTACCGCTAAGGGTAGGGGAGGGGAGTTGCTGGGCATTGCCAAACAGCCATTTCAGTTTGTTGAGGTCGGTCTCAGTAAGGGTAGCTTTGGTAGCTACCACATAGATAGTGTTTTTTGGGTTTTTAAAGAAAAGAAGCATTATTATCCAATTAACGATTAGCAATTAACAATTAATAATTCAGTTATTGAGTAGTATTTTTCAAAAAGTTAAGTAGCATTAGTAAGAAAGGTATGCTGTTGTTTCAAGCTACCATTGCCAAAAGAGCTACCATACTTAGTTTTTTCATAGGTGTTTTTTCTAAGATGAAACTTG
>ERZ773083.846-NODE-846-length-23038-cov-4.154288_pt1 | contig 23038 bp, 32 predicted proteins | sample MGYA00511465_ERZ773083 | MGnify/ENA primary metagenome ERZ773083 (study PRJEB29015, sample SAMEA2738001) | human oral metagenome | biome: human oral; feature: human-associated habitat; material: dental | place: China | collected 2060 ... | reverse complement strand
AAGGAAATGGTCAAATTGTGTCATTTCTAACGAATGTACTTGATTCAACGATTAAGGTTAAATTAGGAGTTCGTCCTCTACATGAGGTATCACCTTGCAACTCACTTATTGATTATTACAATAAGTTACAGGTGTGAGCAACAATAAGATAAGGTAAAAGTCAATAAAAGTACAACTCATACTAGATAAGTTGTACTTTTATTTTTTATTTAATTGCTTTTGCCAATTTATCAGGTTGGAAGCCTGACCAAGTTGCTGTATCAGTAACAACAAATGGCAATGACATCTTCTCAACATTATATTTTTCTTTCAAAGCGATTTGCTTGTCAATGTCATTAGTTAAATCTTCATAAACGAAGCTTGCGTGTTTTGAATCAAGGAATTTTTTAGTAAATTCACATTGTTTACAATTTTGTTTTCCATATACAGTAATAGACATATTTTTATTCTTACTCCTTTATAATTGATTAAAATAAGAGTACTTTGAAAGTACTCTTATATAGATTAGGCCTTAATATGAGCTTCGATAACTAAATCTTCACCATCTTGGTAGAAATGTAAATGAGATGGTGTATCTTCATTATCATAAACCAAAATAGAATCAACGTTATCATAAGAACCAGATTCAGTAATAAATTCAAATTCAGAAATGTACCCCTCTGTGATAGCTTCTTCTACTGCTTTGTATAAAGAATCTACATCATAAGATTCGATTTCTTTACGAGTAATAGAATGTTCTGATTTGCTTTCTACTGAGAATCTGTAACCAATAATAGTTTCTTTTTCTGCTTCAGCTTCTTCAAATTTCTCTTTAAGATATTTAGCAGTAGTTACTGCAACAACACCACCTAATACGGTAGCTAAAATTAAACCTTTTTTAAACATGATTATATAACCTCTTTTTATAGATTTGATAGGAAGAATATCAATCCTTATAGTTATATTATTCCAAAAAAAGAGTGAACTTTAACAGTTCACTCATTTTTATTTTAAATTTTGAATAGCTTTTTGAATTACATAATCATCTGTCATTGTTTTATCAGTAGTTTTGATTTCAATAGCTTTATCTTCAATCAAGTCTAAAGTTGTTAGAGCTTCTTCTAATAAATTTCCAAATGATAGTTCAATTATAGCTTCATTATCTTTTAAGATTTTGTCTAGTTTTTCTATATCTAATCGTGCTCTTGAAGCAAAGTTCAAATCAATATCATCTAAATCTTTTAGAACTGATAATACTTCTTTTTTTCTTTTAGAAAATGCTTTATTAGTTTGCTTATCTTCCTTGATTGTATTTCTTTGAGAAAAAAGTGCTGAGAAAAATTCAAACATTTATAAATACCTCTCTTGAATAAGTTTAATATATTTAAGTTCTCTTGAAATGCTTTCATAGATTTTTTTAGCAAATTCCAAGCAAATTTTTGTTTCAGCTTGATAAGCAGTAATATTTGTTTCTAAAGAGTCTCGACTTCTTAGCAATACCAATGATGGTAATTGTTTATAGAATAGATTTTCATAATCGAAAACAGAGTTTTCTTTTTCTGTATTTAATACAAATTCAGTTAATTGGATAATACCTTTATTAGGTAATTGTGTTGATTTGTATTTTTGGTATCCGTCAATTTCTTTACCAAGATGATTTTCTTCAATATAGAAATTACTTAAATCTTCTTTTAGTTTTAAAGTTTCTTCGATTGAAGAGTTAATTTGAAATGGATTTTTAATAGTTATTTCTTTATTGTCATTATTGAAGTAAATTTCGATAGGGAAGAAAGCCCCATTATTGTTAATGTAATCTTCAATCATGAAATTAAAATAACTATCATTTACTTCCACCATTGCTTTAATCAAATCAAAAGAATTAAAGCATTTAAAATGATTAGTATAGATTAGTGGTTTGTCATAATCTTCTAATTCATCATTAGCCATAGCTTCGTAAATTAAAGTTTGATTTCCATTAGGCAGTAAATCTAAAATAGACGAGTCAATGTCAAGAACTGAGTAATTGATAGTATCTTCTTCTACAATTACTGCAGCCTCTTCATTGTCATTGTTGATTAAATCATAGAAAATAGAAGTTGTTAATTGGGGACCGAAGATTGCCTTCAAATCTTTCATCTGATAAAGATGGTTATTCCAATAAAAAACAAAGTACTTCTTATTTTCAAGATTCAAAGGCAATACATCATTCATTCCCATTTTTATTTAGCTCCTCCAATAACTTTCAAGTGGTTGTTAATTTTATTAGTCATTTCTTCCAAAGCTTTAGATTGTTCATCAAATGCTTTTACTGCTTCACTACGAGCTGCAGCCAATTCTTCATGAGTTTCTTGCATCTTACGAGCAGCGTCCATAATTACTTGAGCGTCAATAGTTGTTTCCATAGCAGATTTTGAAATTTCTTTTGCATTTTCTTTTACCATGTCAACCGCAAGAGTAATTTGTTTGTTGATAACTTCACGAACAGCTTTAGTTTGCTCAATAGCTTTACGAGTACGTAATGCACCAAGAATTGTAGTTAAGTTAGATTTATAAATTGGTAAACCACTTTGGATTGTATCACGAATGTTACTAATTACCAATTCATTATCTGATTGCAAACGCTCAATAGATGGATATTGAATAAACGCAAGATAGAATTGTAAATTTTTCATATCTTGAGTTTTCTTACGCAAGCGAGTTTGGTAATTGATAAGAGCTGTTGATTGAGTTGTCAAAGTCAATTTGTTTGAAGTTTCATCAGTTTCAATAGCTTCGTTTGTTTCATTGATTGTATTAGCTAGTTCAAGAACTTTTGCATCACCAGCTGCAATATAAGCATTCAATTCTTCAAATGTTTCTTTAGCTTGTTTTTTAAGCTGCTCATATGTACGGTTGTCATTTTGTAGTTCAGCAACTGATAATTCCAAGCTTTCTGCAATAGAGTCAACTTGACTATCCAATGAACTATAATGATTTTTCAATTTATACAAACGACGGCGTGCAAAACCAAAAATATCATGTAAGAATGCTTTACCAGGGTCAGCTTTGTTAATGTCATTAGGTGAAATGCTATTGATTTTTTCTAGCAATGTATCTAAGTCCAATCCCAAGTTAGAAACATCTTTACCTTTAACTTTTGACAAAACATTATTAGCATTAGTGTTTACATTGTTATAAACATCTTTACCGAAATTATCCAATGATGAGTAATTATTTTCATCAAGTTCTTTCATGATTTGAACTGCTTTAACACGGTCTTTTTCATCAAGTGTTTTTAATGAGTAATCCAATTCTTGAACATTTGTATTTTCCATTTGTTTAGCTAATACTTCATTAACTAACTCTGTATTAGATTCTAAAATTTCTTTTTCTTTGGCTTCCATAAGAGTCCTACTTTCTTTTTTATATTTAAATCTATTATATTATATAAGTTGAATTGTGTCAATAAAAATGTTAAAAATATTTTTTATAAAACTGATTTTGAGGGTCGTTATATCGTCATTAGTGATACAGTAAAAGCATAAAATCGTGATTTCGATAAATGTATCGACTTCAAAGAAAAACAGCTCAAAATCGCTTAAAATAAGAAATGCTGATTAAAGCATTTCTTATTTGTTATTTAGATAAGCTTGGTAAGTTTGTTCCATGAGCATAGCAATAGTCATTGGACCAACTCCACCTGGTACAGGTGTAATATATGAAGTTTTAGGAGCTACATTTTCAAAATCTACATCACCGCAAATCTTAGATACAAAGCCATCATAAACACGATTGATTGAAACATCAACAACAATAGCTCCTTTCTTAATGTAATCTTCCTTAATGAAATTAGGTGTGCCAACTCCAGTAACAATAATGTCAGCACTTCTACATTCTTTCTTAATGTTTAAGCTCTTACTATGAAGTACAGTAACAGTTGCATTTTTATTTAACATCAATGAAGCAAGTGGTTTTCCAACTATCATACTTCTGTTAATGATTTTTACTTTCTTTCCAGTAACATCAATATTATAAGCTTCTAATAATCGCATAATTCCATAAGCAGTACAAGGCTTCATGCAATCCTTGCCAGCAAGAGTTAATCCAGCATTTTGAGCATGGAATCCATCAACATCAAGTCTTGGACTAATAGAATTTAAAACTTTATGCTCATCAATATGGTCAGGCAAAGGTAATTGTACAATAAGCCCATCTGTTAAATACAAACGTTCATTATAAGCTCCAATAAATTTAATTAAATCATCTTCCTCTACTGTTTTAGGAATATTGATAACACACACATCAATTCCTACTTCTTCAGCAGCTTTAATTTTATTACGGACATAAATCTGACTAGGGCCAGACTTTTCTGAGTCAACCATAACTGTCAAAATAGGTTTGCGTGTTTCGTTCTTAATCTTTTCTTTTAAATCTTCTCTAATTTGTTTAGCAACTTCTTTTCCGTCTAGTAAAATCATATAGTACTCCTTTTTGTTAAAACTAAAAAAGCTTCTTGTTAAAAAAGCTTTTTTTTAATAAAATTTGTTATATAGTGTGGCCCAAAGAGTGCCAATTACTTTTCTATCAATTCGATTAACATTAGGGAAGTTAATCCGTACAAACTCATCACGTTTATTTTTTAAATTCATATAAGTAAGACTTAGTTTTCGATTTTTTGATTCTTTCGCTAATTGAGCTCTTACTGCAGTCATAAGTTCATACAATTCTTTTTGTTTTTCTTCTGACAAATTAAGTAATTGTGTTTGGATTTCTTGTTTCATTTTTTATCTTCCTTTTCTTCATTGTTTTTATAGTTATATTATACAATAAAGAAAAGAGCTTGTCAATAGGTAAATCATTTTTTAAGTTTCTTTTTTGTCAGATTGCCCACTTGTTGCATTTTGATTAACTGTTACAGAAGAAAAATCTTGTAAGTCAAAATAAGCAATTTGGTCGTTATCTTCACATTCTTTTCTTGCTTCTTTAGCATCCATAGTATTTACAGATACATCAAGATAAATTTTACCTGTTACTGGGTCATTCCATGTTCCGACATAATGATTTTCTTTGCTTAATAAATCTTTGTTTCTCTCACAATAATCCTCATAAGTACTTAATGTTAAATCATTAACTGAATCAAATTCTACTGAGCGCTCTGGATAAGGAGAATAGCAAAAGCCAACTTGTGGAGAAGTCTTTACATATGGATTATAAGTACTTCCACCATCAGGTTCTGCTGTTGTACTTAAAACATTGTTGACAGTATCAACATAAACTTGAGAGCCTTTCATATTTAGATTTAATTGTGCTCTATCTGTTCTTAGAGCATCATATTTAGGGTCAGATGAATTAACAGCTTCTTCAAGATTTTCATTCAATACTTCTAAATGATTTTTGTTATCTGCATATTCTAGGGCTTTTTTAGGCGAGTTAAAATGAACTTCATTACCGCCTATAGGGCATTTACCAGGTTGAGCATGACATACTGCAGGGGTTCCATTTTTTGAAATATGGTATTTTTTACTCATTATCTATCCTATCCTTTTTATTATTCTATTTAACAAGTTATATCAAATAGGCTGGATAAACAAAAATAAAAGAACTAAATTTTAGTTCTTTTATTTTCAAATTTAAAATACTTTTCTATCTTTTAGAATTTCTACAACTTTTTCAATATCTGCGTCTGTAAGAATATTGTTTTTGTAGTCTTTAGTATCTTTCAATTCTTTAATGATAGTATCTTCGTTATAATGTTTACCCATTTTAGCAATAGATTGTGCCATAGAAACATATTTAAGTACTTTATCATCAAGATTTGGTTTTGCAAAATCGAAATTCATACTTAGTAAACTCCTTTCATTTATTTTTTAATTTCTTTTTTAAATCAATTGGCTCTTTTATTTTTAAAAACACAAAGTAAGCGATGATTAAATAAATCAAGCCAAAAAGAATCATTGAGGATAGATTTCCTAGATTAAAAACAAATACACCATAAATAATTGAAACAGCTACAAATATAGTAATTAAAGTATAAATAGCTATGCTCAATTCCTTTCTTCTATCTTTAGCATATTCTTTAAAATCTAGCTCATTATCTTCACACTTAGAACTTGCTAACAAGATAATATTATTTTCATCAATCCAAGAATAACCATTCTCATAATCTTCTTGAGTTAAATTATTGATAATAGCTCTATTTTCTTCAATTTCATCAAAATTGACAATTTCAAAGACTTCATTATGAACCATTTCAAAAACTCTATTATCTTCATACAAGCCAGATTGATAATCATTCTGTAAATCAAGAATACAATTGTAATCCCAATTTAATAGAGCAGTAAGAGTCGGCATTGTTTTTGTTAAGTTAATACCTGACTTTATATCTTCTACATAAATATAGAAATTAACTGACTCTTTATTTAGTATTTCTTCATAGAATAAGTCAAGATTAAATGCCAAGTTGTTCCAGCTCCTTTTTCATTTTCCATAATCCAATCAATAGAGTAATTAAACTACCAGAATTAAGTAAAATGCTACTAATTCCAAATGGTAATGTAATTGTAAAGTAAGATAAGATTGTAGTTAAAATATTGATAGATGATAGCCCAATTGAGCTATAAAAGTAATATTTTACAGCAGAGGAAAGTTTTCTAATAAATGCCTTAATAATTCCATACAATACCATCAACAAAACAAGTGAAATAAGAATTGATAGAACTTTAGGATTACCTGTTATATAAGTAAAAACATTTTGGATAAAATGTTGAAAATCAAAATCTTGTAGCATAAGTTTAGCTCCTTATAGTTTTTAAATTAAATATCTTTTAGCATATCTGGTGTAAGATTGTAGATAGAGTCTTTACGCTCTACAATAATTTTATAATGGCTATTGTTTTTTAATTTCATAATATTAGCTAGCAATTCTTTATTAGGATTGATAGCAATAGGATTTCCAACTTTAGATAGCATTAAAGTATCTCCATTTGTATCCCCATAAGCAAAACTATTTTCTAAGTCAATATTATACTCTTCAACAAGTTCATTGATTTTTTTATTTTTTGCTCGTGAAGTCCACATTGGTTTAATCTTTCCAGTAAATAAATCTTTCTTAAATTCATAACCAGAGCCAATTGCTAAATCAGCATTATATTTTTCACCCATGCGTGATACAATAAAATCTGGCGAACCTGAAATAAAGATAACCATATGTCCTTGCTCTTTATGATTATTGATTTTATCACGAGTATAAGTATAAACTTTATCTGAGCTTAATTTCATTACTTGGTCAGTAACAAAATCAATTTGAGCTTTAGTTAATCCTTTAATTGTTGTTGAGAAGTTTTCAGTAAGTGCTTCTAAATAATCTTCATAACTAACTTGGCGATTTTTCCAAGCAAGTAACGGTTCTTTAACTTGTTTAATATATTCCTCTTGTGGAATGATTTCATATTTAAGCAATTTTTTATATAGCTCTGTTACTAATGAGTCTCTATAAATTGTTCCGTCTATGTCAAAAAAGGCTGCAATTTTCTTTTTCATTTTATTCTCTTTTCTATTTAAGTTTAAGCTGTTTTAAGCTGTTTTACTGTAAAGTCGATACATTTATCGAAAATCAGTTTTAACTGTTTTAGCGTTGATTATATGACGATATAACAACCCTCAAACTGATTTAGCGGTCTTTGTTAAGTCCTTTTTCTAAGCTTTTTCTGATGAGTCTAAGTTCGTCAGCAAAGTTTCGCTTAATTTGATTAAGGAAAGCTTCATTTTCTTTTTCTTTGGTGAGTGTAAGTAATTTATTGATAAGATTACTTGTTATTCTAATACTATCTAAATATGACTTCAGATTTAATTGGCAATCTTCTTCATTAAGAATAATCTTATAATTCACTCCATATAGTTCATTTTGATAATCAACAAGAGCTTCAAAAGCGTCATTGATTTCAGTTCGTTTAAGTATTTTTTGTTCAACGAGTTTAGCTACGAATAACGTACTTATGATTTCGATTAGTAATAGATTTTCGTCCATTATTACCTCTTTCTATAAGGTTATTTAATCCATTATACAATACTTTTCTTAAAAAGTCAAATAAAAGAGAAAAGAGTACTTATATAAGTACTCTTAATCAAGGTTTTTTAAATAAATAATTCTTTCTCTATAACTTGGAAATTTATAATCTTTTTGGAAGTAATATTTGATAATAGCTTCAGCAAAATATTTTACTTTAGAAAAAGTGTGCTTATTAAGAGTTGAAAGAAACACATCAAATGCAAAAATAAAATTATTATAATCTAATAATGAGGTGATTAAATCTTCTTTCAGAAATGTTTCAGTATATCCGAAATTGTTGAAGAAATAGCTTGTTGCAAGATTGAAATTATAAGTTTTAGCTCCCTCTGGAACTTTTTCAATTAAAATATTAAGCTCTTTCTTAAGCCCATCTGAACATTGATAATTGTTTACAGAATTTTGAGAGAAGCTATAAACTCCCATTTCATCATGGATTGTTCTACAAGTTAATTCTTTTGCTTTCATATTTTCTTTATTATGAAAGTATCTTGTATTAACTAATCTTACCCAAGGATAATCTTTTGCGTATTGTTCAAATTCTTGTTTTAATAGAACTTCAAATTCTTCATAAGTAAATAAAGCATTAGGAAACTCATTGTTATCCAATTGCTCTTTAAACCAAGTTAATGTATCATTATCACTTTTCTTAATATTACAATCAGAACAAGATAGCAAAACATTTCCATAAGTTAAAATATTACATCTTGAAGCTGGGTGAATATGGTCCCAATTCAAATCTTTGTTTCCGTATTTCTTACCATTTTTTAAGTTGATAAGTGTATCACCACAATAAGCACATTTTCCTTGAGTTAAGAAAATAGCATAACGACAAATATCTTTTCTGATTGTAATATTAAGAAAAGTGATAATGATACATTAACTTTTCTATCATTTTCAATACAAGCTGAAAAATGTCTTGATGGTGAATATGCAGGCTTATATAAATGTGGATAATTGTCCGTAGATTTTGAAGTAACTATATATTTCTCTTTTTGTTCTTCAGTTAATTTTTGAAATAAATTATAATTCATATTATCAATTCTTTCTGTAAAAGTCTTGTATATAATTTATTATTCCACTTTTTGAGATAAACTAAGAAAAAAAGCACAATTTCTTGTGCTTTTTCTAAAATTTTAAAAATTTTATTTATTTTTATCTGTTGCTAATGCACTAAGCATTTGAGTCCTAATATCTTCAATTCCAGTAGGATTTGAAGGTAAGAAGATAGTACTGTTATTTCCTTTAGCAAAATTATTTAAACTGTCTAAGTATTGGTTAACTAATAGAATACTCATAATTGATTCTTCAGTTAATTGCATATTAGAGTCTTTTAATTCTTTTACAGATTCTGCTAAACCATCAACAATGGCTTTACGTTGGTTTGCAATACCAACACCATGTAATCTATCTTTTTCTGCTTCTGCTTCAGCTGCTGTAACAATTTTAATTTTATCTGCTTCTGCTAATTCTTGAGCAGCCATTCTTTTACGTTGAGCTGCGTTGATTTCGTTCATTGACTGTTTAACTTCAGCGTCAGGTTCAACTCTTGTAATAAGTGTTTTAACAATGATGTAACCGTATGTTGACATTTCTTCAGCAACTTGTTTTTGAACTTCAAGAGCGATTTCATCTTTCTTTTCAAATAGTTCATCAAGAGTTAATTTTGGAACAGCATTTCTTAAAGCATCTTCAATGTAAGATTGAATTTGTGCTTTAGGACGAAGCAATTTATAGAAAGCATCTGTTACATTATTTTCTGACACTCTATATTGCGTAGCAATAGCCATAACCACGAATACATTATCTTTAGTTTTTGTTTCAACTGCCATTTCTTCTTGTTGCATACGAAGTGGTAATTTAATAGCAACTTTATCAATACCTAAAGGTAAACAGAAATGTAAACCTGCTGTTGAAGTTTTGTGGTATTTACCTAATCTTTCAACAATCGCTACACTTCCTTGTGGTACAATGTAGTAAGTTGAGAAGAAAAATGCAAGTACTGCAATAGCAATAATTAGAAAAATTATAAAAAAGGGCATAATCTTTTTCTCCTTTAATATAGCTTAATTTCTTAAGCATTTTTAGTAAGTTTAATATCTTTGAAGTGGTTTTTACTTCATAGTTATATTATTCCAAAAAATAAAAGAGGTGAAATCACCTCTTTTTGTTATTTGTTCATTTCTCTTTTATCAATTTCAGCATCAATGTTAATAGCATAGTTCTTTTCACTTGATTGAACAGCTCTTGCTTCCATAAATTCTAAAAGTTCTGTTTCAGCCTTTTCTTTCTTATCAACTAATTTAGAGAAATTTTCTTGATTGGCTTTTGTAGCATTACTTGCTTCTGCATAAATAGCATTACTATTTGCTAATGCTTCTTTATATTGTGCATAAGCAGTTTTTCTTTCTTCATCATCTGCATTTTTCCATGCTCTACGAGCTTGGGCAGTTAAATTATTAGCTTGTACTACTCTTGCGATTTGACTATTATTATCATCAATAATAGATTTCATTTCACGTTGAGCTTTTGACCTAACTTCTTTACGCCATTTAATACGTTGCTTATAATCTTCATATTCAGATTTATGAGCATTCAATTCTTTTTGAGCAAGAATTAGTTGTGCATTATCAAGCTTGCTAATATCTTCTTTTGGAACATCTTTATAAGTAAAACCGCTTGCTTCTAATTCGTTCAAACGGTCTGCAAATTCTTGAGCTTGTTCCACTTTTTGAAAATGCCCAATACCTGGTGCTTTTGGACATTTACCTGGTTGTGCTACGCATTTCATAGGCACACCTCTATTACCAATGTGCATCTGATTCATTACAATACCTCTTTAAAATTTTTATTTTGTATATCGTTATTAGTATTGTTGCTAAACGCTGAAAAGCTGTTTTAGCAACAGTTTTGTGTTATTTTTGATAGTTAACCCTAACCATTGATAAAACAGCTCAGACTGCAGTTTATTTGTTTTTGCCCAAAATTCTTAAAATGTATAAGAATAGGTTGATAAAGTCTAGATATAAATCAAGAGCATGCCAAGTAGTAACATTATTATAATTTTCTTCTGTTACTCTTGAAAATCCTTTTTGGATTTTTTGATTATCATAAGCAATTAAAGCAGAGAATATAATCACACCTAGATAAGTGATAATATAATCCAAAATAGTATTTTGTAAGAAAATATTAACTAATGTAGCAATGATTAAACCAAGTAATGTCGCAATAGCAAATTTTCCAATACCAGACAAGTCTCTCTTAGTTGTTCTACCAATAAAAGCAAGTGTTCCAAATAGAACTGCAGTAATTAAGAATGTAGTAGCTACTGTAACTGGATTAGAAAATGCTAAGATAACACTCATTGTAATACCATTCACGAATGAATAGAAATAGAACCAAGGAGTCAAATTCTTAGTATTATCTTTCATAGCTTTTGCTATATAGAAGATTACTCCTAATTCAACAAACAATGAAAGTATTGCTACGATTTTATAGTTGTGTACGATTGCAACAAACAATCCTGGTAATGCTAATGGAAGCATATAAGATACTAAGGCTGTAATAATCAAGCCAATAAACATCTTAGTATAGATGGTAGAGAAGTAATCACTTAAAGTATAATTATTTGTGATTGCGTTCCCTTTAAAATCAAAAGTTTTCATAGTAAAAAGCCTCTTTTATTTAAAAATTTTTATTTATATATCAATCAAAAGAAAGGGAAGAAAGTTTTATCTTTCTTCCTTTAGTTTCCAAAGCGTTTATTCAATTCTTCTTTTTTATCTTTGTACTCTTTTTCAATTTGTTCTAGTTTTTCTTTGTATGAAGTTCGAACAATTTCATAGTCGTCAGGTTCGTCCCAATCACCATAGTGAGGGAATGTGGCAGTTGTGATTTCTCCTTTAACGAATCTTTGGTAATCAGATTTACCGCCATCACTACAAAGCCATTCATAACCTTCCATAGTTTCTTCAAGTTCATCAATGGAATTTATAACAAAGCTTTCAATTTTTGTATCTGCGTCAGATTTTCCATATACTCCGAAAATCTCAATTAAAAATTTTTCTTCATCAGTATGTTTTACTCTTGATAACAGTATTTATAGCATTTTTACTTAATTCCAAATTAGCTTTATTATCGCATTTTCGAAACATTATCTATAAATTGAATAAATCATGTAGATAATTATTTTTTAACATATTTAGATTAAAAACATTAACAATATGTCCAAAAGCTTCAGATAAAGGTAAATGTGCTGTTTTCCACCCTTGTCCGTCAGTCACCCATACAAATTCAACATCATCTTTTGATTGAACAACAAATTGGCTTAATTCTGTAAATTCACCTGCTACAGCTTTTAATTTACTACCTCCACCGCCATAATAATTTGTTTCTATCAACCAAAGCTTATTATTTTTTTCTGAATATACAGCAACATCAAATCGTCTTTCAGATTTATCAACTGGAACTTCTATATTCCATTTTTCTTTAATGTATGCTGCAGTTGCTTGAGCCTTCCATTCAAGGCCAAGTTCACTAGATAACTTAGAAACATGACGCTCCAATATACCTTCCATTGTAGTACCACTACGATTCTTCCTAGCATTACTATCTAGACCAGCCTCTACTCCATATACATAATCGACTAATGAACGATTCACCTTATTTTGAAGGAAATCTAACAGACCGGAATCCTCAGCAAAAATAACATAGTCTTCAATACGTTCCGTATCAATCTTAGAAAAGTCTAAACGTTCGAATGACATGCTATCATTCTCATCTATTGATAAAATATCTAGTACTTTATCACGACTAGCAAGTAGACTCGGAATAACCTTAATTAAGTTTGGCTGTTGTTTGAATAGTCTTAAAGTTTCATCAAATATATTCTGTTTTCCAATCAAATAATTTAATGTATTTAATTCTAGTTCGAATTTCTTTGTTTCCCGTTCTACTTTTTCCCAATTTACATAATATTCTGGTGCTCGATTTGTAATGGATAAACTAGATAAAAATCCATTTAGACGTTCGTTAGCACTCAATCTTTTATACTCTTCTAATCGCATCATACATTCTCCGTTCAAATTTATATTATTTATTATTGCACCTTAGCCATTCATAATCAATATCTCCTAATGCTTCTAAAAGCTCATCTAAAGAATCATTTACAAAACTTTCTTATTTCTTTTGCACTTTCACAACTATTGCCGTAACAATCGTAAATTTCAATTAAAATCTTTTCCATTTCTTTTCAACCTTTCTTATTCTTTAATAAATTAAATATTAAATAATTTGTTTAGTTCTTCTTGCTCTTTTTGATAAGTTTTCTGTAATTGTTGTAATTTTTCTTCATAAGAGTAACGAACAAGCTTATAACCTGTCGGGTCATCCCAATCGCCAGAATCTTCAATAATAGCAATTGTAGAATTTCCATTAGCAAAATTTTTATATTCAGAATTAGAAGTGTCGATTAACCATTCACAATCAATATCTTCTAAAGCTTCTTCAAGTTCCTCCATTGAATCAATTACAAAACTTTTTTCTTTCTTTGTTATTTCACAACTACTGCCATAACATTCATAAAGTTCAATTAAAAATTTTCCCATAGTTAGCTCCACTTAAAATTTATTATAAATAGAAATTGCTTCATCAATAAGAATTTCTGCTTTTTGTTTAGCAAGACCACTGTTTGATTCGTTATTGATTAGTAAAATACGATTAACCACATCATCAATAGTATCACATACAGAATTTACTTTAGGAAACTCATTATGGAATCTATCAGTGTTTACTAGCAATGTATTACCTTCAAATCCAAATTGTTCTCCAGTATTATCCCATTTCAAATCATGATAACTTTGTTTGATAAAGGATTCAACAAGTTCTTGTACTGAAACACTTGTATGTTCACCTGCACCAATATTATAAGCATTATATGTTCCATAAGAAGCAATGATTAAATATTGAGAAAGACAATCTAATACATAAAGGTAAGGACGAACAAAGGCTGGATTTCTCAATTTAAGAACTTCTCCTTTTTCAACAGCGTCCATAATTGAAGTTACAATACGGTTAATTCCTTTATCTCCACCACCGAGTACGTTTGAGGCACGAGCGTTAATAAATTTAACTTTGTCAGAAACACCGTCCATTTGACTGTACATATCTACAAGCATATTATCAAATACTTTAGATAATGAATAGGGTTCAAATCCAGCCATTGAATCTGTTTCAACATGAGGGTGTGGAACTGAAGCATAAACTCGGTCACTTGCTACGCTAAGGAAAGATACTTCATGAGTAGAATTTTTAACAAGTTCTAGCATTTTGACAGTACCCATAACATTTGTATTAAATGTTCCATAAGGGTCACGGTAGCCTTCTGATACGATTGGTTGTGCAGCTAAATGGAAAATATAATCTGCTTCTTGAATGTCAGAAGTTAATTCTTCTGAAAAATCTTCACGCAAGTCTTGGATATAAACTTTAGCGATTTTTTCAATTTCACCTTTATAAAAGATAGTATTTTGTTCTGGTTGTTTTAAACCTAATCCCTTTACTTCTGCTCCTAATCTATGTAAGAGCAATGCAAGCCAGCTTCCTTTAAATCCAGTAATACCTGTAATAAATACTTTTTTATCTTTGTATGTATTTTTTAGAGTTCTGTTCATTTTTATTCTCCTATGATTTGATTACCTGTTGGTGTTTTAGTTATATTATATTGTTTTTGAAGTTCTTTGAAAAATAAATCATCTTTATAAAATTGGTAAATATCTTTGTAATAATTTCTTTGATTTAATTTCGCAAAATCACCAATTTCATATCTCATATTATCAGCTATAGCTTTATATTTTTCAACAGTTGCACTAATATAAGTATTAACAATTTTCAATATAAAGCCAATTAGTAATGCTAAAATAAAGATAGGATTATAAAAAATATTTATTTTGTTAATAAAGAAATAAATTGCTGTAATGAATAACGTAGCAGCTAGAATAGAATTTATAATACTAATAATATTGTATGACTTAAACGCTTTATTACTCATTTCTAAAGCATCTTTTTGCTCTTGATTTTGAGGTAAGAAAATTTTATTGTAGCTATCTTTAAAATGAAATTCAATACTGTTGTAATTCTCTATGATAAATGAAGATTGAACTAATTCAAATTTGTCATAAGCTGTTTTTCTTTTGATATAATTAAGCACTTTTTCAAAATAAGAATTACCATCACGGTATACATCTAATGTATCAAGGTCATGGAAAAAAGTTTCATAAAAAGCTAATAAACTCTTTTCTTTTTCTACTTCAACTAAATTTGAAGCTCTAACTCTATCGCTTCCAATTTCTCTATGTAATGTTCCGAAACTTAAATAATAATCATCATGTAATTTAATCTCTTTACTTATTCCATAATCTGCTAAAGCTTTGTCGAATAAATATATTTCATGAATCAATTCACTTTTATCCATTTAGCACCTCAATTCCCCACAATTTCATTTTTTGAATTAGTAATATTAAAATTATTTCTTCGTTTTAATTCTTCATATAGAACATCAACTTTGAAATAGTTATTGAGATAATTTTCATACTTACAAAGGTTGATGTATTTGAAAAATTCTTTTGCAGATTTTATTTCAAAAATATTGTTGAAGAACTCTTCTTCAATTTTAGTTATATGATTTTTTCTAAGTGTATATTGAGTTCTAATGAGGTCAAATGCAATAATAAAACAAAATATACCACCTAAAATTGATGAGACAATCAAATTGTTAAATAAAAGTTGCACAAAGCCTGTTAAAGCAAGACCGATACAAGAAGCTAAAAGAGCTAAAAAATATTTCACATATTCAAAATTGTACCACTCTCTCAAAGTTTTTCCTTTGATGTCAACTTCTTCAGCAAAATTCTTTTGGAATCTTTTTTGGAAAACAGAATATATTGAATCAGTTTGACTTGATTTTGGATTTTGATAGATTCTTTCAAACGAATCATATCCAGTGGCTAGAAATGAATTTAATTTTTTAAAGTATTTACTTTTTGAATCTTCTAGTTTGACATTTGAATAGGGTACTGAGTCACTTTCATCTAGCAATTTAAAGAAATTCTCATAAAAAGCTATCAATTCTTCTCCCGAACTAAGGCTTTCTGCACTTATTGTTAAAGTCTCATTATTTCTTTTTATTTCCCGAAATAATAAACCTTCATTGATAAAATAAGGCTTGAATTTATCTCTAAGCAATAAACGCCTGTCATAGTTTCTTTCTAATTCCTTTTCAAATTCATATATTTCGCTAATCAATTCATTCTTATTCATTTGTTATTTTGTCCTCTCTTTCTACTTTAGAATATTTATTTTTCAAATACAAATAAACTTCACTATCATCAAAGAATGAATCAAGATAATCAAAAGTAATAGGACTGAAAAAATCTTCACTAGTTATTATTAGCCCACCACTAACATATGATTTAAAATTAGCAGGCAAATCGTTTAATTCTTTATTTTCTGATTTTGTACTTTTACATTTCAACCAATATATTAACAGCCCTAAATTTAGAGGAATGATAAAAACAAAGGTTACGGGTACTAACCACTCAAGGAAGTTTTCTTGCCTTGCAATATTTACTGAGATTGTTAGGAATACTCCAAATAATGTTGCAATGTCAACCACTCCAAGTAATTGCATAGTTTCCTCATAATTAAACTTTTTGCTCATCATTTTGTATAATTGTTTCTCTGATGAAGCTTTGCTTTTTAACTCTTCTTGGATTTCTCTCCGTTTGGATTGAAGTAAATTATCAAAGAAATTTAAAATTGCAAGTGATTTAGTTTCGGCTTTACTTTTCTTGTTTTCGTCAAGTGATTGTAAAAATGTATCTTTTTTAATTTCTTGTTTTGTTTCTTTTAGATAATCATAATAAAGCGTATTAAAGTATTTGCTTTTTGATACTTGTTGAGCATTTTCATTTAGCTTAATTTTATCAAAGAAAGTTTGGTAAAACATAAGGAATGAATCTTCTACATAGATACTACTTTCAAAATCGCTTCTTACAAGAGTTCTTTCATCTAATTTGTAGGGGAAATACTTATCTACTGGAATTAACTCTTCAGTGTATTTATGATTTTGTAATGCTTCATCAAATTTATCAATCTCGTAAAGTAATTCTCTTTTATTCATTTATGATACCATTTTCACTTTCTGTTTTTGTGTATTTTGCTTTTATATAAGGATAAATTGTGCTATCCTTTAAAAATGGGTCAAGATAACTTGTTGTTTTACTATTAAAGAACTCTTCGTTAAACGTGACTCGATTACCTAGAAGGTATTTCTTGAAATTTTCGGGTAATTGGTTCAATTCTTCTTTTTCTTGTTTACTAATTCTGTATATAAACAAATAAAGAAAAGAATAGACAATTAGAAATAAAGAGGCAATACCTAAGTCGGCACCAACTAAAATATTAAATCCAAAAATTATTGTTATCGCACCAGCAAAAAGTAAAAGTAAAGAACTAATTACAATAGTTATTTGTCTATCTTCCTGATTATTTTTGATTTTCCCCATTAAAGTAAATAGAAATTTTTCAGAATCAGATTTACTTTTAATTTGTTTGCGAATTTTATTGGTAAGTACATTGTTTAAAAATTCCTCAACATCATTATAGCCTTTGTTATCAGTTGTGTTTTGAGAAGCAGCTTCTTTTGCTCTACTATTTTGAATTACTCGCATAAACAAATCTAGTTCTTCAAGTTCTTTTTTATTTTTATCTCTATAAATTTGATAAAGAGTATTAAAATATTGGCTATCTGTTAGTTCTTCTGCATTTGGATTCAACTCAATCATATCAAAGAATAAACCATAGAAAATAAGGAAGGTTTCTTCATCAAGAATATCCCCTGAGTAATCAACACGTTTTAAGATACCGTGTTCAGAATAATAGGGTTTAAATTTATTTTGAGAAATGAGTTCATTTTCTAGACCTTGAAAATCATAAAGAGCTTTACTAAATGCTTCAATTTCTTTTATTAAATCTGTTTTGTTATCTATTGCCATGCTCTTACCTTTCTATTTAATAAATTCTCTAATTTTCTTGTTAGCTCCATGTTCTTTAATCATGTAATTATAAGCTCTTTCTCTATATTGCTCATATAAATTAGGATTAGCACGTAATTCATCAAGTTTTTGTTGTAATTGTCTGTAATTGTTGCTCTTGTAGTCATAAGTTAAGAAACCTGTTTCTTCAGGTGTTCCATCAATAATTCTAGTTGTAGTATATTTATTTAACGGGTCATTAGGTTCCTCAAAATCTGCTGGATTAAAGTACCAACTAGGCAAAATAGCCACTGTACCATTTCTAATTGCATCAATAAGAGCATATTCGGGGAAGAAATTGTGGTCTGGGTTTAAGATTGTATAATACATAGCAAATCCAGCAGTAGAAGTAATTTCATTAGCAGTTTTCGGGTCATAGAAGCCATATAGTTCAACTTTAGAAGTTTCTTTCTCTTTTCTGACAAAATATTTCTCATACATAGCATTAAACTTCATTCTATCTTTGTCAGATGTGTTAGCACCATAAGTTACTTCAACATAACTCGTCATAAAGATTGAGTCAAATTCTCCTTTAACAGTACCCATTCCATTAAAGATTAAGTAATAATCTTTTAAATATTGAGATAAATGAGGTAATGCATCCCAGCCTTTCCAAGCTAATGCTCTTCCTTGATAATAAAGCCAATTCATTTTTTTATCTTTGGGATTTTTCCATTCCAATTTGGTTTCATTCATGAACTGTGGGCAAGTAAAATGGAATTGTTTTTCTGTTACTGTACTATTTTTAAGTAAATAATTAACTAATGGATTTGATTTATTATTTACCCAAATCTTATCAGCCATTTCATATAACTCTACATAAAGTGCTCCAAGATTGTTTAATACAACTTCTTTTTTGTAATCATAACAAATAACGCCAAGCCATTTATCTTTGTTTGATTTAAATTGTTTTAAAGTGTTTTTATACCAATTAGCTGTTTCTTCTTTATTTTCCAAAGAATCAGCAAAAGGATAAGTCAAAACAATTAACTTATCCATATTGTCAAAGATTGTATTTGGTGAGCTATTATTAAATTCAACTACATTTTTCAAAGTTCGACCTGAAATTTCTATTTCAGTATAGAAGTTGGTTCTTTCATCATTTGGTGCAGCTACGAAATTCGTTAATTCAATGTCATTTTGTGAGTCAGCCCATAGATTATATTCTAGTTGAATTGAACCCCCACCAACTAAATCCTTTCCATTACCTTGGATTAAGCCAATTTTAGTTATCATAAACTTCTTCTCCTAACAAACCAATGATTTCTGCTTTGTTATATCCCAATTTCTCCAAAGTTTTAACTGCAGTAGTCTTTTCCATTGGAGTCAATTCTGATTTTTTCTTTACATTAGTAGTTAATTCTACACCAGGCGAGAATGAAAAATCTTCAAGATTGTCTTGGCTAGTTTCGTTTTTCTTTCTGTTTTTATAGATATAGCCCAAGATAAAAATTCCTACTAATACAGCAATTCCGATAATTAAAATAGTCATTTTTGATACCTCTTATTTTTAGAATAATATTTTTATATAAAACTATTGTAACATAAGAAAGAGAGTTTGTAAATTGAATTATAAAGAAAGTTATCTAAAAAGACAAAATAGACTTACACCTAGTTGGGTTCAATCAAGAAATAGTAAGTTTCCTATAAGCAATTTTGATAAATTACCCAAAGGTTATAAAAGCAAACATTTTATTATTAAAGATGAAAAAGAATTGATTAAGCTTTGCTATGCTTATGGATTACTTGATAATGAAGTTAAAATCACAATTTCAGACGAAGTAAAAGAAATTGTTGCTGAGCAAGTTAGTAGTAGAGTAGAATATGAAAAGGAAATAAGAAAGCTTGAGATTAGAGCAAAATATAAAAATGAACTTGAAAAAATGGAAGATAAGAAATTTAATGAATTATCATTAGGGCAACAATTAGTTGTAGAACTTGCTTATAAAATAAATTTAATAGAATTTACTTAAAAAAGATTTAGCATAGATAGTGCTAAATCTTTTTCTTTTTGTTTAAAACAAGCAAGAATCAATCAACTCTTTATTAGCCAAAGTATCAATCCATTCTTTTGGAATTTCTTCGTAGCCGTAAATAATTCCAGCTAGAGCGCCTGTAACAGCAGCCGTTGTATCTGTATCATCTCCAAGATTAACTGCAGTGAGTACAGCACTACTGTACGTAGCAGTGTTTAAAATACACCATAAGGAAGCTTCTAAAGTATGGATAACATAACCACCAGATTTAATAGAATCTCTACCTAAATTTTTAAGATTTTTTAATTGAGAAAATGCTTCAGAGCATTCTAATTCATCTAATATATATTCTAAAGATTTCCCCTTAAGTAATTCTTTTCCAATTTTAACAAACAAAACACAAGCTTCTTTTGAGTAAGAATGAGCATGAGTAATAGCACTTACTTGAGCAATTTCTTCATCTGTACAATCAATAAAGATTAAAGGAGCAATTCTCATTAAGCTTCCATTACCATTAGAATATAAATCGTCTAAACCAACTCTTCTGTCTAAAGCTTGTGCAGTTGTGTTACCAACATCAAATGTGTTGTTATGAGCGGTATAAGCGTCATAATCTTTCCAAATAACAAAGTTTCGTTGAATTGCTTTCAAATCAATCTTTTTATTGTTTTCTCTTAGAGCATCACAAGTTGCGATAGTCATACTAGTATCATCTGACCAAGTTCCAATAGGTTGATTCCAAACACCACCTGAAGTTATAGTTGTTGCGTTAAATGAGTCTCTAGGCCTAAATTCAAAGGGGACTCCTAAAGCATCGCCTATAGCTAGACCATAAACACAATCTTTTATAGTTCTGTTCATGATTTATCTTTCCTTTTAACTATTTATAAATTTTTCAATTACTTCAGCAGAAGATTCTAAGCGTTTTTGAATTTCCTCAAATGATAATTCCATTATTTTATCATGAACAGTGAAAGAGTCAATTGTAAAATTGTATATATTACCAGCAACTCTATAAAATTTAAAATTGTTATGAGTAATTTGAAGTCTAGAGTATTCTTGGTTAATAAAAATGCTGAGTTCTTCATTTTTGAATTTTAAATTTCTCTTATGAAGAAATTTTACTTTTTTAAGCTCTTCTATTTCAGATTTATTTTTTTCGTAAAATTTTTGAGCAAATTCTTTTGCATAATTTTCAAAAGCTTGAGCTTTGATTTTGTTTTCTAAATCTTGATAATCAAAAGTAGTATTCCCTTTTTCTTTAGCTTTTAAAGTTCGGTAATTAGAATTATTTTTTAAGTATTCCTCAAAAGTTCCATATTCCCATTTACCTCGTTCTGCAACAGAAAAGATAAATTTATAATTATGCCAGTTAGTTACTGCAACACGATAATTATTGCTATCTAAATCATATTTTTTACAGAGAACATCAAATTGTTTTTTAATTTGTTGAATATCTGATTTTGGTAAAAGCATATCACACATTTCTGAATAAACTTGAACTAACTGGTTAATAGTTTCTTTAAGTTCTGCAAAATTATCTTGGTGAGTCATTAAACGCTCAAATAGAATTTCAGAAAAATCACTATTTTCATTCACATATTGTCGAATATTCTTTATATTACTAGAATATAATTTATAGTAATAATTCTTAGCGAAGTCTAATGTTGGAGAAATTTTAATCTTATAATTTTTAATTTCAATAGTATTGTTTTTATGATTTTCATTAAGGGTTTCATAAGAAACAAATCCAATTAGGTCAATTAAATCTTGAAAACTGTTGATAGCATGCCTAATATTTCTCTCTTTGAGAATTTCACAAAAATCAACTTCCTTTTTAAAGTCTTTGTACATATGAAGAGTAATAATCATCAAAAGAATTTTATTGTAAGATTTAGCTATTGTATCTGGGTAAGTCACTCTGTTACTTGCAGGGCATTTAACAAGTACTATTTTGTTAATAGAAGTTTGTTTAACCCTGAAATAATCGTTCATTCCTTGTCCAAAATAAATTAAGATACCATCATTCCACATTGGATATTCTTTATTTTCATCAAACAAGGGCGTCCAATATTTTTTAAACAATGAGTTGAGATTTTTAGCTGCTCTGTCAACAGCAGTTTCTTTATTATTATCTTGTTCAACTGTTTGTTCTTCTTTTTTAGCATTTTTTAGCAATTCTGATAGTGATGTTACTTGTTGTTCTTTTAATGTTTTCATTTCTTTATTCTTTCTATTTTTAAAATTTAATTAAATAATGTTTTAAACGATTCCAGCAGTTTTCATTGAACGTTTTAACACTTTAACTATTGACATACCAAGTACTTCAAATTCGTCCACCTTAAAATGACGGTCACAAGTTTGAAGATTGTAACCTGTTACTTTAATAATATAATTATCAGTTGGAGTAACAGCAATTTCGTATGTGCGAGTTTCTTGGTCTGTTAGATAATAAGATTGATTTCTTCCACCATGGCCAAAATCAAAATTCTTATCAGTTCTTTTTGTTGTAATTGTTTTAACTTTTCGCCCACCATAAATACTTTTCAAAACATCTTCAACGTTTTCAAAGCTTTTTACAAGTGGATTTTCTTCGATTAAGTAAATAGTTCTATGTAATCTTTCCATTTTTTATCTTCCTTTCATTGTATAAGTCTATTATATTATATAATTTTCAGTTTGTCAATACAAGAAAATAAAAAATAGCAGGTGTGGGAAGTGAGTTGAAACATAATTAGATATACTAATTTATGCTTCTGTATGTAAGAAACTTTTATTACATTCACATTCCTCGGGTGCGTATTCTGTCACCAACATTCCAACAAGAATTATTCTCTCTAAAGAAAGCAATAACTCAAGCCACAGAGGTTGGCTATTCACCCATTCTTATTTAACGAGCAAGCGCCACCTACACTTCGCTCAATAGTAATATAAAATTACTAAAAATT
>ERZ773083.845-NODE-845-length-23041-cov-12.602584_pt1 | contig 23041 bp, 24 predicted proteins | sample MGYA00511465_ERZ773083 | MGnify/ENA primary metagenome ERZ773083 (study PRJEB29015, sample SAMEA2738001) | human oral metagenome | biome: human oral; feature: human-associated habitat; material: dental | place: China | collected 2060 ... | reverse complement strand
AACATCGTGCCGGTTCGACCCCGGCTGCTGGTATAATGATTAAGACAAGGTTTTTAAACCTTGTTTTTTTTATATATAAATACCTAATTATCAATAACTCCCCCTCTAAGAATTTAAAAAATCAATAGCTTTTTGATATTTTTCTTTTCTCTTTATATCTTTTTCAGTAACCTCTGTTAATCTTGTTAAGTCTGAATTATGACGTAAATCTGCTAATTTTACAGCTCTTGCAAGTTTATTTTTCTTTACTGAATTTAAGTAACTTTGATAGTTTTCTCCCCTCTTTTTGGTTATAATATCAACTGCTTCTAAAACTTCTTTAGAAAAACTATACTCATACAAATCCTCTAATGTTAGTTCTGTATCTTCAATAACATCATGAAGATATGCTACTGCTTTTTCTTCATCTGTTTTTACAAAACTAGCCACCTTTTCAGGATGTTTTATGTAATCTTCTCCCGCTTTATCGACTTGTCCTAAGTGGGCTTTTTTAGCTATTTCATAGGCTTTTTCACTTTGAGATTGTTTCATATTTTTATTATATACTTACCTATTTTGTTAGTCAATATTAATCCTAATACTCTGGACCCTTACTTCTTTCAACAAAAAGTTCACCTTATAGAAATAATTTTATTTTATTAATAACAAATTTTCTCTTGAATAATTTTTTTAAACCTGTTATAATAGTAAAACATTATTTTAGGAGAGAAGCCATGAACAACTCAATTTTTGATAAATTAAAGCATGCTGAACAAGGCGCTAAACTTAGTATTTTATCCTATTTGCTACTTACGGTATTAAAACTTGGCGCTGGTATATTCTTTAAATCATCTGCTCTTGTTGCCGATGGTATTAATAATGCTACCGATGTAATTTCATCAGTTTGTGTCCTTATCGGTTTGAAAATTTCTAGAAAGCCAGCAGATGAAGATCACCTTTATGGTCACTTCAGAGCCGAACTTATATCTACATTAATAGCTTCATTTATTATGCTATATGCTGGAATCGAAGTAGTAATGTACGCAATAAAAAAAATCATCTCAGGAACGATTGAACAACCTAACCTACTTTCTGCTGTAGTAGCTTTTATAGCGAGTGCTATTATGCTTGGGGTTTATTTCTATAATATTCGTCTAGCTAAAAAAATCGGAAGTAAATCTCTTAAAGCTGCGGCTCTTGATAATCTTAGCGATGCTTTTGTTTCTATCGGAACATTAATAGGAATCATCGCTACATATTTCGGACTCCCAATAGCCGATTCAGTAGTCGCTATAATCGTAGGATTACTTATTATTTACACTGCTGTTAGTATTTTCAAAGAATCTACACACGTTCTTACTGACGGCGTTGATACTGAAGTGATAGACAAGGTTAATGATATTGTAACTGACATCAACGGTGTAACTTCTATAGTCGATACGAAAGGTAGAACTCATGGCTTACTGTACTTTATCGATATTACTGTTACTGTCGAACCATCATTAAATGTTAAACAAAGTCACGACATTACCGTGAAAATAGAAAAAGCATTATCTAAAGAATTCTATTATTGTGAAACTTTAGTACACTTAGAACCACATGGTATTGCTTGCCATTCATATTAAAATATTTCAAGATGAAATTATACTTCTTTTAACTTAAGTTATTTCTAGTATAATTTCATCTTTTTTACTGCACCGATGTTTGACAAATTTTACTGCACCGATGTTTGACAAATTTTACTGCACCGATGTTTGACAAAAACAAATACTAAAAGTATAATTATTGTACGTATAAAAGTATTTTCCATTATTAATTATCTTTTAATTGAATAGTGTAAAATACTACTTAAATATAAAATTGGAGTTTTTAAATTTATGACGCACGCAAAAGCAATATTCTTCGGTGAACATGCAGTTGTTTATGGATATAAAGGGATTACTATTCCACTTCCACAAATGAGTGTCGAAGTCATTTTAGAAGAAACTGATACAATTCAACAAAGAGATGAGATTCTTAGCTTTATAGCTAATACATGTGGAATCAATAATAAAACAAAAATTAATATTACTAGTACTATTCCTGTAGGGCGTGGTCTAGGTTCTTCTGCTGCGCTGAGTATCGCTATTGCACGTGCAAAAAAACTTCCAAATGTTAGAGAAATTGCTAATAAATGCGAAAAATTTATCCACGGGAATCCTAGCGGTATTGATGTAAATCAAGTGCTTAGTGATACTCCCCTTTTATTTTCAAAAAAAGACGGAGCTAGTGAGTTAAGTTTTAATTTAAATAGTTATTTACTGATTATCGATACTGGTGTTGTTGGAATCACTAAAGAAACTCTAAAACATATAGAAGATAATTATGTCGAATACGAGAAATATATTACTGAATTAGGTGAAATCACTGATTCAGTAATCGAACCATTAAAAAATAAAAATATCGACCTTGTCGGACAATATATGTATAAAGCTCATAATTTACTACGAAAACTAGGAGTAAGTCATGCGAGCAACGATGAGGTTGTGGAAATATGTAAAAACAATAATGCAATTGGTGCCAAGCTAACTGGTGGTGGTGCTGGTGGTTGTTGTATTAGCCTTAGCAAAACAAAAGAAAATGCATTAGAAATTCAAAATGCACTAAAAGAGAAAGGATATTCATCATGGATAGTTACAGTTTAGGTTATGCTAACATTGCCTTAGTTAAGTACTGGGGAAAAAAATCTAAAGATCCTGTCTTACCTTATAATCCTAATATTTCTTTAAGATTAGACAATCTTTTATCAAAAACAAAAATCGAAAAAAATAACAACAATGTTGATGAATTTTATATCAATGACGAAAAACAAAGCCAAGAAGAAGTTGATAAGATGATTAAATTCATCTCTAAATTTATACCTACTGAACGTGAAGCTATAACTATAAGAAGTTATAATACTGTGCCTACTGCTGCAGGACTTTCTTCAAGTTCTAGTGGTACTATGGCATTAGTTCTTGCTTGTAATGAATATTTCAAATTAAACAAAACTACTAAGGAATTAGTTGAAATAGCCAAAGAAGGTTCTGGTTCTTCATGCCGAAGCTTCTATAAACTTGCTGCTTGGCTTGAGGATGGAAGTGTTGAAGAGTTAGAATGCTCTCTAGACTTCGGAATGATGGTTCTTGTAATTAATGAAGATAGAAAGAAAATTTCTAGTCGTGTCGCTATGGAGCGCTGTGTTCAAACATCGACAACATTCGGTGCTTGGGTAGAAAAAGCTAAAAGTGATTTTGTATTGATGAAAGAAGCTCTAAAAGAAGCCGACTTCGAAAAAATTGGTGAGATTACAGAAAGTAACGCACTAGCTATGCATGGTACAACTTCTACATCTACTCCAAGTTTTTCGTTCTTAACTGAAGAAAGCTACATAGCTATGGATATCGTAAAAGAACTACGTTCTAAAGGTTATAGATGTTACTTCACTATGGATGCTGGCCCAAATGTGAAAGTACTATACTTAAGGGAAGATCAAGACAAATTATATGAGGAAATTTCAAAATTATGGAAGAAAAAAATAATTTTGTGCATGGAGTAGCATACGGTAAGCTCTATCTTGCTGGTGAATATGCGATTTTAGAAGATTACGCTTCTGCACTAATAACAAGTGTCCCTAAAAAAATTACAGTATTTGTAGAAGAAAGTGATAAAACTACTATCTTCGATACAATTAATAAAACTTCTGTTGGCCTTTTTGAAGAAAATAGTAACTTCACACTAGTTCAACAATTTATCCAATTTTTAACAGAATATACAAATAGTGATAAAACATTTTCTCTTACTATTTTCAATGAACTTCATAGTGATGATAAAAAATACGGTCTAGGTTCATCTGGCGCTGTTCTTGTCGCTATAGCTCGAGCAATATTATCATTCGAAAATATTACGTATAATGATCTAACTATTTTCAAATTGGTTGCCCTATTTAATATTAAACACAATCTGAGTGGTTCTATGGGGGATGTTGCTGCGAGTATCAACGATGGAATTACCTTCTATCAAAAATTCAATGCCGAGTTCGTTAATAATATGATTCGCCAAGACAAGTCTGTTAAAGAAATAATCAATACAAATTGGGATGGACTTCTTATTGAAAAAATACATCCTAAAGCTGATTTAAGCATCTTAGCACGATGGACTGGTGAAGCTGTTGATACGAAAGAGCACGTTAAACTTTGGAAACAACATAAAGATAATTACAAAGATGAATTTAAAGTTTTTGTAGAGACTTCTAATCACCTTGTAAAAACATTAAAAGATAATTTAGTAGAAACGGATGCATCAAATGCTCTTAATACGATAAATAAACTTAGAGAAAATCTATTATATTTAGAAAGTTTCTCTAAAATACCTATGGAAACTAATGCAATGAAAAATTATATCGACTCACATTCTGCTGGTAAACAGAGTGGTTCTGGTAGTGGTGATATTGTATTAGGATTTGAAAAAAATAACGATAAGTATCAGCTACAATTGAACTTAGAAAAACTATAATATACTACGAAAGGATTAATTATGAGAAAAAAAGATCATATTAGATTAGCACTTGCTGATAAAACAAAAGTAACTAGCTTGGACTCATACGCAATTGATTACAATAGTATTCCACTTTTCGGATTAGATGATGTGGATACTTCTACATCAGTTTGTGGGGATCGTTGGGAATATCCATTCTTCATCAATGCTATAACTGCTGGTGGAGAAGATTGTAATAAAATTAATCAAGATTTTATGGAAGTTAGTAAAAAATGTGGAATTAAATTTTTCCCAGGATCATATTCTCCAGCTCTTAAGAGTAAAGAAGACGAAGAAGCTTATCCTAAAGGCTATTCCGTAAACTTAGGATTAGATAAAGATCCAAAACTTGTTTTAGAAGCAATTAAAAAATCACAAGCAAAATATATTCAACTTCATACTAATCCTCTTCAAGAAATCGTTATGCCTGAAGGTGATCATAACTTCGAAAGTTGGTACGCCAACCTAAAAGAAGTCAGCTCTAAATCTCCTATTCCTGTAATCTTAAAAGAAACAGGTTTTGGCATGAACGAAGCTACTATTAAACTAGCAATCGATTTAAATATTCCAGCCGTGGACATCAGCGGTATGGGTGGAACAAACTTCGCTAGAATCGAAAATGGACGAAGAACTGATAAATCAACATATCTAGAAGCAATTGGATACACTACAGCAGAAAGTCTAGAAATCGCCTACTCTTATAAAGATAAAATAGATATTATTGCAAGTGGTGGTATTCGTAATCCTCTAGATGTTGTAAAATGTCTAGCTTTAGGAGCTAAAGCAGTTGGTGTTTCTAAAATTTTCTTAGAAATCCTTGTAAATGAAGGAAAAGATGCCCTAATTCAAGAAATCGAAAAATGGAAAAAAGAAGTTAAGTTCTTGATGATACTTATGAATGCTAGAAATATAGCTGAATTAGATAAAAAAATAAGAAAAATAGAATTCTAAAAAAAGAAGATTCCGTCCGTATTGGATGGAATCTTCTTATTGTTTATGCTAGGGAAGACTCAAAAATTGGGATTTTGTCGAGTCACTCCACACAATTTATTAGATATCTAAAAAGCTTTTATAATACAAATTTAGATATCAATAAATCACTGAATCTATAAGCTCTCATATAAACTTTGTTACTTTTGGGATATCCCCTTCTACTTTTGAGCTTTTTCTAATGCTGATAGTCTTTTAATTGCTTTATTTAAATCATCTTGTAAATCATTAATTTTATTTTTATTCTTCTGATTTTCAGCAATTAAGTACCAACATGAAATTAGTAACATAATATTTAAACAAATTATTGCAAACATACTATTCTCCTAATGATAATAATTAAAATAAGAATAACACAATTTCTTTCTTTTAACAAGAGCAGTCCTACTCCATTATATAAAGATATAAAAAAACCTCATCTTGCGATGAGGTCCATATTTTTTAAATAAATCTAAAAGAGGGAAAGTTTTTTAGATTTTATTAATAAATTGCGTGATAATTACCAATTATTAATATTTACGTTTTCTAGCCGCTTCAGATTTTTTCTTACGACGAACGCTTGGTTTTTCATAAAACTCACGTTTACGAACTTCTTGGATAGTTCCGTTTTTAGAAACAGCACGTTTGAAACGACGTAGTGCATCTTCTAGTGATTCATTTTTACGAACTACAGTTTTTGACATTGGATTTCCCTCCCTCCGATACTACAAAATCTTAATTTAATACTTAATTAAATGTTTAAGATATAAAATAAATACAAAACATTCAATCAATAAGACTGCTTTTAAGCAATCTACTTACATATTGTATTATATTCTTACGTTCTTGTCAACCTTTAATAGCAATTTATTAACATATTTCTACGAAAATAACCTTTTCATTTATACATTAATGATGCTATTTTTCTGATAACCAATTTTTAAATTCTTCAATAAAATTAGCATAACCTTCTTTATTTTTATGACTCGGTACTTGAGCTAAAAATACTTGATTTGGCAATTTAGTTTGACCTTTTTTAGTTATTAAAATAATAGCTTTTTGTTGAGATGCATTTTTGAACATCTCATCAGGTAAAGTAATTACCGCATTTAAATTAATATCTTCTTCTAAAAATTTCTTGAAATTGTCTTCAAGCTCAAGAACTTTTTTAGGCACTACTAATACTCCTACACCATTATCATTTAAATAATTAGATGCTTGCTCGATGAATAATAAGGCATTTAAGCTATATCCTTCAGCACTACAAAGTTTATAGTTTAAGCTATTATCCTCATCAGCATAATAGCCAAAAGGTACATCACTGATGATAACATCTTGTTTTTTGATATTTAAAGGTTTAAGTGCATCTTGATTAATGATCTCAACATTAGTTTCTAATAAATTAAAAATATTTTGTTGTAATCTAGCATAGTTATTATCAACATCTACAGAAGTTAATTCGTAGTCACCTTTTGATAAGGCAGCTAAGTTAATTAAGAAATTTCCACTTCCACTAGCAAAATCAGCTACAGAAATCTTCTCATTATTGAATAAACACTCTAAAATATGAGATACATACATAGTTATCACTTCTGGTGTGATGTCGTAACTTGGATTATTCAACTCTTTAAGAGCTTTTAATAGTAAAAACTGATAAGCCTTTTTAATATCCTCTTTAGAGAAATTATCGACAATATCAAAATACTCTTCATCATTCTCTAAAGTTAAGTATTTCACTAAAGAGTCAAAATAAAACCCTTCACCTTTATTTTCTTCTACCTTTTTATCTATCTTAAAAAATAATTTTTCTAAATCTGACATGGTTCCTCCTATATCAATATCTATTTATAAATCTAACACTTTACTATTATAACCTAATATTACAAAAGAGGAAACATTTTGTAATTAATTATTTCCCTCATACATACTTCTATCCACTTCAACCAATATCCAATCTCTTGTGTCTGCTATTTGTCGTCCATTTTCGATTAGTGTTGTATTAAAGTTAGGGGCAAAAGTTTGAACATTTCTTTCACTCACTCTCAGCACATATCCTACCCAGTATCCATAAGTAGAATTCGGCGTGATGAAGTATTTATCAATTGCATATAATTGTAAGAAATTATCTTGAATATCTTGATCTTCGACTACTATTTCATTAGTAAAATTAAATAATATTTTTAATTTTGGAGCTAATTCTTCTTTACACCAAGTTGCGTCATCTGAAGTTATTCTTATTGTTAAATCAGAAATATTACCTTTTTTTTCTTTGATTATTTCTAAACAATCGACGACATACTTAACCGCGTCATAGCCATATTTTTCTGCTCTATCTCCATCTAAAAAGTCCGTTCTTCTTATCGCTATTGTTATATTTTTATTATCAAATTGGCCAGATAGTCCTTCTACTCTTTCCAAAAGATATTCCCGGCAAAATGAGTCCAATATCTCTGCGCCATAATCTTGTCCTGATATTTGATAATATCCGAATGGTTCTAGCTCACAACCTTGTGCTTTTCCAAATAACTCAGCTGTTTTCGGAAAGAAACTTTGTGCAAATTTAAAATAACCTGTTCTTAGTACATAGCTTTCTTCTATACCAGCTAATCTATCTTTATGTGCTTGCATTAATACAAATAGTAGATTACCAAGTTGAAATCCTCTATCGTTATAATAAACTTTCATTTTAAATTTCCTTTCCTATATTTTTTGCTTCATGAAATATTTACCCAAAAATGTATCCTCGTTTGGATTTTCATAGAGATCTTTAATCTGTTTTCCTGTAAATACTTCTGTCTCAAATATACTAGTTTTTAACCCTTGTGATTCTCCCATATTTTCTACAAGAGTTTTAGCTAATGCAGCTATCGGAGTAACCTGAAAAACCTTATCGTCTGGATAAATATCTACTATATCTGGTAACTTTTCTAGTAGATTCTTTGGTAATTCATTATATCGTTCCCAAAGATTAGTATCCCCTATCCTTTTATAATAATTCATTAATTCAGGTGATTTTTGAATATAATCATCAAATAAGAAACTCCACTGCTTCGTAATAATATCACTAATAAAACCTTTATTTAAACTAGTTCCATATAAAGTATCTACCAAATAAACTGTGTGATTACTATGTTGAACTAGGACACTATCTAGCACCTTTTTCTGAACTTTTCCATATAGTTTTTCCGCTTCATAAATAACTGATTGCGATGACACTAGAATAAATATATTCGTCTTTATTTCTTTTATTATTCTACACAGATTTTTTATATCTTTGTCACTGTTATCAAGTTCTAAATTTGTTTTTAGCTTTTGAGAGGAAGGCGCTGCACATATAGTAATGTCATATTCGCTATGTAGGACATCAGTTATATTTCTCCTAGTGAAAGTATTCACATGTAGATTACCTATTTTAAGTAACTGATTAAATATTTCCTTACCTACTGATCCTGTCGAACCTATTAAAGCAATGTTTTTCATTATTTCACATCGCTTTCTATAATAGCTATCACTTCGTCATAAGATAGACTTCCCTTATCTTTTTCCGAAATTATCGGCGTTGTAGTCATATCCCAAGGAAAGTTAAGTTTTGAATCTAATGGAGTAATTCCTAAGTATTTTTCAGTAGGGTTATAATAACCAGTTACGATATAATTCAATATTCCATTTTCTACTAAAGATTGTGCACCGTTAGCTACTCCTTCAGGAACGAATACCGCCATACCGGGTTTCACGTCAAGAGACATTACCTTTTTATATGTATGAGATTCACGGCGCAAATCTACAAAACACATTCTGAATGTTCCCCACGCAACTGTCATTAATTTCGCCCATCCTTGACAGTGCATACCCCTTAAAGTTCCTTTATTCGACACTGAAACATTGTTTTGCAGATCATTATTGAAGAACTCTTTTGATATTCCAAATTTTATTAAATCATTTTTCTTCCAGTTTTCTAGAAAATATCCTCTATCATCATGGTGAAGTGGACTTGTCAAAACTAACAATCCATCAATACTATTGTATTCTTTACATAAATCCATTCCCTAAACCTCTTCTCTATATAAGTCTACTCTATATTATCATACTTCTTTTGTACAAACAAGTTGAAGAAAATCTAATAAAAAGAAAGATCTATATAATCAAACTTATTCGAATTTCCTAGGAAATAAATAATTCATTTGATTATATAGACCTTATTTTTTACTTGGTTAAGTAAGTCAAAATACAAAAACTTCTGTTTTAATTTTCTTACTCAAATACCTTTATAAATCTTTTCTGAACTTTATCACAAATATACCCGATATGTTCATAGAATTTATGCGCTTCTTCACGTTTCAAGGCAGAATTTAATCTAATAAAGCTAATATTATTATCTACGGCATAGTTTTCTAACTCATTCATAAGTTTTCTACCTATTCCTCTACCTTGAAAATCAGGATTAACAGCGAGTCCTAAAATATTTAATCCTAGCTCACTATAGAAACTTTCATACATTTGAGCATGAACAAATCCTATAATCTTCCTTGTGTTTTCATCTTCATAACCGATAATAATATGTTGTTTCTTGTCATTAGTTAGTTTCTCTATTTGTCTTTTCACATTTTTAACATCTACATCATAACCTAATGCTGCTTTACAAATTTCTGCTACTTCTTGTGTATCTTCTATATTTATTTCCCTAAACATATACTCACCTTCTGGTTTTATCAAATATTATTTAACCTGCAACTTACTGCAACTTAAATTCTAATCTACTTCGCAACTTCTATTAAAGCTTGTTTAACTAAATCGAATTCTCTAGTACGAAGTGTTCTCATATCAAGAATTAATTCATTATCTTTAATTCGTGTAATAATAGGTATTTCTACTTCTAAAAGTCGTCTTTCTAATTCTGTAGCACTTAGTCTTGGATGTTCTAATTTTACCACAACACTTTCTAAGTAACTTGCTGGATAGCTTCCTCCACCGACTTCTGCCTTATCTTCAGCAATTATAATCTTGAAGTCTAAGTCACTAAGTCTTGTTTTTAGTACGTCTGCTTTACCGAATAAACGTTCTTTCGATAATGAAATCATGTGTAATGTAGGAATGTGTTCTAACGCTTCTTTCTCATCTAAGTATAGTTTTAATGTAGCTTCTAATGCAGCTAAAGTCATCTTATCTACACGTAACGTACGAGTAAGTTGATTCTTTTTCATTTTTTCTATATATTCTTTTTTACCAACGATAATACCTGCTTGTGGTCCTCCTAGAAGTTTATCCCCACTGAAAGTTACTATATCAATACCACTATCAAGAACTTCTTTTACAGTTGGCTCATATGGTAAACCATATTTAGAAAAGTCAACGAACTGACCGCTTCCTAAGTCGTTTATAGATACCAGTTCATTCTCACGAGCAAGGTAAGATATTTCCTCATTTGATACTTCTTTAGTAAATCCTACAATCTTATAGTTACTAGTATGAACTTTTAATAACGCTCCTGTATTGTCATTAATCGCATTCTCATAATCTTTTAAGTGTGTTTTATTCGTAGTTCCTACTTCAATAGGAGTACCACCACTTAGTTTTATAATTTCAGGAATTCTGAATGCTCCACCAATTTCTACCAGCTCTCCACGAGAAACTACTATTTCCTTGTCTTTAACTAGTGTATTTAACGTTAACAGTACAGCCGCAGCATTGTTGTTAACTACAAGGACATCTTCTGCACCTGTTAATTTTTTGATAATATCAATAAGGTGGACATAACGACTTCCACGTTTTTTATTATCTATATCAAACTCAAGGTTAGAATAGTTAAATGCTACGCTCTCAATATTTTCTTTAATCTTCTGACTTAGTAAACTACGACCTAAGTTTGTGTGTAAAATTGTTCCAGTTGCATTAATTACTCTACGTAAAGAATTTCTATCTTCTTTTTTTACTATTTGTGTAACTTCTACTACAATTTTCTCTAAACTTGGAACTTCGAATAATTCTTCATTTAGTATTTCTTGTTTAATTCTATCAATATATTCTTTTATCGCTGATTTCACCGCTACTTCTGCATATTCATTTATTAGTGCTTTTACTTCATCTAATAATAAAATCTTATTTATTGCGGGAATTTGTGATAATAATTGTTTTGACATAATAATTCTCCTAAATTTCTTTTGCTAATGTTTTTATAGCATTAATAGCATAATCTACTTCTTCTTCTGTATTCATACTAGAAAAAGAAAATCTCACTATACCTTGTTCTTTTGTCCCTAGTACCTCATGCATTAGAGGTGCGCAATGTGCTCCAGGTCTAACAGCAATGTCATATTCTTCAGCAAGTACATCTGCTACATCTGAAGCTGAAATACCTTTGAAGTTCAATGAAACTACTGCTGTACGTTCTTTTGTAAAATCTCCATAAAACTCTAAACAATCTAAGTCTTTTAATTCGTTATAGAATTTGTTCGCAAAGTTCATCTGTTTTTTATAAAGATTTTCTATTCCTTGTCTATTTATATATTTTATTCCCTCATGCAAACCTAAGATACCTACAGTGTTAAGCGTACCCGCTTCTAAGCGCAGCGGATATTCTCCTGGATGTTTCTCATCGAAGGTTCTAACTCCACTTCCACCGACTTTAAATCGCTTAATTTCAGGTTCTTTAAGTCTTACACATAGTCCACCAATTCCTTGTGGTCCGTACAGACTTTTATGCCCCGTAAAACATAATACATCTATTCCTAATTCATCTATATTAATAGGTACTACTCCTGCTGTTTGCGAAGCATCCACAACTGAAATAATATTATATTTTTTACAGATAGCAGCAACTTTTTCCAAGTCTACTATATTCCCTGTAACATTTGAACCATGCGTAATAGCGATCATTTTTGTATTAGGTTTGATGGCTTTTTCTAGTTCCTCATAGTCGATTAATCCTGTTTTTCCAGCTCTAACAATCGTATAATCACATCCAATTGTTTCATGAGCTAAATAAACTGGTCTTAATACTGAATTATGTTCCATTGAAGTCGTAATTACGTGATCTTCTTTTTCTAATAATCCTAATATTGCTATATTTAGACTTTCTGTAGAATTACTCGTAAATACTACTCTATCTTCATCTTTCAAACCAAAGAATTTTGCAATATCATTTCTTGCTTCAAACACTTCACGAAAAGCATTATTCGCTTCATAATAACTACCTCTTGATGCATTTGCATATTTCGCCGATGATAGTACTTCATAGACTTTGTCCGCCACTTCTTTAGGTTTTTTTAGCGACGTTGCTCCATAGTCGAAATAATAACTCATATCCCTTACCTTATCTAAGTCAGTTTTGTACGATGACTTAGCTCCCTTCTTTATTTATTTTTTCGCCAATACTCGATAATTTTCTACACGTCGAGTAATTCCTAGTTTATCGATATATTCCAAAATAGCCATAGAATATTTTCTACTAGAACCTGTCATATCTCTAAATTCAGCTAATCCCATTTGTTCATTTGCACTAAAGTGATCTTCTACTTTTTGAATAGCTTCTTTTAATACATTAGCATGTAATACTAAATCAGCATCTAATCTAACTATTGTATTGTCGATTAGAGATTCTAATATCTCAACTTTCGGTTTTTCTCCATTTGTTAAATCTTTAATAGTCGGTGGTGTAAACCCTCCTTCTAGTAAAGCCTTCTCTATTCTTTCTTTTTCAGCCAATTGTTTCTTATCATAATTAACTACAAAATCTTTTTCAGCTACTAAGTTACCTTCTAGTCGAATTTCGTTGTTCGCTATAAATAGATCAAGTAGCTCTAATGTTTCTTTTTGAGAAAGTTTAAACTTAGAAAGCACCTCAATTTTAGGAATACCAACTTTCAATTTGAATCTATTATGATACTCTACTAATAATTTTTTCAGTTTTTCTAATACTTCTTCATATTTTTTCTTATGAATATATCCTAACTTAGTCTCATAAACTGTAGCTGTTTCTATTAGTTGCGCTATTGATTCCACTATCTCTTCTTCTGGAAGTTGTAAATCTTTTACAATACTATCTTTAGAAACTAAATAGTTATTATGTGATAGAATATAGTTAGCTATTAAATCTGATGTATTTCCTTCAAGCTGTACTTTGAGTTTTTCAAGAATTTCTTCATTAAATCTACTATGTTTTTTTGGGCTAGCATCAAGAATTACCCCTCCACCTATTGTAATCATTGGTGAATAAGTACGAATGATGAATTTATCATAATTTTTAACCGCTATTTCATCTTCTAGTCTAAGTTGAGCAAAACTGCTCTCTCCTGCTTTTAATAAGTCTGTTCCAAGTGGTACAACCCTTGCCATGACTTCTTCAGTACCTATATATACACGCACTCTATCCCACAATTCAAGATTAGCTCTCTCATCATTAATTAACTTAATCTCACTATCTAGCATATAAGTCTTTGTTAATGAATCTGCAGTCGCTAGAGTGTCTCCACGTTTCACATCATCAAACTTGATATTCGCTAAGTTTATCGCTGTTCTTTGGCCTGCGTAGGCTTTTTCTACATCTTTTGCGTGAACTTGTATATTTCTTACTTTTGTTTTTATACCTTTTGGATAAATAACAAGTTCATCACCTACATTTACTACACCTTCCGTAAGAGTTCCTGTAACAACTGTTCCGAATCCTTTTACCTGGAATGAACGGTCAATATTAAGTCTAGCATTTTTCTCGATATTTTTCGCTTCGATATCTTCTGTTTTCTTATCAATTGTTTCTAACAGATTGTCTAAACCTTTTTTACTAATTGAGTCTACTTCTATAATTGGAGAATTCTCCAGAACTGTTCCGGCGATAAATTCTCGAATATCTTCTTTAACGAGTTCTCGATATTCTTCTTCAACTAAATCTATTTTCGTCATTACAATAATGTAGTTTTCAATTCCTAGTAAAGTTAAAATATCAACATGCTCTTTCGTCTGAGGCATTATACCTTCTCTTGAGTCAACTAGTAATAATACTAAGTTTATACCACTAACTCCAGCTAGCATATTTTTTATAAATTTTTCATGTCCCGGAACATCAACTACACCACATCTTTTTCCACTTGGTAGATCAAAATAAGCAAATCCAAGATTTATCGACATTCCTCTGTCTTTTTCTTCTTGAGTAGTATCTGTTTCAATACCACTTAGAGCTTTTATCAGGGTCGTCTTCCCGTGATCAATATGCCCTGCAGTACCAATAATTACATTGTTATTCATACAATTCACCTTTACACATTATATTAAGAATAGAGATTATGAGAGAGAACTTTACAAAATAGATTTTAAACTTTCTCTATAATAACCTCTATCCAAAATTTTATTTTAATTTATAATCTTCTAATTCCGTTATTATTCTTTTGATTCCAGCTTTTCTAGAATAATACAAACCACGATATTCGATTTTTTCATCCTCTAACATTCTTACAACATTATCGAAATTATCCCAAGCTGTTTTTAGCATAAACCCACAACCTACACCTATAGATGGATGTGTAGGAATAAGTGATGCTCCCATTTCTCTTTCTAGACAAATGTTATCCGCCTTTATTGAATCGTGTGTACTATTAAAAACTACTAATCCTTCTTCTACCATGCTTCCTCCTACGGTTGAATTACTTTATTAGCTTTTCTCATGTCTTCTACGATGAAGTACATGTTTGTTGGATTTCCAACTGCTAAATCAATATTGTGGTAGTCAATACATGCACCACAGCAAACTATCTCTACTCCACCTTCTTCTAGTGTTTTTAGTTCTTCTAGCACGTGACTTCGAGTTTTGTCTACTAAAATTCCACCATTATTGTAGAAAATAATTTTTTTAGGAAGAACTTCCTGTTCACCTAAAGCATAAAGATATGCTTTAATTAATCTTTTACCTAGTTCTTCACTACCATGTCCCATTTGATTTTTGTTAATCACAACGATATAGCTGTCATCCTTAACAACTGGTAAAGCTTCTAATTCCGGAGTTTCTTCTCTTGTAATTTCAACTTTGAAGCCACCTTCAATATCAGAAACTTCGAACTCATAACTGTTTTTATCAGCAAATTTTCTAAGACTTTCTACACTATCTTCAGTTTTTACTAATAAAGTTACTTTCGTATCTTCTTCTAGTGCACGTGTTGCTTGAGTTACAGGAACTACGCATTTATCGCATAATGTATCCACGACTACACCTTCACTCACTTCTACCTTAGAAATAGTAACAATATATTTATCTTTTTCTTCTTCTTTCACCGAGAAATTGAATCCTAATTGTTTAGCCATTTTTTCTAAGTTTTGAGTAGCTATAACATTGTCTACGATTGTTTCTACTACATCATTTTCTAGTAATAATTTTTTTGTTTGAATAACTGGCATCGGGCAAGCCAAGCCTTGTGCATCTAAAATTTCTTTTTTCATACTTATATTCTCCTATTGTCTTCTAAGTTATTTAATAATAACTGCTTTTTCTTGTTTTTCTATAACTTTACCTACTATAGCACTCTTAATTTCAAGAGTGTTTAGTTTTTCTAATAATCCGTACGCTTCACTTTCTGGTAAACTTATTAAAAGTCCTCCAGATGTTTGTGGATCGTACATTATTTCTTCTAATGCAAAGTCTTTAATCTGATATTCTACATTTGGCTCAACGAATGTTCTGTTAAGTTGGCCACCTGCAGTAATAACAAATTCATTTGCACATTTATATGCTTCTTCGATATATGGAATATCTTTCGAATATACTTCTGCTGAATGTTTACCATCCAACATTTCTACAAGATGTCCTAAAAAACCGAATCCAGTAATATCTGTACAACTATTAACATTAAAATCTTTCATCATTTGAGCAGAATATTTATTAAGTGTTGTCATTTGTTTAACGCTTTGAGCAAATGCTTCTTCTGAACATTCTTTTACCATATGAGCTGTATTAATAATACTCACTCCTAATGGTTTTGTTACGATTAATAAATCTCCTACTTTACAATTGTTATTCTGTAATATTTTATCAGGATGAACTATTCCTGTTACCGATAATCCGTATTTTGGTGTAGCATCATGAATAGAGTGTCCTCCTGCAAGAACCCCTCCTGCTTCATGAACTTTTTCCGCTCCACCTTTTAATATTTGATGTAAAATTTCTAAGTCCATATTCTCTGGGAAAGCCACTATATTTAATGCTGAGATAACTTCTCCACCCATTGCATAAACGTCACTAAGCGCATTAGTTGCTGCAATTTGCCCATATAGATATGGATCATTTATCATTGTTGTAAAGAAATCTAATGTTTGAATAATCGCCTTATCTTCGGAAATTTTATAAACGGCTGCATCATCCGAAGATTCATACCCAACTATTAAATTTTTATCTTCTTTTTTTGGAAGGTCTTTTAGTATATCTGATAAGGCTCCCGGCCCTATTTTCGAGTTTCAACCTCCACACACAATCATGTTCATTTTCTTTTCTGACATATTTACCTCCTATACTATTACTTATCTATAATTATACTACTTAACACTTTAATTTAAAAGTATTATTTAGTTTTTTAATGTAAAAATAGACAACTAACAGATAGTAATTTTCATCTATTAATTGTCTATAATTTTATTTATTATTTTTTGAAACTCACGTGAACATGGTCATAGTGGTTAGCAGTTACTCCACCACGGTTAGGCATTATGTTCCATGTATTTGCTGGTCCATAAATGTTTTGTTGTGGCATATAGAATCTTTGTTTCCAGATAATGTAATAAACTCCAAGTTCATCCATGTGCTTAGTTAAGTACTCTGCAAGTTGGTCACCTTGTGCTGAGTTTACAGGCACCATGAAGTCTACAGCCATACCAGAGTTATGTCCGTGACCAGTACCATCGTCGTCTCCCGCTCTAAATAGTGAGAAGCTTGTTATTCCGAATTTCTTCGCTAAAGCTACTTTCATCTTTTTAGTATGAGGAGTTAATCCATTCATCGCAGGATCTGCTAATTCTGCTGCAGTTACTTCTGGTAATCCACCAGCTACTGTAGTTGTTTGTTTTGCTTCAGCTGCTTTTTTTGCTTCAGCTGCTTTTTTAGCTTCGGCTTCTTTTTCTGCTTTAGCTTTTGCTTCGGCTTCTTGTTTTAATTTAGCATCAGCCGCTGCTTTTGTTTCTGCTGCACTCTTAGCTTCGGCTTCTTTTACTTTCGCATCCGCAGCTGCTTTTGTTTCTGCTTCTTTCGCTTTCGTATCTGCAGCTGCCTTTGTTTCTGCTGCTTTCTTAGCTTCTACTTCTTTTGCTTTCGCATCTGCAGCTGCTTTTGTTTCTGCTGCTTTCTTAGCTTCGGCTTCTTTTGCTTTCGCATCTGCAGCTGCCTTTGTTTCTGCTACTTTCTTAGCTTCGGCTTCTTCTTTAGCTTTTTGCTCAGCAGTTACTTCTCTCTTCTCAGCAAGTTGATCTAAAGTTGTTTTATTTTCAGTATTTTTATCTACCGGTTTGGCTGCTTGTTCTTGAGAATCATCAACTTCTACATCATAACTTACTACAGCGTTGAAAGTGTGATTCCCTATAGTTACAACAGATTTAACAGTTTCTCTTTTAACTGCAGTATGTGGTAATTTTCTAGTAGGTACGTCAGCATTTATATCTATCTCATACTCTACTACTTCTCCCACTTTGATAGCTTCTTTTTTAACTACATATTCTTTTCTATCTTCTGTAGTTACTCGTGCAACTACATTAGAAACGTTTTTAGCTGTTGTAAGTTTCACATAGTAGTGTCCATTTTTTTCATAAACACTAGCTTTTACATCTTTTTTATTAACATTAACTGCCGCATTATTAACTTCATTAGCAACTGTAACTGCTCCAGATGCCCCAACTAATAACACTAACCCTGTTAATATTCTTCTAGTCAATTTCGTTTTACTCATTAAATTTCTCCTAAATTTATTGTTGTGTCAATTATATCTGATTTACATATTTTAATCAATAGAATTTCTGATTTGTAATATATTCTGATTTTCTTTACAATTTCGTTACAAACTTTTGTTTAATTACATTAGCTTTAGAATAAGTTTTCATAGAGTATAATTAGTTACAATTGTAGATGAAGATGACAATAGTGTCTTCAAATTGTAATATAAAAAAAGCTAACTAACATCTAACTTGGTAATAGCCCCCAAAATTTGGACAAATTTTGGAGGGCTATTTATTATGAAATTAACAGATGAAAATAAGATAGAAATATATAGACTTAAGAAAAAAGGATATCTATACAAGGAACTAGCTAAAAAGTTTAAAATTAATATTAGTAATGTGAAATACATTGTAAAACTAGCTGATTTGCATGGTGAAACAGTACTAATCAAAGGGAAAAATAATTACTATCCACCAGAATTAAAACTAGATATAATTAATGAAGTTTTAATATTAGGAAATGCTATATACACTACTTCATTAAAGTACGCATTACCAAATACTGGTTTACTACACAATTGGATTTCAAAATTTAAAGAAAACGGGTATAATATACTAGAGAAACCGAGAGGAAGAACTAGTAAAATGAAAAAAAATAATAAAAATATTGAAAACAAAGAATTATCAAAAGTTGAACAATTAGAGAAGGAACTTGAGTATCTACGTGCAGAAAATGCAGTTTTAAAAAAGTTGAGGGAGATAAGGTTAAAACAATCTCAAACGAAGAGAAAACAAAAATAGTAGAAGAATTAAAGAAGGAACATAAATTAAATATACTATTAAAGATTTTAGGCTTATCTCGTTCATCATATTATTATACAAAAAATAAAGAAGACAAAGATAAAAAAAATAAAAATATAGAAGAAGCTATTGAATCTATTCAGGAAAAGAACAAATATAGATACGGTTATAGAAGGATAACATTAGAACTTAAAAATATGGGATTTATAGTAAATCATAAAAAAGTATTAAGATTGATGAGAAAACTAGGTGTATTATCATTCGTAAGGCCTACTAGGAAATACAACTCATATAAAGGAGAAACTGGGAAAATCGCAGATAATATAATAGATAGAGATTTCTTCGCCTCAGAACCATTAAAGAAATGTTATACAGATGTAACTGAATTCAAAGTAGGAGATGATAAGGTTTATTTAGCGCCTATAATTGATGGATATAATGCAGAAATAATAGCGTATAATGTTTCATTTTCACCTAATATGGCACAACAGCATGAAATGTTATCTCAACTTCAAAATAAAAGATACGATGGTATGATACTACATAGTGATCAAGGTTGGCAATATCAACATATTACATATAGACAATTCCTTAAAGAAAAAGGAATTACACAATCAATGTCTAGAAGGGGAACATCGGCAGATAATGCATTTATGGAGTCTTTCTTTGGAGTTTTAAAATCTGAGATGTTTTATGGATTCGAAAATACTTTTAAGAATAAATACGAATTAAAAGAAGTTATTATAGATTATATAAAGTATTATAACGAAGAAAGAATAAAGTTAAGTTTAGGTGGATTAAGTCCTGTAAATTACAGGAAAATGCATAGAAACAAATATAAATAAAAAGAAACTTTCATTCCCTATTACAGTTTAGATTTTCCTCCTATTTAATCAAGGACAAGGGCTACGCCTTTTAAAAATCCTTGACTAAATAGTTCGAAAATCTAAAAAAAACTGTAAGGAATGAAAGTCGCTAAAAGTAATAAATTTTACTGACTTTAAAGTTTAAAATACTAAACAAGAATAACTGAATATTTTGTCCAATTTTTTGGGTGCAGTACCCTTTAGAAAATCTAATTGGGTTTTCTATAATTTTGATGTTAATTAGCTTAATATATTTAATTTACTATTTTATACTGGTTTACCACCTTTAAAAATAGTATTTGATCCATCTAAATATTTACCTGCTTTTGGAGTAGTTCCATTAAACGCTTCATTAGAGCTTTGGTGTTGTACAAGATATACTTGACCATTTTTTATTGTTACTCCTGCACCTACATCTTTAGCAGTTGCATCTAATAAGGTATTTCTGTGTCCGTATGGATATTTAGCTACTACATTTCCAATTTCTTTGAATAGAATATCAAATAATCTTTGTGCAACTTCTTCCGGTGTCCCTGTATCTCCAGTTATAGAAATATTAGCTAAAATATAATTTGCATACCCTGCTGCTTTTGCCGCATCTTTTTCATATTGTATTGTTCCATTTGGTCCATGAATATTTGCATCAACTGCACGTGTTGGTACATCTGAACTTCTAAATTTAGAAGAAGAATTTAATGCTGCATTTTCTGATAACGCTGGCAATCCATTAATATTTCTTAATTTAGCAACTTTATCTAAGAATGCTTTTCTTATTTGTTCTTCTCTACTTCCTGCTGCTGGTGCTGCTGGAGTTTGTTGTTTCGGTTTTTCAGTTTCTGTTTTTGTAGCTGCTTTTTCTTCTTTAACTGCTTGTGCTTTTCTTCCCACAGCTTTAGTATCTTCTTTAGCTGGCGTTGCTACAGCACTTCTATCAGTTCCAGCAACTGGTTTTGTCGATTGTTTAGATAAATCAGCTGGTTTATCGTTATCTGAAGTGTTTGGTCTAGCAACTGTTGTCTCAGCCTTTTTTGGAGCTTCAGCTGATTTTGTATTTTCTGCAGGAGTAGTTGCTGCTGGTTGTTCTGATTTAGTTACAGCTTCGTTTCCTTTATCTTCATTATTAGTAGATAAAGCTGTTGGAGTTTCATCTTTCTTAGTTTCAGTCACAGGAGGGTTAACAACTTTTTTATTTTCCTCTTGTTTTGCTTTTACTTCATCAGTTGCAATTTCATAACGAACATTAATATTAAAAGTATGTGTTCCTACTTTGTTAACTGCAGTATATCCTTCTCTTTTAACCTCTGTATTAGGTAATTTTCTTGTTGGAGCTTTTGCTGTCATATCTAATTCTACTACAACTTCTTCCCCAGCTTTAATAAGATCTTTTTTCAATACAAACTCTGATTTAGTTTCAGTTGTAATACGAGCAATAACATTTGCTACTTCTTTATCTGCTACTAGTTTTGCATAATAATGACCATTTAATTCATATACTTTTGCTTTTACGCTAGCTTTATTTACATCAACAGCTGCAGTTTTAACTTCAACTGCATTTGTTGGTAGTGATGTTATACCTGTTAATAATACTAATCCTGTTAAAACTTTACTCGTTAACTTTATTCCTTGTTTTTTCATTATATATTCTCCTCATTTCATCGAAATCGTTTTAATTCTTAATTTAATAGTTACTTCTCCTTAATTATAATCATTCTAAATTTTATTATCAATAGATTTTCTATTTTGTAATACAAAATACATTTTGTAACAATTTAGAAATATTTAAAAATGAAGAGAATAATTCAAATTCTCGCAAACAATTTAATTACTTTATTTTTATTAGTTACTTTTAATTCCCATTTCTTTAAAAAAAAGAAATATTGTTCATAAATACTTTAAAATAGACCTTTTATGTATTTTTTTAATCTTTTTACTTAAAACTAAATTTAAAGTATATTTAAGGTTCAAGACTTATAATGTATTCATAACTAGTAAATAGTTATAAACTTCATAAACTTTCCTTTTCTATAAGAGACCGAGACAAATGTGCTCGGTTTTTTTGTTTATAAAGAAGGATAGAAGCTGATTTCATCAACTTCTATCCTTCTTTATTGTAATATATATCATCGTCTAATATCTTACTTTGTTTGATTATTAATTCAGATCCTTCTATTACTATTATATTTAATTTACCTCCATAAACACAGCCACCATCAATATTTATTCGATTATCCTTTATTTCATAATAAGGATTTTCTTTAACAGGACTGTGTCCATGAAATACTTTTTTATTATATTTCATCTCGCTTGTTAAAAATGGTTCTCTTATCCAAACCATATCACGATGTATTTGATCCCAAAAGTTTTTATTAAAATCTACACCGGCATGCACAAAGTAATAATCTTCACTCTCATACCTTGTAGGCAGATTTTGCAACCATTTCCTTAGATTTTTTTTATCTCTAGCAAATTTTTGGAAGTATTCTCTTCGTGATTCCGTTGTTGCTTCTGGATAAAACGACTGTAATGTTGTTAGTCCATTATTCCTAAAATAGTGATTTTGTCTTTTTGAAGATGTATTGTCATACATTGCTTCTTTTATCGCTAAATTAAACATGTCTTCATGATTTCCCAATAAAACTACGTGTTGTTTGTGAGCTTTTTGTAAATTATAAAAATATTCCCAAACTAATTTAGTGTTTTTACCTCTATCACACATATCTCCTAAACAAATTAATTTATCTTCATTACTGTTGAATTCTACTTCATCAAGTAATTTCTTCATCGTATAAAAACATCCATGTATATCTGAAATTACTATTGTTCTCATAAAAACACCTACTTCTTCATTTAATTCTTATATCTATAATAATAGAAAATAACTATAATGTAAATAGTAGGGACTGACCAAAAGACCTAAAACTTAACAAAGTTCATATGAGAACTCATAGACGCAGTGGTTTATTGATATCTAAATT
>ERZ773083.843-NODE-843-length-23096-cov-3.992709_pt1 | contig 23096 bp, 23 predicted proteins | sample MGYA00511465_ERZ773083 | MGnify/ENA primary metagenome ERZ773083 (study PRJEB29015, sample SAMEA2738001) | human oral metagenome | biome: human oral; feature: human-associated habitat; material: dental | place: China | collected 2060 ... | reverse complement strand
GTAATCATCGCCGTAAAGATAAACGGCAGCGCGAAAACCGAGTGTTTAAAAACTATTAATTCGTTGATATCGGATAAAATTTCTTTAAATTTAGCCATTTCGTCCCTTATTTTGGGCACCATTGTATCAAAAAAAAGTAAGAATAGCTCTAAATTTGATATAATTTGAACGAAAAATTTACGAAAGGAAACGCCTTGAACCAGAATCAAAACTCGCACGCAAGCCCGCAGATCGCGATCATCGGCACCACCGCAAGCGGCAAAAGCGATCTTGCGCTAAGCATCGCGCGAAAGACCGGCGCTGTGATTTTGAGCCTCGATTCGCTCTGCATTTACCGGCAGATCGACATCGCAAGCGCCAAGCCAAGCGAGGAGCAGCTGCGAGAGATCAGGCACTTTGGCGTAAATTTAATCTACCCAAACGAATACTTCAGTGTCGGCGAGTTTATTAAAGAATACACAGCCGCGCGGGCTTTTGCAGGGCGTAGCAGCGTGCCTTTGATAATAACGGGCGGCAGCGGGTTTTATCTCAAAGCGATGCTAAACGGGCTGGCGCCGAAGGTTCCCGATTTTAAAAGCGAAATTTCAAACGATGAAATTTACGCCCTAGCGCAGCGGATCGATCCGGAATTTGCCGCAAAGCTTAGCGCGGCGGATAGCTTTCGGTTAAAAAAATGGCTAAGCATCTATAAATTTTGCGGCGAGGCGCCGAGTAAATTTCTGCGCAAAAACACCGCCCCGCCCGTCATTTCGGATATTAAAATTTTTGAGATCGACGCGCCTAAGCAGTGGCTTGCGCAGCGCATTGAAGCGCGCACGAAGGCGATGTTTGAGCGCGGGCTTTTGGAGGAAGCGGAGTTTTTATTCGCTCGCTACGACTCAGAGTGCAGGGCGCTAGGCTGCATCGGGCTAAAGGAGTGCGGGCAGCTTTTGCGCGGACAGATCTCGCGGGCGCAGTGCGAGCAGCTCGTGAGCCTGCACACGGTACAGCTTGCAAAGCGCCAGCGCACCTTCAACCGCTCGCAGTTTACGGATAAAATTTCGGCGCCGCCGCAAGAGCTGGAGCGTGAAATTTTAAAATTTCTTCGCCGCGAGATTTGAAATCGAAATTTATCAAAATTTGTGTGTTTGCTAGGAAACAATGGGGCAAGGAAGTGGAAATTTTAGATTTAAATTTACCGCGCCGGTCGTATCTTTAAAATTTTGCGGGGCGCGCCGAGGCCTTGCGTGACGCAGAATTTCGGTCAAATTTAATCGCCTTCGCAAATATCAAAGCTAAATTTATCGTTGTCAAGCCTACTGAAATTTTGATTTTCCGCGCCTGCGTTACGCTTGAAAATAAAGGCGTAGCCCTATTTCTCGAAGTGCTGCGAGCTGTTTTTTAACCCCAGGGCGCAAAGCTCGTAAGCGCCACTTTGCAAGCCAAGCTTGAGCGTGGAATTAAATTTTCGTATCTTGCCCGCAACGCCGCTTTGACACTCATAGCCTAGCTCGAGTTCGCCGCTTTTTAGCTTATCGAAACGATGCTGCAAAGCATCGAAGCTAGATAGGATCACGGAGTCGCTTTGCGGGGCGAAATACAGCCTATCGCGCTTGAAAGTTACTTCGTAGCCCGCAGGCGGCGCAAAATCCCCGTCTGTACAAACGAAGATCTCATAGCTGCGCACCGTAAGCGGGTAGAAGGGTAAAGCTTTAGCGCCCTTTACGGAGTCATAAAACAGCTGCTTGTGCGCGTCCCAGTAGCTTAGAAGCTTTTTTGCTATGCATTTTCGCTCCTTTAAAAACTCACTCAAATCGCGCACATCAAGCAGCACAAAACCGTAGCCGTCAGCACTTAGCTCGCCCAAAAACATATCTCTCCTTGTTGGCAAAGCGCGATGGGTTCAATTCGCGCTTAAAATTTTAGCTCAATACCCGCTTAAAAAGACGAAATTATTTACCGCGCCGGTTAGGAATTTTACCAAAAACGGCGCCAGCACGCATGCCACGCTAGCTAGCACGACGGCAAATTTTATCTGTACCGAGACCGCGCTCAGTGAGCCGTCAAGCCCCGCATCCTCCCGCGGCTCGTGCAAGAACATACGCACGATGAGGCGCAGATAATAATACAGTGCGAGCGCGCTATTTACCGCCATGATGACGGCGAGGGCGAAGTAGCCCGAATTGACCGCGGCGCTTAGCAGATACATCTTGCCCCAAAACACGCTAAACGGCGGAATGCCCGCAAGCGAGAGCATAAAGATCGCCGCACATAGCGCAAAGAGCGGATGGGTGCGGATCAGCCCGTCAAATTTCTCAAACGGATGCTCGAAGCGAGCCGCGAAATTGGAGCTTTGCTCGCAAATTTCGGCGCCTAGCTCGCAAGTTTCAGTGCCGAAAAGGCTCGCTTCCGCGCCAGGCTCGATCGCTTTCAAATTTGGCCCGCCTGCTTTAGAATTTTGCTCGGTCGTTTTAAAATTTTGCTCGGCGTAGGCTGAATCTTGCCCGTTTTCGCCTAAATTTAACTCGCCGGTAGAACCTAGCTCGCGATTTTGCGAAAAAGCGGGCTTTGGGTTTGAGATAGAGCTCTCGCCGTTTGCATTTAAATTTAAAGCGGGGCTTTGGGTTTTAAATTTTAAATTTAACGAGCGGGCGCGCCTTTGCCGCACGCACCAGATGAACGCAAACGCCCCTAGATTCGCCACGGCATATAGGATCCAGTAGGTGAAAAGTGCGGCGTTTGCCTGCGTCGAGCCGATCACGATCGCGCAGAGCACAAAGCCAGCGTGCGAAACGGAGCTGAAAGCCAGCATCCGTTTGACGTCGCGCTGAACGAGCGCCATAAGGTTCGCTAAGCTCATCGTAAGCACCGCAACGGCGTAGAGCACGATGTTTAGCCACTGTACGCCGATGCTTTGCAGCGCTTCAAACAGCCTAATCGCCACGACAAAGCCCGCGATCTTGGGCACGACGGACAAAAAGCCCGCCATAGCCGAGCTCGCACCCTCGTAAACGTCGGGCGTCCAGGTGTGAAACGGGATCAGCGAGAGCTTAAATCCTATCGAGACGATCATAAATGAGCAGGCGGCGAAAAGCAAGACGTTGGTTTGTAAATTTGAACTCTTGGCGATCTGCGCGATGTTTGAAATTTCCATAGAGCCGGTCGATAGAAAAAACATCGCCGCGCCGAATGCGAAAAAGCCCGATCCCAGCGCGCCCATTATGAAGTATTTTAGCGCCGCTTCGACCGATCTGGCGCGGTTGTGAAGCGCGATTAGCGTATAAAGCGCCAGCGAGCCCGTCTCAAGCCCAACGAGGATCATCATTAAGCTTTCGCTCGCAACCATAAACTCATAACCCACGAGCACGAATAGAAATAGCACGAAAAACTCCGCCGTGTGGTACTCGTGCGCGCTTCTTGCGCCCAAAGATAGAAATATGAAAAATATCGAGCCCGCGAGCATGATAAGCATCGATAGCGTCGCGATTCCGTCCACCAGCATCACGTCAAAAAGCCCGCGTATGCCGCTGTTGTATCCAAAAACAAGCCCGAAGCCCAGAGCTAGCGCCAATATCGTGATGACGGCGTAAAATTTATACGATAGCGTGCGCGCAAAAAGCGAAACCGCGAGCATCAGCAGGGCAAATCCTCCGAGTATCGCCATAGGCGCGATCGAGGCTAAATTTAAAAGATTATTTTGCATCGCTTCTTACCTTAAAATTTGCTTTTTCCATATAGGCGCGGGTCGCGGTTTGCGAGGCTTTATTAAACATCAACTCAAGGCTTTGCGTCACACTAGGCTCGATGCTCTTTAACATCAGATTCGGCGCGACGCCGAGCACCACCACCAGCACGCAGATCGGGACGATAGAGCAAAGCTCGGTTCTGTTTAGATCGCTTAGCTTTTCATTCTCCTCATGCACGAGTGCGCCGAAGAAGGTCTTTTTATAAAGATTCATCGAATAGATCGCGCCCATTATGATGCCGAGTCCGCCCGAAAGCGCATAGCTAAAGCTTATTTTAAAAATCCCCGCAAGGCTTAGGAATTCTCCCACGAAGCCGATCGTAAGCGGAAGGCCTATCGAGCCTAGCAGCACGACGCAAAAGCAAAACGCATAAAGCGGCATCACGCGCGCAAGCCCGCCGAATTCGCTAAAAAGCTTCGTATGCCTGCGGTCGTATAAAAAGCCTACGAGCATAAAAAGCCCGCCGCTTACGATACCGTGACTTATCATCAAAAATACCGCGCCGCTCATTCCTTCGCGGCTCATTGAAAAAATTCCTAGCATTATGACGCCCATATGCGCGATCGAGCTATACGCGATAACCTGTTTGATATCCTTCTGCGCAAAGGCGATGAAGCTTGCATAGATGATCATAACGATCGCTAGGGCGCACATCATCCCGCTAAAATGCACGCTCGCGTCGGGAAATAGCGGCAGCGAAAATCGCACAAAGCCGTAGGTACCCATCTTAAGAAGCACCGCGGCAAGCAGAACCGAGCCTATCGTAGGGGCCTGCCCGTGCGCGTACGGAAGCCAGGTATGAAAAGGAAAGCAAGGCGTCTTGATCGCAAAAGCGACCGAAAATGCCAAAAATAGAGGAATTTGCGTGCTAAGCGGCAGCGACAGGCTCTGCCAGTCTAGGATATTAAAGCTATACTCTCCCGTAGCCTCGTGGTATAAGTAGCTCATCGCTACGAGTCCAACGAGTAGAAACATCGAACCGAGGAAGGTGTAGATGAAAAATTTTACCGCGGCGTAAATTCTCTTGCCGCTGCCCCACGCGCCGATGATATAGAGCATCGGAATAAGCGAAAGTTCCCAAAAAATGTAAAACAAAATCGCATCCAGCGCCACGAAAACGCCCACCATCGTCATCTCTAAAAACAGAATGCAGATGATTAAATTTTTGGCGCGCTCTTTAATGCTTAGACTAAGCAGCGCCAAAAATGTAACCAGCGTGCTTAGGATCACTAAAAACAGCGAAATTCCGTCCACGCCGATGAAGTAGCTGATGCCGTATTCGCTTATGAAAGGGTGCAGCACGCTAAACGCGATGCCGTCCACCGGCTCGTAGAGTATCCACAAAACGAGCGAAAGCACGAACTCTATAAAGCTCATCGTAACGGCGTAGGTCTTAATGCTCGCTTCGTCGATCAAAAAGCCTAAAACCGCAGCTACCGCCGGAAAAAATATAACCAAACTTAAAAAGTATTCCATGCCCACCTCACAGCGCAAACGCCAAAATCAGCAAAATGAAAGATCCCAAAACCATCCACCTTAAATTTGCGCTCAAATCTCCGCTATTGCTTACGCGATCCGATCCTTCGCCGCCTTTTACCGCGATGCGAGCGATCAGATCGACACTGGCGTCTATGATCGCGCCGTCGCATTTAGCACAGATCTCGCTAAGCTTGGCGTATCCGCGCACGATCACGCGCTCGTAAATTTGCGGGATAAAATACTGCGCGATCAAAATTTTATAAAATTCGCAGTTCTTTAAATTTTGGCTAAATTTACCTTTGCCGTATGTCCAAATCGTGCCGATCGCTACCGCGCTTATCATCGCTAGCGTTATGGCGATCAAAATTACCTCCACGCCGTGCGGGATCGAAGCTTTAAAACCCGGCAGTATGCTAAGCACGAACTCAGCAAAATCGTGCTCGAAAAAGCCCGCGATCACCGCAGGCACGGCTAACACGCCCATCGCGATAAGGGCAAAGCCTTTCGCCTCGTGCGGATGGTGGGTAAATTTTTGCTTGCCGAAAAACACGAGCATTATCAGACGCACGCTGTAAAACGTCGTCATCGCAGCGCCCGCAAACAGCAGCGCCCAGATAAAATACGCGTCCGCGCTCCACGCCGCTTCTAAAATTTTATCTTTTGAAAAAAAGCCCGCGAACGGATAAAATCCGCAAAGCGCAAGCGAGCCTATGCACATTAAAATCGCCGTAGGTCGCATAAACTTATATAATCCGCCCATATTTTGGATATTTAGATCGTCTTTCATCGCGTGCATTACGTTGCCCGCGCCCAAAAATAGAAGTGCCTTGAAAAACGCATGCGTCGCCAGATGAAATAGCGCGATCCAATACGCCCCGAGCCCCGCGGCTACGAACATATAGCCAAGCTGCGAAAGCGTGGAGTAGGCGATGATCTTTTTAAGATCATTATGAACCAGCGCCATCGACGCCGCAAAGACCGCCACGAAAGCGCCCAAGCAGACGATAAAGCCGCTTACTTCGGGCGCGAGCGCGAAAATCGCGTTTGCGCGGATCACCAGATAAACGCCCGCCGTAACCATCGTCGCTGCATGAATGAGCGCAGACACGGGCGTTGGACCCGCCATCGCGTCTGCCAGCCAGGTATGGAATGGAAACTGCGCGCTTTTGCCCATTGCACCGATAAATAAAAGCGCTGCGATCATGGTTAAAATTTCAGGCTCCAAGCTCGCTGCGTTCGCAAACACCACCTCGTACCGCAACGAGCCGAAATTTAAATAGATCAGAAAAATTCCAAGCAACATTCCAAGGTCTGCGATGCGGTTCATTATGAAAGCTTCGTTGGCGCACCAGCTGTAATTGCTCCTATCATACCAAAAGCCTATTAGCAGCCACGAGCAGAGTCCGACCCCCTCCCAGCCGATGAAAAGCCCTAAAAAATTATCGCTCGTTACCAAAACCAGCATCGAAAAAACGAAAAGCCCCAGGAAGCTGAAAAATTTAGAGAAGTTTTCATCATCCCACATATAGTAGATCGAATACACGTGCACGACGCTGGATATGATGCCTACGACTACCATCATCACCGCACTTACGCTATCTATGAGAAAGCTAAATTTTGCGTCCAAAAATCCCGTGCTTATGAAATCGGCTAAATTTACGCTGATTAGGCGGTTATCAGAGACGAGCTCCATCAAAGCAAGCGACGCGATAGTGCTTAAAATCACCAGCGCCGAGCAGATTACGCCAATAAACATCTTGTCTTTGGCGCGAATGAAAACGCCTGCGAAGATCGCCGAGGCGAGCGGTGCGAAAAGGGCAATTAAAAGCCACACAAAAACGGTATCAAGCATCCGGTCCATCCTTGGAAGGATTTTTAAAATTTACGAAGCTGTCAAGTTCTATGCTGCCCGTTTTCTTATACCACAAGATGAGCAGCCCAAGCCCCACGGCCATCTCGCTCGCGGCGATCGCGACGATGAAAAGCGCAAAAATTTCGCCGTTTATATTGTCGTAAAATTTCGCCACGGCGACGAGGGCTAAATTTGCGGCGTTTAATAAAATTTCGCTCGAAAAAAAGAGCATTATCAAATTTCTTCGCTTCATCATACCCGCAAGCCCGAGCCCAAACATCATCGCAGCGACGATCAGATAGTCATTTAGACCCATTTTATCCCTCGCTCTCTTCGTAGCTCAGGCTCGCGTCCATCTGCTTATGCGCAAGCACGATAGCGCAGATCATCGCCACGAGCAGCATCACGGCGGCAAGCTCGAAAATCGCCAGATATTTCGTAAAAATAATCATCCCAAGCGCCTCGGTATCGTCGGTGTTTAAAATTTTAAGCGTTTCTACGTTGTTTGCGACCACCGCGCCGAGCACGATAATCACGAGCAAAAATGCGATCACACCGCTAAGTGCGAAAAATAGCCTTGCGCCCTTTTTCGGCTCACTTACGTTTTTATCCGCGCCCAAAAACATCAGCGCGAAGCCGTAAAGCACGATCACGGCGCCCGTGTAAACTATGATCTGCACTACGCCCAAAAACTCCGCATCCAGCAAGAAGAAAAATCCGCTCATAAATACCATGCCGCCGGCCAGCGCGCTAAGGGCGTAAAGAACGTTTTTGCTAAAAACGCTGATGCAAAAAAGCGCCAGGCAAACCGCGCTGAAAAAATAAAATGCAAGAGTTTGTATCATTGCTCCTCCTCCTGCGCGGAGCTTTGCGTAGAATTCTCAGCGTCCGCGGCGGAATTCTTTTTGGAATTTGCCTTAGATTTTTTACCTCGCGCGGCGGAACTCCCCGCGTCTTGCATGGCGGAATTTTCTTTAGAATTTTCCCCAGAATCGTCGTTCGTAGCAAGACCGCCTGTGGAATTCTCGACATGCGGCGCAACCGAATTATCTTTAAAATTTTTACTTTGAGCGGCGGAATCTTCGGCGCTCTGCGGAGCGAAATTTTCTTTAGAATTCTCCGCCAAATTTTTACTATCCGTAGCGGAATCTTCGGCGCTTTGAGAAGCGGGGTTTTCTTTGGAATTTCGCTGCGAATCAGGCGCGGAATTTTGAGCGTCCGTAACGGAATTTTCTTTAGAATTTTCGGCGTCCGCGGTGGAGCTTTCCTTTAAGCTTGCCCGCTCGATATTTTGCCGCTCGGCTAAAATTTCGCCGCTTAAGCCCGCGCCCTTTGAAAATAGAATTTTATCGTTAGCGGCGCTCTCTTTTTTAAAGCTTTCCACGGCGCTACTTTTTAAATTTGAATCCGCGCTCTTTAAGCTTGGCTCGTCGCTTGCGGCGTCGCTTTTTATATAGGCATTCGGCGTCATCTTGATCCGCTCGCCCGCGTTTTCATCCAGGCTGCCGTAGCCCGCAAACTCCTGTGCCGCGCCGTTTAAACATAAATTTTCGCCGCGGATCAAAAGATCCTCTTTAAAGCCGTAATACGCGCGCTGTTCGCTCGCAAGCTCGTACTCGCAGCCGTGCACGATAGCGATCTCGGGGCAGACGTCCGCGCAAAGCCCGCAATAGACGCAGCGCCCTAAATTTATCGAGTAGTTATCTACCTTTTTGCGGCCGTCGGCGCCGAGGCTGGTCTCCATCGCGATGCAGTTCGCTACGCAGATCTTCTCGCACAAGCCGCATCCGATGCAGCGCTCGCTGCCGCTTTCGAGCAGGCGCATAAGCTTGTGCACGCCGCGGTATCTAGGCGGCATGACAAATTTTTCCATAGGATACCGAAGCGTATGCGAGCCGCCGCGCTTAAACATATTTTTTAACACCACCCACAGCCCCACGAAAAGCTCGCCGTTAAAGGTGCGGGTTAGGAATCTACGAAGCTTATCGTCGCCTGAGTTAATAGGGGCTCGTTTATCGATCTGGGCGTATCTTGCCATCGCAATCCTCCTTAAACGATCGCTAGCGCGGTAATTAGCACGCAAGCAAGAGCTAACGGCATGCAGACTTTCCAGCAAAGCCCCATCAGCTGATCGGGGCGTAGATGCGGCCACGCCGCGCGCGCCCATAGGAAGCAGAAAAACACGAGGCTTGATTTTAACACCATCATAACGCCGCCGGGGATAAACCAAAACGCGTTGAATCCGCCCAAAAACAGCAGCGTCGTAACGACGGAGTAGGTTATGATATTGGCGTATTCGCCGATAAAAAACATACCCCAGCGCATTCCCGAATACGCCGTACCCGCGCCCGCTACGATCTCGGTTTCGTTTTCGGTAAGGCATAGCGGCGTGCGGTTGCACTCTACAAAGGCTGCGATGAGAAAGAGCGCAAAGCAGACGGGCTCTTTCCAGATAAACCACTTATCTATACCGCCGCTTTGCGCGCTTACGATGTCGATGAGAGATAGCGAGCCCGTGATCATCACGATAGGGATCAGGCTAAGGCCGTTTATCACCTCAAAGCAGGTGATCTGCAAAAACGCGCGAAACGCGCCTATCGTGCCCCATTTATTGTAGCTCGCAAGCCCTCCGATTAGCAATCCGTAAACGCAGGTGCCGCTAGCTCCGAGCAGGAATAAAATTCCCACATTTATATCGCTTAAAATCGGCTGGATGGTTCGCCCGCCGATCGTAAACTCCGGCAGCAGCGGCACTACCGAAAGCGCCACGAAAGCTCCCGTAGCCGAGATTATCGGCGCGATTTTGAAAAGAAGCTTATTCGCCCGCGCAGGGATCGCGTCCTCTTTTGTAAAAAGCTTTATCATATCCGCACCCACCTGCAAAAGTCCCGCAGGCCCGACCATAGAGGGCCCGATCCTGCGCTGCATAAAGGCAAGCACCTTGCGCTCGGCGTAGGTCGCAAGCCCCGAGAGCAGCGCGATGACGGCTAAAATCACGAGCGCCTTTAAGACGGTGGCTACGAAATAAAATGCACTATCGCTCATCTGCCCTCTCCTTTGGAATTTGAAATTTTCTCGATTTTTACGCCGGCGTAGCGCGAAGTTTTGAAAAATATCTCGCCGCGCAGTTTCTCATCAAAATACGGCAGATACGCCCCGCTAAAGCCCCTATCGATCTTTACGCTAGCGATGATTTCGCGCTTTAAGCTTACGAGCCCCTCTGCGCCGCTTTCGCTATTTTCGTTATCAGAGGTACCGACTTTGTGCGCGCCGCTAGTGCAATCCGCTTTTTTTGCACGACTAGCGCCGCTTTTATTATTAGCGGCACTCGTTTTGCCCGCATCGTCTGCTTGACAAATTTTAACGATGTCGCCCGCGCTCACGCCCAAGCTTTCGGCGATGCTAGGGCTTAGATACAGTGCGCCCGCTTCACCAAGCCCGCTGCTTGCGCCGCTAAATTTATTGAATTGATGCAGCGGATTCGCCTCATAAATTAAAATTTCGCCCTCGCCTGCTCTAAGCGGCGCGGAAGGCGAAATTTCAAACTCCTCCTCGCTAGCGGCAAACTCCTCATTTCGCAGCTCATATCCGCGGTGGTTTGCGCCGCCGTTGTCATAAAAATTTTCTAAATCGTCAAATTTAACCGGCTCAAAATCCGCGCCCAAGTTTGACGTATAGCTGATCGTGTGTTCCGCGCAAACTCCCAGCGCACAGGCGATGTCGTTTAGCTCGTATCCGCCGTAATCAAGCGCCGCATTCGTAGGCACTACGCGCTTGTCGTAGTTCGTAAACGTGCCCTCCTGCTGCACCAAGCTAGGTGCGTCCAGATCGGCTTCCAGCACGCCAAAGCTTATATCGCCCGCTTCGTTGTAGCCTAGCGTCTCGCCCGCGCTCATTTGCGCACTAAGCTCACAGATGAGCGCGACGCCAAGGCTGTTCGTGCGCGGCGGCACCAATAGCACCTTAAATGGCGTGTAGCGCTGCACCAAGCCTGCTAGACGCGCGAGCGTGGCGCTATTTGGCGTGCGGATAAAATCCTCGCCGATGATGAGCAAAAAACTCTCCTTTTTAGCCAAAAGCTCATCCACTTTCTGCTCGTCCAGCCCGAGCGTGCGGGCAAAATTTGAAATTTTACTTTCCGCAGGATTCTCGGAATTCTGCGCGGAATTTTTTGCGGAATTTTCAGCGCCATCTGCGCTTGCGGAATTTTCGGCACCGCTGGCACTCGCAACGTTCTCGGCACCATTTGTCTCCGCAGAATCCTCAGAATTTTGCGAATCCGCGGATTTCTCATCTAAATTTTGCTTCGCTGCGGCGCACGAAATTTCAAATTCCGCCGCGAGTTTCGCATCCAGCCACTCAGGCAGATCGCGCCCGAACTTTTGCAAGATCCAAAGCAGGATCTGCGCCTCCAACCCCGCGGCGTGCGGCTGATGGATGAAATTTTTGCTAAAACCTTTAATGCCCTCGTCGCAAAACGGATGAAAATAGATCCCGCTTGCCTTATTTAGCTTGCAGGCGCTGTTTACCGCATAGCCTAGATTTGGAGCGTCGCTGCGCAAAAACGTGCCGCAAACGACGATGAAATCGCTATTTTTAATGGTCTGCGAATCCGCATTATAAAATTTCGTGCCGCTAAATTTGGAAAATTCGCGCAGGAATTTTTGATAGGCAAGCGCTTCGTCGTTGATCAGAGCGAGTTTAAATTTTTGCCGCAAAAGCTCTAAAATCCGCGCTTCTTCATTGGTGATGAAACTATTAAATTTAATATTTTTGATCTCGCCGTCCTCGATGCCGCGCACGATACGGCTAAAAACCGCTTCGTTTTTGCTCGCCCGCTCGTTTGAGAAATCCCAGCCGAAGCGTGCTCCTGCATGTAGGACGCTAAAATTTATGTCGCTGCTAACGCGATAAATTTTTTCACGCGGCTCGCCTATGCCGCGGCGCTTGATCTCGTAATAAAGTAGCTCGCAATCGCTGCTGTGCGGATTGGAAGCGGGGATTTGGCGCAACTCCCAGGCGTTTGAAACGTATTTAAACGCGCTCTCTACCAGAGCCCCCGTCGGGCAGACCGCTGCGCTCTCGCCGTAGTTTACGCAATCATCATTTTCATTTACCCGCGCGATTAGGCTTTTTTGAAGTTTGTTCCATACGGCGTAGGCGTCTTTGGGCATTGCGTCCTTTTGCTCCTTACTCGGCGCGTCTCCGCCGCGCGGAACGAGCTTGAACGCATCTACGCCCAGGCGGTCTTTCGCGGCGGTGATACAGCGCTCGCAAACGATGCAAAGGCTAGGATCATAGCTCAAATAACCCCAATCCTGCACCTCGCGCGCCGTATCGCGGATAGCGTAGCTTTGAGCATTTGTGTGCATCAGATGGGCTAAATTTTGAAGCTCGCACTCGCCGCTTTGATCGCAAACCCCGCACGCCATCGGATGGTTAATACAATAAACCTGCGTGATCGCTTCGCGCTCGGCGTCGATCTCGGGGCTGCGGCTGTAAACGACCATGCCGTCCTTGGCCTTGGCGTTGCAGCTATAGACGCGCTTGCCGTCCGCTTCGACCATACAAAGCCTGCATGCGAGCGTCGGCGTACCGCCACTTAGATAACAAAGCGCAGGGATAAAAACGCCGCAGCGACGCGCGACCTGCAAGATGTACTCGCCCTCGTCGCACTCGCAAGCTTTACCGTCGATCGTGATCTTTGCCATTTTAAACCTTAGAAATTTCTGCGAGTTCGAAATTATAACCGCCAAAGCCCTGCCCGCCCGAGCCCAAAAGCGCAATCGTGCCCTTTAGCTCCTCATCCAAAATAAATTCTTTTTCCAAATTTAGGTGCGGCGTTTTGATGCGGACGCGATCGCCGTCCTTGATCTTTGCGACCATGCTAAAATACCTTCCGCCGATGAGTTTATCGTCCGCATCGTGTTTGAAAACCACGGCGCCGTCGAAATTCTCAGGCTCTTTAAGGGGGCTTAAATTTGCCCACTCTTGCGCGCCCAAATCCGCTCGCTCGCCGCGTAAGCTTAAAATTTTAACCCCGAACTTCGCCGCTATGAGAGATAGAAAGGCTTTGATATTTTCGGCGTCGGGATGAGTTTTAATAAGCGCATCGTCGATCAAAATCGCGTCGCAGCCGCTTTGCAAAAACTCCGCGATCTGCTCGATCTCCTCCTCGCCCACGCTGCTTTCGCCGCTTAGATACTCCAGATCCAGCTCCGCGAAATAGGGCTCGTCGCAAAAACTAGCGCAGATTAGCGCCAGCACGAAGCTTTGCGCGCCGATCTCGCATTTTATCAGCTCGCCCGGAAGATGCGCATCTTGCAGCGGCGATACGCTTAAAATTTCAGCGTCTTTAAGGCTAGCGGCGAGCGTCGGAGCCTGCAGGCTAAGTAGCGGCGCTAAATTTAAAATTTTCATACTCTCCCCTTTTTGGCGACGACCATCCAATCGACTTGGTTATAGCGGATCGAGCTTAAAAGCGTGGAATTTAGCCCCTCCACCAGATCTGCGCTTTTTTGAACCGCGCTGAAATCGCCCATCTCAAACATAAAGATCATCGTCTCGCCGTGAGCGGAATTTTTTAAAATTTCGCCCATACGGTTTAAAAATTTATCGCCCAGATGTCTCAAATCGTAGCGTTTCATCGATCCACCTCGCCTAAGATAATATTAGTGCTGCCGATGATCGCCGCGGCGTCGGCAAGATACTGCCCGGGTAAAATTTCCTCATAGACCGCGCAATGCCAAAAGCTCGGCGTGCGGATCTTAAGTCGGTACGGGCGGCTTTCGCCCATCGAGCGGATATAAAATCCAAGTTCGCCCTTAGGACTCTCGCTCGCGGCGTAAATTTCGCCCACGGGCGGGCGCAAACCCTGCGTAACCAGCACGAAATGCTGCATCAGCGAGTAGTTTTGCGTCATGATCTGCTCTTTGCTAGGATTTACGTAAGCGGGATCGATCGCTAAAATTTGCGGATCGCTTAGCGGATATTGTTTCGCACACTGGCGCAAAATTTTAAGGCTCTCGCGCATCTCTGCCATATAACACTTATAGCGCGCGTAGCAGTCGCCCTCGCTCGCATACGGCACGTCGAAATCAAGCTCGTCGTAGATGAGATAGGGCTCCTCTTTGCGGATATCCCAAGCATGCCCGCTAGCGCGCAGCGTTACTCCGCTACAGCCGCAGCTAAGAGCCACTTCGTGCGAGATCACACCCACCCCTTCGGTTCGCATTAGCCAAATTCTATTCGTATCGAGCATATCTTCAAATTCTTTAATATCGCTCGGGAATTCGTCGCAAAATTTTAGCATCTCTTCTAGCCAGCCGTTAGGTAGATCCAAAAATACGCCGCCGATTTTGATATTATTGTGCGTAAGGCGCGCGCCGCAGTATTTTTCTATGAGATCAAGTATGTATTCGCGCGAGCGAAAACAGTAGAGAAATACCGTCATCGCACCGATATCAAGCGCGTGCGTCCCCAAAAACAGAAGGTGCGAGCTGATGCGATTAAGCTCCAGCAAGATCGTGCGGATGATCTGTGCGCGGCGCGGCACTTCGATGCCGCAGAGCTTCTCGACCGCGGCGCAAAAGCCGTAGTTGTTCGAACCCGATGCGATGTAATCGATGCGGTCTGTTACAGGGACGAATTCCGCGTAGATCATATTTTCGGCCATCTTTTCGATGCCTCGGTGCATATAGCCTACGCCCGGGCGCGCACGCACGATGCGCTCGCCGTCAAGCTCCAGCACTAGCTTTAGCTGGCCGTGCGCGCTTGGATGCTGCGGACCGAAATTTAAGATCATATTCGCGCCCTCGCGCTCGTACTCGATGTTTTCGAAAAACGGTCTTAGCTTGCTTCGATTTTGCATTATTTTCTCTTTGTGATGATCTTGTAAATTCCGCGTTTAGCGCGTTTTACGAAGCGCACGCCGCCCTCTTCTTGATATTCTTGTAAAATTTTCTCTTGCGGCCGCGGCTCGCCATAACCGCTCTCGTGATAGAGCCGCGCGAAGTTAAAGGTATCTTTTTCATCCACGAATGCGGAATTTCGGTTCTCCTCGCCGATCCGTTCGCGCGCGTCAGATCCAAAAATTTTATCCACCTCGTACCACTTGGCAAACTCGTCTCCTTGCAGCGGATAGGACTTCAAAAGCGGATGTCCTAGCCAATCATCGGGCATTATTAGGCGCGCTAAATTTGGATGATTTTCAATCCAAACGCCCATCATATCGTATAGCTCGCGCTCCGCCCAGTTCGCGCTTTTGTAGATGCCCGCAGCGCTTTGCAAAAAGCTCTCGTTCGGCACGAAGCACTTTAGCCGCGCGCGGCGCGCTCTTTTGATATCCAAAAGCTGATAAAAAACCTCGATGCCGCCGCGAGCCTCGGTAAAATCCACACCGCTTAGCTCACATAAAATTTCATATCCCGCGCCTTTAAGCGCACGCAGCGCCGCTAAATTTTGCGCAGGCTCCACATAGAGTACGAGAGTGTTAAATTCCACGTACGAGTTTAAAATTTGGACGCCTTCAAGCGCGTCCAGATCGTCTTTGAAATCGCTCTCGTTTGCACTGGATTTAGGCGTTTCCTCGGGAATGAAAAATCTATCTTTGTAGTAATTTTTTTTACCCTGATCGCCTTTGGGATTAAATTTTCTCATCAGATCAGCCTTTTTGCTTTCTGCGCGCGGCGCGGAGTTTGGGTGCGGATCTTTTTTTGCAGCACCATCATCGCAAACTGCAACGTCTCGGGGCGCGGCGCGCATCCGGGCAGATAAATATCCACGGGCACTATGCGGTCGCAGCCCTGCACCGTAGCGTAGGTATTAAACATCCCCCCGGTATTGGCGCAGCTGCCCATGCTTATGACCCATTTGGGCTCGGGCATCGCGTCGTATAGGCGGCGCGTAAACTCGGCGTGCTTTTTGCTAAGCGTGCCTGCGATTATCATCACATCTGATTGCTTAGCGCTTGCGCGAAATATCGTGCCGAAGCGGTCAAAGTCAAATCTGCCCGCGCCCGCCGCCATCATCTCGATCGCGCAGCACGCAAGCCCGTACGTCATCGCCCACAAAGAGTTACTTCTGCCCCACGCAATCAGCTTATCGACGGTGGTAAGAACTACTGGAAGCCCGTTTTCGCGCGCGTAGTTTATCTTATGCTCTGCCAATTTAGCGCTCCTTTTTTCCAGGCGTAGATGAAACCGATGCCTAACAATACGATGAAAAACGCCATCTCCACGAGCCCGAACACGCCTAAAATTTTAAAATTTACCGCCCACGGAAACATAAAGATAATCTCGACGTCAAAAAGTATGAAAAGCACGGCTATCAAAAAAAAGTGGGAGTTCATTCGGTTAGGCTGTTTGACGGCCTCGGGACCGCTTTCGTAAATTTCGCCCTTTAGCCGCTCGTCGCGCCTATCTGCTAAACGCGAGCCTACCAAAGAGGATAGTTTAACGATGAGCGAAAAGACGCAAAAAGCTAGGATTAGCATTACGAATATTCCGAAATACGGGCTTTGCAGCGGAATTCTAGACATTTTTCGCCTCGGTTTTAAAATTTAATGTGGATTGTAACGAAGTATTGATTTAATAAAGCTTAGCGCGCGCCACTAAATTCGCTTTTAAAATTAAAATTTATATACCTCGCCCGTGCGATTTAGTGGGGATTAAGGCGCGTGTGGTAAAATTTCGCGGATTTTAAGGGAGAGCTATGAAATCTAGCAAGATAAGTCTCATTTTCTACGGCATATTCTGCGGCGTAACAATCTATTTTCTTATCTGGGGATTCGGTTTTATAGGAAACGGCGATAAAATGCTATTTTTGGTTTCGGTATTTTTGGGCATCTTTATGGCCTTTAATATCGGCGGAAACGACGTGGCGAATTCCTTCGGCACCAGCGTCGGAAGCGGCACTCTTAGCATCGCGCAAGCCCTTTGTATCGCGGCGGTATTTGAAGCAAGCGGCGCGGTAATCGCAGGCGGCGAAGTAACCTCGACGATCCGTAGTGGCATAATCGATCTTAGCAAAATGGACGTGCATCCTAGAGACTTTATCTACGTAATGATGAGCGCGCTTTTTGCGGCGGGGGCATGGTTGCTTTTTGCCAGCAGAAAGGGTTTGCCCGTATCCACTACTCATGCGATCATCGGCGGTATCGTGGGCTCGGGACTTACGCTAGGCGCCCTGCTTAATACCGCAGAGACTTCCGCATTGTGGCTCGTGCAGTGGGATAAGATCGGAAAAATAGCGATCTCTTGGGTACTCTCGCCGATTTTGGGCGGAGTGATCTCCTTTGGAATTTTCTGGCTCATCAAACATTATATTTTGGATTACAACCGCTACGCTCAAATAAAGATCGACCGCATAAAGCGCGAAAAAAAATCTCTCCGTAAGCTTCACAAAAAGACCTTCGAGACTCTGGACGACATTCAAAAGATCGCCTATGCAGAGGCGCTAAATCACGATATTTACGCGATGCGCGATCCCGATTTTGATCCAAGCGAGCTGGATAGCGAGTATTATAAAAAGGTGATCGAGCTTGACGCGAAAAAAGAGAAGCTAAAATCTCACAAAGCCCTAGAGTACGGGATCCCTGCCGTAGCGGGTATCGGCGCCTTCGTGATCTCGGCGATGCTGATATTTAAGGGGCTGCATAATCTAAATTTCGGGCTTACGAATTTTTACAACTACCTCATCATCGGTATGTCGACGCTGATTACCTGGCTTTTGATGTTTATTTTCGCTAAAACCCTGCGCCGCTCAAATTTAAACAAATCTGCGTTTTTGATGTTTAGCTGGCTGCAGGTGCTCACCGCTAGCGGCTTTGCGTTTTCGCATGGCAGCAACGACATCGCAAACGCCGTGGGTCCGTTCGCCGCCATCATCGATACGATGGCTACGAATAGTATCAATCCCTCCACTCCCGTGCCGCAGCAGATTATGATAATGTTCGCAGTAGCCCTCATAGCGGGGCTTTGGTTCATCGGCAAAGAAGTAATCGCCACCGTAGGCACCAATCTTACGAAAATCCACCCAGCCTCGGGCTTTAGCGCCGAGCTCGCAAGCGCCGTCGTCGTCATGGCGGCATCGGTGCTGGGGCTTCCGATCTCCTCGACTCACGTGCTAATCGGCGCGATTTTAGGAATCGGCTTAGTAAATCACAGCACGAACTGGTCGCTGATGAAGCCGATCGGGCTAGCGTGGATCATCACCCTGCCCGTCTCGGCGCTGCTTTCGGCGTTTGCATTCGTGCTTTTGCGCCACGTATTTTAGGCTAAATTTAAAAATCCGCTCTCTAAAATTTTAAAATTTCGCAAAATTCTACGCAGGCTAAATTTTAAAATTTCACGGCGCCGAAGCGAGCAAATTTTGCAGCTCATATTGCGGCGCATCACCGCATAAAACTCGCTTCCAGCGGCACGGATTCCGCCCGCACGCCCTGTAAAATTTAATAAAATTTTAGTTACAATCGCGCTTTTAAATTTAGGAAAGCTATGAGTAAATTTGAAATTTTTAGATCCACCCTCGCCGTGATGATGGGCTACGTGCCGCTGGGGCTGGCGTTTGGTATCTACGGCATCAGCCAAGACCTGCCCGTATGGGCACTGGCGCTAACCTCACTGCTGATCTACGCAGGCAGCGTGGAATTCGTGCTGATCGCCTTCATCGTAACCCACGCCTCGCTCGTAGATACCTTCGTCGTGGCGTTTTTGCTAAATTTTCGCCATTTTTTCTATACGATGTCGCTGCTGGACGAGCTACGCTTCGTGCGTCATAAAATTTACGCCGTATATGCCCTTACGGATGAAACCTTTGCGCTGCTAAAAGCGCGCGCGTTTTTGCGTCCCGAGGAGCTTAGCGGCGAGCGACCCGTAACGCCACAAAGATTAAAAGAGCTTGATCTGCTCTATAATCTAACCGCTGTTTTAAATCAATGCTACTGGGTTGCGGGCGTCGTTGCAGGGGCTGTTTTGGGAGCAAGCTTGAAGCTTGATTTTAGCGGAGTAGAGTTTAGCCTGACGGCGCTTTTTGCGATGCTAACCTATGAGGTTTTCAAAGCAAATCCGCAGTACAAAGTGCTATTTCTGGGCTTTGGCTGCGCGTTTGTGGGGCTTTTTATCTTTCCTGCAAAATACTTTTTATTCGGCACTCTGATTTTTGGCACTGCGGTATTGCTGCTCTTTCGTAAATACTTCGAGCGACCTTCGTACGCGGGACGCAGGCTGCGAAAATTCTTAAAAAGGAGCAGGTAGTGGAAATTTTGCCCTATATCTTTCTGGCCTCGCTCGCTACGATTTTGACGCGATTTTTGCCGCTGCTGCTTTTTAAGAAAAAGACCGCGAGTCCAAGCTTATCGTATCTGCAGAAAAACTCGGGCCTTTTGATAATGGTCGTTTTGACGATCTACGCGCTTAATACGATGCTGCCTAGCTTTTCGGGCGAGCGGGCTTTTAGCACGGACGTGCTGCAAACGGCGGCGCTGCTATTTTGCCTAATTATGGCGTTTGTCGTGCATGCTAAATTTCGCAATTCGCTCGTTACAATAGCGCTTCCTACGCTAATATATATGGCGGCACTGCGCTTTTTATTAAATTATTGATAAATTTATAAGTTAGTTTTCGATAAACTTCAAAAATTAGTTTTTAAGTTTAAAAAAGGTTAAAGTTTTATGAATTTTATCAGTCAAATGGTGCATAGCTTCGCCAAAAAATATGCCGCCGACACCATGCAAAAATCCCTCTACAACTCCCTCAGGATCGACATCACGCAGGAAAATATCGCTAAAATTCCAAACCCCGATAAAAAATATATGCTCTACATGCACGTGCCCTTCTGCCACACGTTTTGTCCGTACTGCTCCTTTCACAAATACGCCTACGAGCGCGGCGCGTGCAAGGCGTATTTCGGCGCGCTACGCGTAGAGATGCAGCGCACGAAAGACGCGGGCTACGACTTTGAGACGCTTTACGTCGGTGGCGGCACGACGCTTATAGACGAGGATGAGCTGGCGCGCACGCTGGAGCTTGCCAAGTCGCTTTTTAGCATCAAAGAGGTTTCGTGTGAGAGCGATCCCAACCACATCGAGCCTGAGAGCTTGCTGCGATTTCGCGGGCTAATAGACCGCCTAAGCGTGGGGGTTCAGAGCTTTGATGACGATATTTTACGCAAAGCTTCGCGCTACGACAAATTCGGCTCGGGCGAAATTTTGCAAGAAAAGCTATCCCGTGCAGTCGGAATTTTACCGATTTTAAGCCTGGATCTGATCTTTAACTTTCCGTTTCAAACGCGCGAAATTTTACTTCGCGACATCGAAGCGGCAAAGGCGGTGAAACCCGAACAGATCACGCTGTATCCGCTGATGAAATCGCCTTTAATGCGCGATCAAATAGCGCGGAGCCTCGGCGTTAGCAACATAGACCGCGAGGAGGAGTTTTACTCCATCATCTGCAAGGAATTTTCTAGCTGGCACCGCAGCAACGCATGGGCTTTCGCTCGCGAAAAATCAAACATCAACGACGAGTATGTAGGCACAAACCACGAATACGTGGGCATCGGAAGCGGCGCGTTTAGCTTTTTAGGCGGCAGGCTGCTCGTAAATGCGTTCAACCTCGAAGAATACGCAAGCAGGGTGCGCAAAAACGAAAGCACCGTCATCGCCACTTGCGATTTTAGCAGATCCGAGCGCGCGAAATACCTCTTTTTGACCGAGCTTTTTAACGGCGAGATCGATATCGCTAAATTTAACGCCGCAAACGATCTAAATTTGCGTCGCGAACTGGGCAGAGAGCTTAGCCTGCTAAGGCTTGCAGGAGCCGTGCGGATCGAGGGCGAGATCATCCGCACGACGGAATTCGGCGCGTATTTGTGCCTTGTTTTGATGAAGGAATTTTACACCGGCATGGACAAGGTGCGCGCGGCGTTTCGCGACGATGCCAAGATTAAGCGCGCTAGACAGCTCATTATCATGGACGAAAGCGAATCCGCAGCAGCTAGCGCGGCAAAAAGCGAGATAGCGTCGTAAATTTTGCGCCCGACCGCCGCTACTAGCGCTTAGGCGCATCCGCGACTTGAGCGCAAATACCGTCTGGCATTTAAAACACAAACGAATTTTTGATTTCAAAATTTAGGAAACGCCGCAATGAAACGCAGAATAATCAAGCTATTCATTTTATTTCTGTTTTTTGTCCTTGTATTTGAGCTCGTCGGCAATCTTTTTAACTTCGGCCGCTTCCCGTTTCATAAAAGCTGCGAGGCGTTTATGATGATAAACCGATATGATAGCGGTCGTCCAAACGATGAGTGTATAATGCAACTTATGGATGAAAATCGAACGGCCGATCTTTTCTTATATTACTTTAAAACCAAATATAATCACGAGGAGCCATTGTCAGAGCTGGACGAAAAAGCTATAAAATTTTTAAATATTCCGAACTCGAAGATAATCACCGTAAATAAAGATGGCTTGGAAAAGAAATTTTTAATACGCGATTAAAATTTAGCGAAAGCATTATGAAAGAGCTATATAAAATTTATCTGAAAGATAGTAAAAAGAGCTTCGTAGCTACCGGAAATACTACTCATTACGACGGCAATAAAATTTTGCCGCAGCCGTTTGCTTTAAGCATCGTTCAATACGACGGCGATAGCGGATTTTATCTGTTCTATCTCGACGAATCGGGAAAAGAGCAAACCGATACCTATCATGAAAGCATAGAGGGTGCGTTTAAGCAGGCTGAATTTGAATTCGGCGTAAAGAAAGAGGATTGGAAAAATTTAAATTAAGCAAGACAAATAAAGGAGCTTAAATGATCGAAGTCGAGATAAAAAACGAATCTTGCAAAAAGACCGAAGTTACGCTTGCAAATATCGAAATTGTTAAGGATGCCGTAAAGGAATTCGCCTATAAAAGCTTTAAGGGCAGCTATCTGTTTTTTGATATTTACGGCGAGATAGACAGGGATTTTCGCATGCTTGGAGCAATCGGCGAAGGAGATGAAAACAATATCCGAAAAATAGATCTTAAAAAATATGAAAAAAGCTCCGTAGGCGCCACCAACATATCGCAAGATATACAGGGCGCGAAATTCTGCACCTACTTCAAGCTGGATCAAAGTGAAATTTTAAAGCAAATATTATATTATATAGCCTATGAAAGATTTGAAGGCGGCTATTACGCAAAGGGTAAATTTATAGGCAAAAATAGAGGCGATCTTATTTTATCGGCATCTGCGGCGATGTAAAAAATTGCGCCGAAATAAAGAGCGTCGATTTAGATGAAATAATAAAAAGTATGCCTAAACTCTCGGAATCAAATAATTTTTATATTAACGAGTTTATATGAGATCAACCAAACGGATCGATGAGGTAAATTCTATCGGCAACCGATTAAATTTAAAAAGGAGATACTATGAAATTTAAAATTTTAAAACCGAATGAACTATACGGCTGGGTTTTTAACAAAGATGAAGAACTTTATAAGGCTTTAGGATTTGATTGCTGGATGGATTCGTTTGTTCGCATATTAGCTAAAATTCCGGGTACCAGGAAAAAAGATATTTTGGATTACCTTGAATATGAAATCTTTGATTGGTACGAATGGTTTGAACTATATGGGATTATCCAAAGCGACTATAAGCTAGCAGACGAAGATAATCCTGAAATTTCAGCCTATCCGACATACGCGGGAGAATACTTCGGAGTAATGGGTCAACTATTTTTAGGGGGTATGATAGACTTCGGCATAGAGCGCGGAAATTTAAGAAAGAAATGGGCTGACTTCGATACGAATTTATCCAAGATCGATCTGGGTATGTCGCTTTATGAGAAGTGGATCTATTTTAGAGATAATTTCTTTTTTGGATATAAATTTTTAGAGGAGGACAAAATAACTCCCCAAGCAGAGATAACTTGGAAAGACCCTAACACATGGAGCAGATTTAGCCACTGGATGTGTATGACTAAGGCGGGCAAAGAGTATCGTGATAAAATTTTAAAGCCGAAGCTTTATGAAAAGTATAAGGATGTGGTTATAGAGGTGT
>ERZ773083.841-NODE-841-length-23132-cov-3.546085_pt1 | contig 23132 bp, 25 predicted proteins | sample MGYA00511465_ERZ773083 | MGnify/ENA primary metagenome ERZ773083 (study PRJEB29015, sample SAMEA2738001) | human oral metagenome | biome: human oral; feature: human-associated habitat; material: dental | place: China | collected 2060 ... | reverse complement strand
CGGTGTGATTTATTTTGTCTGTATGTTTGCGGTCGGCATGATGGGCGTGGTACCGATCCTCTATCTCTTTTATCCGACGGTGTTCGGCGTGGTAGGAGGCCCCATTGTTCTGCTCTTTATGGCAAAAGTACAAAAGCCCTGGGCACTCGTGATTTTCGGTATGATCACCCCGATTATTATGTTTCTATTCGGACATACGCTTCTGGTGCCCGGCGTAGCGCTTGTTACTATGCTGGTTGCGGAGGGCATACGGCGTATTGGAAAGTACCGCTCTCTGCGCTATAACATGCTTGCATATGTGGTCATGGCGACCATTCTCTGCAGTTCTCTTCTGCAAATGCTCGTGATGAAGGCGCGTTATTTACAGTTCACCGAGGCGGAGATGGGAAGAGAGTACACGGAAGCCCTTGAAAAACTAATCAGTGTCCGAAACTTGGGGCTCGTATACCTCGGCGCCGTGCTCGGTGGCGTTGTCGGCGCATTTCTCGGGCGCAAGCTCTTAAAAAAACACTTTGAAAAGGCAGGAATTGTCTGATGAAGCGGCAGCTAAAACCCTGGGAAAGTCTGCAAAGTCCTTTCAATCCGAATCCCATAACGAAATTGCTCGTTATGGGATTTTTGGGCATAAGCTTAGTGCACCCGCTTCACCCCTTCGCGGAATGGGGAATTGTTTTCGTACTTTCAATCTTTTATCTCTTAAACGGCGACCGGAAAAGCGCGGTGCAAAACGCAGTCATCTTTGCGCTGCTCTGCGCCTTTCCCGGGTTTCCGAAGCTCTATGCGCTGCCCATTGTCTTAAAAATGTTCCTGTCCGTGCTCTATATGTTCCGGCTTGTCTATTTTCCCGTTGCGAGCGGACGTTTTCTCATGAAGACTTCGGATGTGGGGAGCATACTGGCATCCATGGATTATCTGCACATTCCGCAGAGCATCTCCATTCCGGTCGCGGTGATGTTCCGCTTTTTCCCATCCTTTGCCGAGGAGCGGCGTAACATTGTGATGGCCATGAAGATACGCGGCCTCCGAACGCGGAATCCGCTTCGCTATCTCGAGTATGTGACCGTTCCGCTGCTCATCATCTCTTCCAACATCGCGGAGGATATCGCAAAGGCGGCGGAGTGTAAGTGCATCGAGAATCCGGTGCCGAAGACAAGATACACGCCAGCGCGCTTACAGCCGGTGGATGCCGTGTATGCGCTCTCCATGGGCGGGCTCATGCTGCTCGGCTGGATTGTGTTGCGCTAGGAGGGATGCCATGCTTGAGATAGAGAACTTTTCACTTTCCTACGGGGAGGGAGAGCCGGTCTTACAAGACATCAGCCTCTCCTTAAAAGCAGGGGAGTGCCTAGTGGTCACAGGGGAGAGCGGCAGCGGTAAGTCCTCTCTGATTCACGCGATCAACGGCCTTGCTTTTCACTATTATCAAGGCGTAGGAAAGGGACATATCCGCTTCGAAGGGAAGGATATCGAAACTCTGCCGATTTATAGGATTGCGCTGCAAATCGCGAGTGTGTTTCAGAATCCGAAGACACACTTTTTCAATGTGAATACAACGCTGGAACTGCTCTTTTACATGGAGAACATGGGGCTTGACCGCGCGGAGATGGACAGGCGCTTGGAGGAGTTACTGAAGATATTCCCCATAGAACATCTCCTCGGGCGAAATATCTTTGCGCTCTCCGGCGGCGAAAAACAGATATTATCGGTCGCCTCCTGTTACCTCGCGGGCTGCAAGCTCATTGTCATGGATGAACCCTCTTCCAATCTGGACGAGGCCTCGATTGCGGTTCTTCGGAAAATGCTGCCGATGTTAAAGGAAAGGGGCATAGCCCTCCTCATCGCGGAGCACAGGCTCCACTACCTGACGGAACTCATGGATCGCCTGATTTTCTTGGAGACGGGGAAGATAGACAGGGCGTTCTCGCGGGAAGAATTTCTTTCCCTTTCCGAAGACGAGCTTGCGGATATGGGACTTCGGAGCAGGGAAAAACCCGTGCTTCGGCTTCCCGCGTGGAAAAACGAGGGAGAGCTGACCGTGGAAACGCTCTGCTGCCCCTTCCGGCGGGGCGAAGAACTGAAGCTCAGTCAGGTCTCCTTTTCCTTCGGAAAAATCTATGGCATCGTCGGTGAAAACGGTTGCGGAAAATCCACGCTGCTCCGCGCAATGACGGGACTGGAGGCGCCGAAGAAGAGTCACATCACGTTTCGGGGAAAGCCGCTATCCGGGCGTGAGCGCATATCACGCTCTGCCCTGGTCATGCAGGATGTCAACAGCCAGCTGTTCACGGATTCGGTCGAGGAAGAATTGCTGCTCGCATGGAAGGGGAGATGCCTGAGAGAGAAGACGGATGGGAAAATACGAGAAAAGGCAGCGGAAGAGGCAGCGCAGCGCGAAATCGAAACTCTACTGCAGGCGCTCGGTCTCGCGGAGTGCAAAGAGCGCCATCCCATGAGTCTTTCCGGCGGACAAAAGCAGAGACTGGCGCTTGCGACCTGCCTCCTGCAGGATGCGAACTTTTTCTACTTTGACGAGCCGACCAGCGGCATGGATCGCAAAAACATGCTGCGCATCGCAGCACTCTTAAAACAGCAGCAGCGGGAGGACAGAATTCTCTTTGTGGTTTCTCACGATACTGCCTTTTTACAGGAAGTCGCGACGGAATGCCTGGATTTGGAAACATTTCGGAAGCGCACGGCGGAAACAAAAGATAGAGGAAGCGGCTCGGAAAGCAAAGATTGAATTACGGCGAAGTTGAGTGCAAAAGGCGGACTGGCGGACTGTTGAAAGGCAGTCCGCTTTTTGCTTTGATTGTGTCCGCTTTTCGGGACATGCGGGGTGGTAGACTGGAAACATAAGAAAAGCAGAGGAGGCAGCAAAATGAATCCGATCTATTTCACCGTTACGGGGACCAATTACTACTACGGAAACGAGTATTTTAAGCCGGAGATAAAGCTTCGACTCATCAAGGAGCCGGATAACAAGGCGGACAAGGAGGCAATCCGCGTGGAGATCGAGGGGCTCGGGAAAGTGGGCTATGTCGCGAACAGCCCGCACTCCGTGATCGGAGACAGCTACAGCGCAGGGCGGCTCTACGATAAAATCGGAGACGCTGCGGAGGGGAAAGTGCTCTATGTCCTGCCGCAGGGAGTGCTCTGCACGCTTGTGCAGGGAGAAGAAGGAGAGAAACAAGAGCAGAGGGGAAAGGTGTGACCGAAGTGATTTTGTTTCCGTCCTCCTTTCTGAATCCCCGAGAGGTGGATGAAGACCTTGCGGAAGAGTATCGCGCGGCGCGTTTGGGCGGCGGTTTTGAGACAGTGGTCTTCGACTACCAAGCCTGGTTTCGGGAACAGCGACTTAGGTTAAGTTACGTTCCTGAGCGGGAAATCACGGCTGTTTATCGCGGCTGGATGATGAAACCGGAACAATACGCTGTCTTTTACCGGGAGCTGCTCTCGCAGAAGATACGACTCCTCACAACGCCCGAGATGTACGAGAAATTACATTTATTCCCGCGGGTATACCCGGAGCTTTTGCCGGATACCGCGCGTATGCTTACATTTCCGCTGCATACCGAGATCGATGTGCGGGCATGTCTGAAGGTGTTTCCTCGTTTCTTGGTGAAAGACTATGTGAAGTCCGTGAAGGGCAGCGAGTTCCCTGCCTATTTTGACGAGAACTGCTCGCAGGAAGCATTCAATGTATGGATGGAGCTTTTTTACCGTTACCGCGGAGACTTGCTGACAGGCGGAATCTGCATTAAAGAGTTTCTGAACTTAAAGCGCTATGAAGGCAGGACCAACGAGTACCGCGTGTTTTATGTGAACCATGAGCCGATTTGGATAAGCCGTAATTCCGGGCAGGAGGGCAAGGTAGCGGAGCCGCCGACAGAATTGGTGCAACGATACCGGAAACTTGGCAGCGTTTTTTACACCCTGGATTACGCAGAACTGTCGGACGGAAGCTTTACGATACTGGAATCCGGAGACGGCTCGGTTTCCGGGCTTGCGTCGGGGGAGGATGCAGCGGGCTTTTATCGAAAGCTTTATCGGGCGCTGAATCAAAATCAGATATAGTACGAGTTCTTTGTGTTAATCGAAAAATTTGCTTAAAATCTGATTATCCATTGAAAACACTGGATTTATGGGCATTTCGGAAGGGTTGAAAAACCTCATTTTACTACAAAATTACTACCGAAGAATGAGCCTTGACACGCCGAAAATCCATGAAATGCCAACATACGGACACGGTAACGCCAGCGGGCGGGCCTGTCCTGCCCCACATGAAAACTGAATATTGACCGGGCTTTGGACAGCCCCGCGCCATAGGAATGAAAACCCTATGGCGTTTTTTTATGCCCATTTTCAGAAAGAAGCCGGACCATTTCGCGGTGAATCAATACCGGAAATTTAAGATGGCAGCGGGTGTTGTATGCTCTAAAAGACTTCTTAATCAAGCGGTTGAGAAGTCTCTTAGAACACACAACCTAAAATCGAAGAAAGGAGCGCAAGTTATGAGAAAAAACGAGAAAATCACTGCTCTGTATGAACGACTGAGCCGTGATGACTTTGGCAAAGATGATGACCAACAGCGTGAGAGCAACTCCATATCGAATCAAAAGGCTATGTTGGAGGAGTTCGCCGCACGGCAGGGCTTTACAAACATTGTCCATTTCACGGACGATGGCATTAGCGGCACCTGTTTTGACCGTCCCGGATTTTTGGCAATGATGAAAGAGGTTGAAGCCGGGAATGTGGAGTACCTGTGTATCAAGGACATGAGCCGCATGGGTCGTGACTATCTGAAGGTCGGTCAGATTATGGAAATCCTGCGTCAGCGTGGCGTTCGCCTTATCGCCATCAATGACGGCGTGGACAGCGCCAGAGGGGACGATGATTTTACCCCTTTCCGCAACATTATGAACGAGTATTACGCCAGAGACACCAGCCGTAAAATCCGTTCCACTTTCCAGTCCAAAGGCAAGTCCGGCAAGCACCTTACAGGCACGGTCATTTACGGCTATCTCTGGAACGAAGCCAGAGACCAATGGTTGGTTGCCCCCGAAGCCGCCGAGGTGGTCAAGCGCATCTTTGCCATGACGATTGACGGCTACGGTCCGTATCAGATCGCCAGCAAACTGAAATCGGAAAAGGTGCTTATTCCGTCCGCTTACCTTGCCAAGCACGGCGAGGGCGTGAACAAAAACAAGACTTTCAAAGATGTGTACGGCTGGGGTTCTTCCACCATCTGCAACATTCTTGAAAAGCGTGAGTATCTGGGACACACCATCAACTTCAAGACCCGAAAACACTTCAAGGACAAGAAAAGCCATTATGTCCCGGAGGACGAATGGACAATTTTTGAGAATACCCATGAGCCTATCATTGACCAGCAGACCTTTGACCTTGTGCAGAAAATCCGAGGGAATGTCAGACGCTACCCGGACGGCTGGGGTGAAGCAGCTCCCCTCACGGGCTTGCTCTATTGTGCCGATTGCGGTGGCAAGATGTATGTCCACCGCACCAACAACGGCAAGCGCATTTCTCAATACACCTGCTCACAGTACACAAAAGTTCCTTGCGGAACGCTATGCAAGACCCAGCACCGTATCAATGAAGATGTGGTACTGTCCCTTGTTTCAGAAATGCTCAAAGCCATTGCAGAATATGCCAAGCATGACCGAGCCGAGTTTGTCCGTGTGGTGCAGGAAGCGCAGTCCAGCCAGCAAACAACAGAAGTTAAGAAACAGCGCACACGCCTTGCTGCCGCTAAGCAGAGGATTTCCGAGCTGGAAGTCCTGCTCTGTAAAATCTATGAGGACAACATTTTAGGAAAGCTGTCCGACAGCAGATACGCCACTCTGGACGCTCAATACGCAAAGGATCAAGCCGAGCTTACCGCCAAAATCTCTACTCTGGAAAAGGCTATCAAGAGCTATGAAACGCACGAAAAGGACGCTGACCGTTTTATCGCTCTGATTGATAAGTATGAGAACTTCGACAAGCTGACCATTGCCATGCTCAACGAGTTTATCGAGAAAATTCTTGTGCATGAGCGTGACCGCAAAGGCAGTATACAGACCACACAGGAGGTTGAGATTTACTTCAATTTCGTTGGGCGATTCGTTCCCCCGGCGTTTGGAGAAGTGGAGCTGACCCCGGAGGAATTGGAGGAAATCCGCAAGCGTGAGGAACGCAAGGACAGGCTTCATCAGAACTACTTGAAACGGAAAGCCAGCGGAGCACAGAAGCGATACGAGGACAAAATCAAGGGGAGAAAAAAGGCGGAAATCGAAGCTAAGAAAGCCGCCATTCGTGCAGAGGACATTGCAAAGGGCGTGTTTATCCCTGTCAGCAGTTTACCGCACAGAGAGCCGCAGAAAGGAGAGCAGACCGCATGAAACTGACCTACACACAGCAAGGGGATTATCTCATTCCCGACATTACCATTCGCCAGCCGAGAAAGGCACTTGGACACTACGGCAGACTTCGCAAAGCCTACTTGCAGGAGTTCCGCCCTATCCTGTTCAATGAGCTGGTGCTATCCGAAAAGCTCTTTAAGCATTGCCTTGAGATTGAAGAAGCCGCCCGACACCGCATTGACACGATCCTGCCGGAGCTGGCAAAGCAGTACGGCGTGACCGAGCAACTGAAAGCTGAAAACCAAATGGAATGGGTGCGGCAGATGAACGCTTGCAAGGCACAGGCAGAGGAAGTTGTGAAAGCGGAATTGATTTATGATTGAGCGAGAAAGTCCGGGCAGAAAACTGTTCGGGCCTTTCTCATATATTCCAAAGTTGCGGTAGAATTGTTCACAAGTTTTATGGTATAACTTGAATACAAAATTGAGCAACAAACCTGAATTTGTCAGAAAATGAGGAATAGTTGAAATGGAGGCGCTATAATAACATGAAGATTGAAGGGAACCAGAAAGAACTGGATGCAATGGTAGAATTTCATAAGGGAAACCGTGTCGAGGGGCTGAGACTGCAAGAAGAATTTGCAGCGGAATTTCGTAAGGAGTATAAAGACAAAGATCACTGTCCTTGCCTGAAAGCCTGTCGTTATCACGGAAACTGTAAGGAATGTGTAGCAATCCACAGAGCGAATCAGGAACATGTTCCTAATTGTATGCGACCATTGATTAATAAAAAATTGAAATTGATGTCAGAATTAACAGAGCATACCTTGGCAAATGAAATAGAAGCTCCACATGAGATTTTAAGAAAATAGGCAAGTCAAATACCAGTCGCAAATTGCAAGTGCAAGTTGGACACCTGCACGGTAGAACTAAGTGAATCAGAGCGTCGGTCAGGATGGAAGCCGCTGGCTTCCATCCTGGGCGATGCTACCGCAGCCTTCGGCTGCGTAAACAGAGTCGAGGAACTCGTCAAACAGTTCCTCCGGGGTACGGTAGCCCAGTTTCTTGCGAGGCCGTCCGTTTAATTCATCAGCTGCAGCCAGGATATACTCGGCAGAGAAATCCTCAATGGACGCTCCCTTGGGCACAAAGGCGCGGAACAGCCCGTTGTGACGTTCGTTTTGGGGACGTTCCCACGAGGTGTAGGGATGCGCAAAGTAGACTGCACAGCCCCAGTTCTCGACCTGACTGAACGCAGAGAACTCCGAGCCGTTGTCCACGGTAATGGTCTTGAATACCTGTGAGAACTTGTCTCCGAATTCTTCCCTGAGTGACTGCATGGCGTTCAGAACGGAGTCTGCATCCTTGCCGGGAATCCGGATGGCAATATAGTTCTCCGTTTTCTTCTCCAACAGGGAGAGGACAACAGCCTCTTTACCGTCCCTCTTGCCGACCACGGTGTCACCTTCCCAATGACCTTCCTCGATGCGCAGAGCCGCGATCTCAGGCCTCTGGGAAATGTCTGTGCCGAAGGTCTTCTTGTGTTCATGGGGCTTGGAGTCCTTGTGCTGCTTGCATTTCATGGCTTCGGGCAGTTCTGTCACAGACAAGTCAAGGCTGCCTGCCCAGACCTCATTGTAAAGCGTGTGGGTGCAGACCATCTCCTCTGCTGAAAACAGCCCGTGCAGACGAGCATATCCGACGCAGGCATCCAACGACCACTTGTGTTCTTTGACCTGTTCAATTATCCAGCGAATGAAGCGAGTGCAGTGACAGATCCGGTGTGGTCTCCGAGAACGCTTTCTGTTAGCCTTGTAGACCGCTTCTCCGCGCCTTGCCGAGTATCCGGGTTTCCTGCCCTTGCTGCTCTTTCGGGGCGGTGTGCCGCGCCGCAGCTCGTTGGCGATGGTGCTCGGCGAACAGCCGATCTCTCTGGCGATGGCTCTGTTTGAGTACCCCTGGCGCTTGAGATGCTGGATGGCTCCTCGTTCCTCTCGCTGTAAGTGCTGTCCCTTCTTGCGTTCTGCCGATTCTGTGATATAATCTTGGCAGTCCATAGTGATTGCCCTCCCTTGGAAGATGTTGTGTGCAAACTTCATTCTACCATGTGGGGAAAATCACTATGGATTTTTTTCTTAGGCGTCCAACTTCATTTTACAATCGACCTCTAAAAATGGTATAATAAATCAATTCAAAAAAAGAAAGAGCGGAGGTAAAACATGAAAGAAAGCGAAGTTATCCTAAAGCGGCAGTCAACTAGATTATTTTTTAAAAATGGTGATACAGATTTTTTCTTTAATTGGTTACTAGGAATTGGCGAAGTGTTTGGTTTTTCACACGGGGAGCTTTATTACCTCGCACAACGGCTAGGGAAATCTCCAAAACCAAGTACTTGGAAAAAGGTATTTCTATCTCATGCAGACTACCTTGCACAAAAGCTAGGTAATCCAGATTTAACCAAACAAAGTAAAGCCCAATATTACCTAGCACAAACCTATTCTATTCGTTCGGCTATCCAATTTATTAATCCCTTTTCCGAGGAGTATCTTCCCACTGTTCAACGGATGGAAGAATCTTTTAAGAAAGCAACTTATTCATTAAAGGCACCTATTGAGGAGTTAACTATTCACTATCAAGAATCCTACTTACCCGGTTATTACCTCCATAGTGGTGATGATTGTCCAACACTAATTATGATTGGTGGTGGGGATACGTATCGGGAAGATCTGTTTTATTTTGCAGGATACCCTGGATGGAAACGAGACTATAATGTTTTAATGATTGATCTCCCAGGTCAAGGCTCTAATCCAAGTAGAGAACTCACTTTTGATGTGAATGCTGCTACTCCAATTTCACTATGTATTGATTGGTTAGAAAACAAAAATCCTAAGTTGAATCATTTAGCTATTTATGGTGTTAGCGGAGGTGGCTATTTCACTGCACAAGCTGTTGAACAGGATACAAGAATTCAGGCATGGATTGCTAGCACCCCAATTTATGATATTGCCGAAATATTTAAAAAAGAGTTTGGATCCAGTTTAAAAACTCCTAGTTGGTTAATGAATGCTATTTTAAGACTGGTTGGAAATTTAAATGAGTCCGCCGATTTAAATCTTCAAAAATATGCATGGCAATTTGGAACTACTGATTTTAAAAAAGCTATTGATGAGGTTTTTAAGAGGGCAAAGGTTGTAAATTATCAAAAAGTTCAGTGCCCCTGTTTATTTATCATGGGAGAAGGAGAGGGTGCAGAATTACAACGTCAAGCAAAGGTAGTTTACGAAGCCGTTAAATCCAAAAATTCCCATACTAGACTTCAGATATTTGAAGCGGAAAGTGGAGCGGATGCCCATTGCCAAGTCAACAATTTGAGACTTGTCCATAATGTAGTCTTTGACTGGTTAGACACTCTATTTGAATAAGAATAAGAACGCAAATTGCAAGTGCAAGTTGGACACCTGCACGGTAGAACTAAGTGAATCAGAGCGTCGGTCAGGATGGAAGCCGCTGGCTTCCATCCTGGGCGATGCTACCGCAGCCTTCGGCTGCGTAAACAGAGTCGAGGAACTCGTCAAACAGTTCCTCCGGGGTACGGTAGCCCAGTTTCTTGCGAGGCCGTCCGTTTAATTCATCAGCTGCAGCCAGGATATACTCGGCAGAGAAATCCTCAATGGACGCTCCCTTGGGCACAAAGGCGCGGAACAGCCCGTTGTGACGTTCGTTTTGGGGACGTTCCCACGAGGTGTAGGGATGCGCAAAGTAGACTGCACAGCCCCAGTTCTCGACCTGACTGAACGCAGAGAACTCCGAGCCGTTGTCCACGGTAATGGTCTTGAATACCTGTGAGAACTTGTCTCCGAATTCTTCCCTGAGTGACTGCATGGCGTTCAGAACGGAGTCTGCATCCTTGCCGGGAATCCGGATGGCAATATAGTTCTCCGTTTTCTTCTCCAACAGGGAGAGGACAACAGCCTCTTTACCGTCCCTCTTGCCGACCACGGTGTCACCTTCCCAATGACCTTCCTCGATGCGCAGAGCCGCGATCTCAGGCCTCTGGGAAATGTCTGTGCCGAAGGTCTTCTTGTGTTCATGGGGCTTGGAGTCCTTGTGCTGCTTGCATTTCATGGCTTCGGGCAGTTCTGTCACAGACAAGTCAAGGCTGCCTGCCCAGACCTCATTGTAAAGCGTGTGGGTGCAGACCATCTCCTCTGCTGAAAACAGCCCGTGCAGACGAGCATATCCGACGCAGGCATCCAACGACCACTTGTGTTCTTTGACCTGTTCAATTATCCAGCGAATGAAGCGAGTGCAGTGACAGATCCGGTGTGGTCTCCGAGAACGCTTTCTGTTAGCCTTGTAGACCGCTTCTCCGCGCCTTGCCGAGTATCCGGGTTTCCTGCCCTTGCTGCTCTTTCGGGGCGGTGTGCCGCGCCGCAGCTCGTTGGCGATGGTGCTCGGCGAACAGCCGATCTCTCTGGCGATGGCTCTGTTTGAGTACCCCTGGCGCTTGAGATGCTGGATGGCTCCTCGTTCCTCTCGCTGTAAGTGCTGTCCCTTCTTGCGTTCTGCCGATTCTGTGATATAATCTTGGCAGTCCATAGTGATTGCCCTCCCTTGGAAGATGTTGTGTGCAAACTTCATTCTACCATGTGGGGAAAATCACTATGGATTTTTTTCTTAGGCGTCCAACTTCATTTTACAATCGACCGTCAAATACCAGTTTGGCGAACTGATAAAATCCCTTTAGGAACGAAAGGGCGCACTTCTATACTCTCTGTCGAGAATAGTGCGTCCTGCGGAGCGTCATTCTCTGTCAGCAGAAGAAAACTGCTTGCCCTCGAATATTGCGTCACTTCGTTCCGTCAAGGGAGCTACACTCCCTTGCGACGCTTGCGCGTCTATCCCTTGTGGACTTGCCGTCCGCAAACGGTTTGAAAACCGTTCGCCGCCAGCAAGTTTGAGTAGCAGCATTGCGGAGGTTTGTTATATGGCAAGAAAGAGAAGAGTCAAGTCAGTCAAAACGGAACTTGTTAAAAAAGCTCGTGAGGCGATGCTTGCCGCCGTCCAGCTATACAATAATCCTCAAGTGACATTTAAGGCAGAAGCATTTATAACTTTAGCGGTAATTGGCTGGACATATATGCTTCACGCCTATTACAGAAGCATAGACGTTGATTATCGGTACTACCACACAGCGGGCAAAAAGAAAACCTATGACAAGACCAAATACGGCGCATATAAGCACTGGGAGTTAGAGCGATGTCTAAATGATACCGCTTGCCCATTGGACTCAGAAACTACAACGAACTTGCGGTTTCTCATTGGGGTGCGACATGAAATTGAACACCAGATGACGGACAAAATCGATGAATATCTAAGCGCAAAATTACAGGCTTGTGCGATAAACTTCGATTATTATATATGCAAACTCTTTGGCAATAAATATAATCTGAGCAAAGAGCTTTCGCTTGCAATCCAGTTCGCCCCCCTTTCGCCAGATCAACGCGAAAATCTGCAAGACAATTTACACATTACCAGTAATGTTAAAAACTTTGTCGTTGATTTTGAGAACGTGCTTTCAGAAGAAGCACTTCGGAGTTCTCGTTATGCTTACCGTGTTCTATTTGTCCCTATAAGCGCAAAACGTCCGGGGCAGGCTGACCAAGTCGTTGAGTTCGTAAAAAGCGATTCACCTCTTGCAGAGGGCTTGGAAAAAACCTATGCCGTCATAAAAGAAACTGAAAAGCGGAAATATCTCCCCGGTGAAATCGTCAAGCTAATGAAAGAAAAAGGCTACGATAAGTTTTCTATCAACAAACATACTGAGTTGTGGAAATCTCGTGATGCAAAAAATCCCAAGTTCAGCTATGGGGTACTTGTCGCAAATACTTGGTACTGGTACGAAACGTGGTTCCGCGAAGTTGAAAAACATTGTACCGCTCATGCAGTTGACTTAAAAAGTAAATAAGAGAACACTGAAATACAGACCGTTGACACGCGCCGTGTGCGCATAAAGTCAGCGGTCTTTTTTATCCCCAAAATCAAAAAAGGAGGTCAATCACAATGGCAAAACTGAAAACCCGTGACCAGCTTCGAGCCGAAAAGGAACGAGCTGAGACGCAGCTTGCACAGGAACAGCACAAGCTGGAGCGTCTGGAGAACCGAAAGAAGTATCTGGAGAAAGGCGAACGCACCAAGCGCACCCACCGCCTTTGCAATCTGGGCGGCACGGTTGAGAGCCTTGCCCCGGAGGTCAAAGATCTCACACGCACCGAAATGACAGAGCTGATGGAACACATCTTTTCTCTGGCAGAAGTCCAGCGAGCCGTCCGACACATGACGATTACCCATATCAGCCAAGCGAACAGAGAAAAGGAGCTGAAAGCCGATGGCACTATTTCATCTGAGCGTCACGCAGACTAAGCGAAGCGCAGGACAGTCCGCTATTGCTTCTGCCGCCTACCGAGCCGGGGAACGCTTGTATAGCGAGTATTATGGCGAGTACAGCGACTACACCCGCAAGGGCGGCGTGATATGCTCCGACATTCTCCTGCCGTCCCATGCACCGCCCGAATACGCAGACCGTCAGACGCTATGGAACGCCGTGGAAAAAGCCGAGCGTGGTAAGAACGCCCAACTTGCATACAGCTTTGACATTGCCTTGCAGAATGAATTTTCCCTTGAGGAAAACATCGCTCTTGCAAGGCAATTTTTATTGGAGCAGTTTGTGAGCCGTGGCATGGTGGTTGACTTCGCCGTACACCAGCCAGACCGGGAGGACGGCGGCATACCAAATCCACACTTCCATGTGCTTTGTCCTATCCGCCCCATCGAGCAGGACGGCAAATGGGGCTGTAAGCAGCACCGAGTTTACGAGCTGGACGAGGACGGAAATCGTATCCAGGACGCAAACGGTAAGTATGTTTTCAATGCCGTTCCCACTACCGACTGGGGCAGTCCCGAAACGCTGGAACATTGGCGTCAGACATGGGCTGAACTATGCAACGCCAAGTTTGCAGAGAAAGGGCTTGATGTTCGCATCGACCACCGAAGCTATGAGCGTCAGGGCGTGGAGCTTCTTCCCACCGTCCATGAGGGCGCAACCGTCCGGGCGATGGAGAAGAAAGGCATACACACCGAAAAGGGCGAGTTCAACCGCTGGATCAAAGCCACCAACGCCGTGATCCGGGACATCAAGAAGAAAATCGCTCTCCTGTTCGATTGGATTGCCGAAGCAAAAGCCGAACTGTCCAAGCCGCAGGCACCCGACCTTGTTTCTCTGCTGAACGCCTATTACACCCAGCGCAAAGCCGGGGCATATTCCCAGAAAGGCAAAATCAGTAACCTAAAGGAGATGAACGATACCTTCAATTACCTGCGGGAGAATGGCATTTACTCCCTTGAAGATTTGGAACACCGTGTCAGCGAACACAGTGCTGCCACAGAGAGCTTGAAAAAAGCGCTGGACGAACAGACCGCCAGAATGAAAGCGATTAAGCGGCTCTATGACAGCTCCGCTGCTTTCCGGAGCTTGAAGCCTGTCTATGACGGCTTGCAGAAAATCAAGTTTGAGAAGCCCAGAGCCAAGTACAAGGCAGAGCATGAAGCGGAACTGATACAGTTCTACGCCGCCAGACGAAAGCTGACCGGGGAGTTCCCGGACGGCAAGGTGGATATGAAAAAGCTGTCCGACGAGTATGACGAGCTGGAACAGGCGCACGAAACCACCTATGGCGAGTTTAAGGCTGTCAGAGACGATTTACACCGCCTTTGGAAGGTCAAGTCATGTGTAGATATTTCCGCCCGATTTAACGAGCGTACAGAGGAACAAAAGCTCCAAAATCGACCACAAACACGACAGAAAAAGGAGGAACTATCCCAATGAATTACACCCAAGCACAGATTGACCGGGCGAACGCCGTCAGTCTGGAAGATTTTCTCCGCACACAGGGAGAGGCACTTATCAAAAGCGGACGGGAATACCGTTGGAAAGAGCATGACAGCCTGACCGTCCGGGGAAACAAATGGTTTCGCCACAGCCAGAGCAAGGGAGGCTATCCCATTGATTTCGTCATGGAGTTTTACGGCAAGTCCTTTCCCGAAGCTGTCCAGCTCCTGACCGGCGAAAGCGGCGAAGGACAGACCGAAGCCACCACAGCACCGCCCACAGCGTTCCACTTGCCCTTGCACAACCGAACAGCCGACAGAACAATTCAATATCTATGCGAAAGCCGAGGTCTCAACAAAGCGCTTGTTGAGGCTTTTCTTCTTTCCGGGGATATTTATGAGGACGCAAAGCGGCACAATGTTGTCTTTGTCGGCAGAGACCGAAACGGCACACCGAGATATGCCCATGTACGAGGGACGGCAGACACATTCAGACAGGATATTGCCGGGTCTGACAAGTCCTATCCGTTCCGCTATGAGGGAAACGGCAACCAGCTCTTTGTCTTTGAAGCACCGATAGACCTTTTGTCCTTTATCTGCCTTTATCCGCAGGACTGGCAGACAAGGAACTATCTTGCCCTGGGCGGCGTTTCTGGCAAAGCCCTTGACCGTTTTCTTTCTGAACGCAAGGACACCCGAAAAGTGTTCCTCTGCCTTGACAGCGACACCGCTGGAAATGAAGCCTGCACACGACTGGCACAGTCCATTCCCGGCGAGATCGCCGTCATTCGCCTTGTCCCGGCAAGGAAAGACTGGAACGATGTTCGCCGTCAGCAAGCGGATATTCCAAACCGCAAATTCATAGCCGAGACAATCACGCTGCGAGAGCTGCCAACTGCCCAGCCTGTCCCAATGCTCCGTATGGCTGATGTGGAGCTGACGAGCGTGGAATGGCTATGGTTTCCGTATATCCCATTTGGAAAGCTGACCATCATACAGGGCAATCCCGGCGAGGGCAAGACCTACTTTGCCATGCGCCTTGCGGCGGCTTGCACTAACCGAAAGCCCTTGCCCGGTATGGAAACCCTTGAGCCATTCAACATCATCTATCAGACCGCCGAGGACGGTCTGGGCGATACCGTCAAGCCCCGATTGATGGAAGCAGACGCAGACCTCGAAAAAGTGCTTGTCATTGATGACAGGGACACACCGCTGACACTTGCCGATGAACGTATAGCAAGGGCAATCCGGGAAAACGACGCAAGGCTGGTTATCATTGACCCTGTACAGGCTTTTCTGGGCGCAGATGTGGACATGAACAGAGCAAACGAGGTGCGCCCGATATTCCGCAGTCTGGGAGACATTGCACAGGCTACCGGGTGCGCTATCGTGCTGATCGGACACCTCAACAAAGCCGCAGGAACGCAAAGCACTTACAGGGGCTTAGGCTCCATTGACATCACAGCGGCAGTCCGTAGCCTACTCTTTATCGGCAAGCTGAAGGACAGTCCCACAACGAGGGTGCTTATCCATGAGAAAAGCTCCCTTGCGCCGCCCGGACAGTCCCTTGCCTTTTCTCTGGGAGACGAGAAAGGCTTTGAATGGATAGGAGCTTATGACATTACCGCTGACGAGCTTCTTGCCGGGACGGACACCGCCAAGACCGAGAGCAAGACCGCACAGGCAGAAGCACTGATACTGGAACTGCTGGCAGATGGAAAGCGTATGCCGAGCGCAGAGCTGGAAAAAGCGGTCAATGAGCGTGGGATTTCCTCACGCACCATGAGAACGGCAAAGAGCCGTATCGGGGACAGACTTGTGACCGAGAAAAACGGTGCTTCATGGATTTGCCATCTCCGAGAGTAACGCAGGAACAAGGCAAGCGTGGCAAAGACGGAAAAGGTTTTATAGATACCTTAATGTTGCCGCCTTGCCTTCTTCCCTCATACCGATCACCGTCCGATGATGAAAAGTCACCGGGCATTTTTTATTTACAGGAGGATTTTGAATGAACAATACCGCAACCAACAGTACCCCTTGCCCGACTGTCAGAAAGCAGATCGGCAAGACAACCTATATCGTCCGTGTGCATTTCAGCGAGACCGCCAAGGAGACGATGGAGGACAAAATCAAGCGTATGCTTCGTGAGGAAGTCCGCAAAATGTGACTTCTTTTTGAATTTGATGAAAAAGTCCTTGACTTTTCGTCTCTGGCAAAACACTAAAAAACATACTTATTTCCTGCGGGGCCAGGCTTGCCCCCTTTGACATAAAAGAGCTCCGCGACCTGATGGAAACGGACGAAATGGAGCTCGACACCCTGGGCGACAGCAAGGCGGCGCTGTTCGTGATTATTTCCGACACGGACACCACCTTCAACTTTGTGGCAGCCCTCATGTATAGCCGGTTATTCAACCTGCTCTGTGACAAGGCGGCTGACCTCTACGGCGGGCGTCTGCCCGTCCACGTCCGGCTGATCCTGGACGAGTTTGCCAACATCGGCCGGATACCGAACTTTGACAAGCTGATCGCCACCATACGGAGCCGTGAAATATCGGCCTCCATTATCTTGCAGTCGCAGAGCCGGCTAAAGACCATCTACAAGGACGCGGCGGATACCATTGTCGGTAACTGCGACAGCACCTTGTTTTTGGGAGGCAAGGAGAAGTCCACGCTCAAAGAGATTTCGGAGCTTTTGGGGAAAGAGACCATCGACCTCTACAACCAGTCCGAGAACCGGGGCAGCCAGATTTCCCATGGCCTCAGTTACCGGAAGTTAGGAAAGGAGTTGATGACCCGGGACGAATTAGCAGTAATGGACAAAGGCAAATGTATTTTCATGCTGCGGGGCGTGCGGCCGTTTTTGTCGGATAAGTACGACCTGACGCGGCACCCGAACTACAAATACACCGCCGACCCTAAAAATGTCTTTGACATGGAACGGTACATGAAGAAACAGCGGGCCGTGGTGAGACCCGGCGACGCCTTTGATGTGTACGAGATCAATGTAACCGAATAAACCAAACACATTTTTAGGAGGAAGTAATTTATGGAATTTTTCGACAGTGCAGTTGGCGTTTTGCAGATCCTTGTTATCGCATTGGGCGCAGGTCTGGGTATCTGGGGTGTGATCAACCTCTTGGAGAGCTACGGCCAGGACAACCCTGACAGTAAAAGCCGGGGCATGAAATAGCTCATGGCGGGCGGCGGTGTCGCCCTCATCGGCATTACCCTAATTTGGAGGGACGGTTTTGGCTGAAAATTAGTGAATGAAGTGAATTATAATTATCTGATTGACGAAATTCCATTCATAAAAAGCTGCCCTGAAAAAGAGATCAGCTCATCCAGCGGAATCACCTTTTTGTCATAAAGCCATCTGCGGTAAATGTTAATTGAGGTCACGCCCAAAAAGGTGTTGATGATATTTTGCTGTTCCTGCGTATAGGCCGCATAGGGATTATAGCGTGACCGATTATGCACCATCATGGACATGAACAGCCGATCTGCAAATTCACGATAACTGGATGTGCAGATGATCTTCTCCATATAGGGTTCTTGGCTGGCCATAAAAGTAAAGAACACACGGTTGACCTCTGTGAAAGGGGCATCCGGCGGCAGTTGGTCGATCTCTTTGTAATATTCCTCCGAAAGCTCTTTCAAAATATCTTCATAAAGCGCCTCAATGGTTGTGTAATGAAGATAAAAAGTCTTTCGATGGATCATGGCACGATCTGTCAACTCTTTGACGGTGATGTCTGAGGCATCCATCTCCATCACCATTTTTTTGAAGGCATCTTTGATTGCTGCTCTTGTTTTCTGTACCCGCAGGTCTGTTTTTCGTTCCATTGGCATAAGTATCCCCTTCCGTTTCGATGACGTGAGAATTTCTGATATCTCTCATAATAATATCCAATTTCTTAAAAATGTGGCGTAATCAACAGGGTCAAAAACTCTGGCGATTGAATGATGTCCATGTGGATATTATGATGTGAATACAAAAGAAAATCAACAGATGGATATTATTTAAGGAGGTAATTTTCATGGCGGAAAAAATCGTACAAACCGCAGGACGGCAAGCATTGGGGGATTTTGCCCCGGAATTTGCACACTTCAACGATGATGTGCTTTTTGGTGAGAACTGGAATAATCAGGACATCGACCTGAAAACCCGCTGCATTATCACTGTGGTGGCTCTGATGTCTTCAGGTGTGATCGATAGCTCTCTGAAGTTCCATATTATGAACGCGAAGAAAAGCGGTGTATCTCAAAAGGAAATGGCGGCGATCATTACGCATGTAGCCTTCTATGCTGGCTGGCCAAAGGCATGGGCAGTTTTTAATATGGCGAAGGAAGTATATGCGGAGGCGTGAGGACTAATTGAGGGAAATCAATATTACGGACGGAAGTACCGTGGTACGGGCCGTTTTGAATGAGACAGTTGCGGCAAAAGATTTTGAAAAGCGGCTTCCGTTCAAGTGCAGTGGCTATGATTCCGGCATCGACTATTGCTGTACGGCGGCAAGCGGTGTGTTTGACCCAATGGAGCTGCAATCCGGGTGGAAAAACGGAGATATATCCCTTGGCGGCGGTTGGTTCGCTCTGTTGTACGGTGGAGAAGAAAGTTCTTCCTCTTACCACAACATGATGATCATCGGGCATATTCTGGGAGCTGACCTGCCAAAAGTAAAGGCTATGCCGGAACGAGTTAATTTGACGATAACAGCGGCAGAACAACAATAAAACCTATTTTGCAAAGGAGATTGAGCAATATGAAAATTCAAGACAAAGCAGAGTTTGATAAGATCAATGATTTCGGTACAGGCAATCCCAACGATATGTTTGCCAAGTACTTTATCGGCAATTCCTACCTGAACCCCCTTGTGGTTCCTGGTAAAGCGCCTCTCTTTCTGGCCAATGTGACCTTCGAACCGGGCTGCCGCAACAACTGGCACATCCATCATGCGGATAAGGGCGGCGGCCAGATTTTAATTTGCACCGCGGGCGAGGGCTGGTATCAGGAGGAAGGCAAGAACGCTGTGGAGCTGCTCCCCGGCAAGGTCATCGTGATCCCCGCAGGTGTGAAACACTGGCATGGAGCCAAGGCGGACAGCTGGTTTGCCCACATTTCCGTAGAGGTTCCCGGTGAGAACTGCTCTAATGAATGGCTGGAGCTGGTAAATGACGAACAGTACAGTGCATTGAGTAAATAATAGGAGGTAACTGCCATGCAGGATCAGAAACTTGAATTAACACAGGAATGGGATAAGACCTTCCCCAAAAGCGATAAGGTGAATCACAGCAAAGTGACCTTCCATAACCGCTACGGCATCACGCTGGCGGCGGATATGTATGTACCAAAAAATGCAGAGGGCAGGCTGCCTGCCATCGCTGTGGCCGGGCCGTTTGGCGCAGTAAAGGAACAGGCTGCCGGTCTGTATGCCCAGACGATGGCGGAGCGCGGCTTCCTTACGATTGCCTTTGATCCTTCCTATACCGGCGAAAGCGGCGGAGAGCCTCGCTATGTGGCCTCTCCGGATATCAACACCGAGGATTTCAGCGCAGCGGTGGATTTCCTGTCCGTGCAGAACAATGTTGACCCAGAGCGCATCGGCATTATCGGTATCTGCGGCTGGGGCGGCATGGCGCTGAACGCCGCCGCAATGGACACCCGCATCAAGGCCACCGTCACCTCCACCATGTACGACATGAGCAGGGTAACGGCAAACGGCTATTTCGATTCGATGGACGAGGACGCCCGTTATAAGCTTCGTGAGCAGCTCAACGCCCAGCGCACCGTTGATTATAAGAACGGGACCTATGCGCTGGCTGGCGGTCTGCCCAGCGAAGCCCCGGAGGAAGCACCCTTCTTTGTGAAGGATTATGTCAACTATTATAAGACCGAGCGGGGCTATCATCCCCGCGCACTGAATTCCAATGGCGGCTGGAACATCACCTCCAACCTGTCCTTCCTGAACATGCCTATCCACTGCTATGCCGGTGAGATCCGCAACGCGGTGCTGGTCATTCATGGCGAAAAAGCACACTCCTGCTATTTCAGCAAGGATGCCTTTGCCAAGCTGAAGGGCGACAATAAGGAACTACTGATCATTCCCGGCGCTGTTCATACCGATCTTTATGACAAGATGGATGTGATCCCCTTTGATAAGATTGAGAGTTTTATGAACACTTACCTGAAATAATGGCTGTAAAATTGCCGGGTGTAAAGAGAGTCTCTTTGCGCCCGGCAATATCTAAAAGGAGGCATTTCGATGCAACGAACAAAAATCGAATCAAAACAGTTGGATGAAGAAAGAGCGCTCTATCATCTGACGGGCGCGGATGTGACAGACTGTACCTTCGCCGGGCCTGCCGACGGGGAGTCCGTTCTGAAAGAAGCGCGGGATATCGCTGTGTCGGAATGCCGCTTTTCTCTGCGCTATCCCATGTGGCATGTGAAGGGCTTTTCGATGGAGCATTCTGCAATGGATGAGCTGACCCGCGCCGCACTTTGGTATGCGGATAACGGAACGATCACTCATTGTGAATTGGGCGGGATCAAGGCTGTCCGGGAATGCTCCCATATCCGCTTGTCCGATTGCCGTGTCCATTCCGCGGAATTTGGGTGGAAATGCGATGATATCGTGATGGAGGATACGGAGATCGTTTCGGAATATCTCTTTTTGGACAGCCGGAATGTACGATTGAACCGGGTGCAGATGCAGGGCAAATACTCATTTCAATACATGGAGAATCTGGAAATCAGCGACAGCACACTGGATACCAAGGATGCCTTTTGGCACAGCAAAAATGTCACCGTAAAAAATTCCATTGTGAAAGGCGAGTACTTGGGCTGGTTTTCAGATGGACTTGCGCTTATCAACTGTAAGATCACCGGCACACAGCCGCTGTGCTACTGTAAGAACCTAAAGCTGATCGGCTGCACGATGGAGGATTGTGATCTGGCCTTTGAATATTCTGAAGTAACTGCGGATGTGCATGGACATATTGATTCCGTGAAGAACCCCAAATCCGGCGTCATTACCGCAGACAGTGTGGGTGAGATCATCATGGAGGATGCCGTGATGGACTGTGAAGGGAAAGTTGTCCTGCGCAAGAGGTCTGAATCCACGGCCTGTTAATGGCTGTTACCCGGCATCTGAAGTCAATCGTTCCGATTACCGGAACAAAGAAGAATATGAAATATCAGGACAAAGCAAGTTTCAAAAAGGCCAATTACTTTGGCACTGGCATCCCCAATTTTATGCTGACAATTAGGTATCGCTTTCTCCTAACCACAATATGCGTTGCGCCCGAAAAGCTATACTTCGGGCGCATATTTGCGTGCCCCTTGTGCTAAACTAAAAGAGATTCCTAAGCCGAGAGGCCAAGAAAAAACGGTAGAGAGGAGATATGACAGCATGGAAAAGTTGACGATTGCGGAGGCAAAACGAATCAATGACACTATGGTCTCCGAGGCGCATTTAAAGCTGCACGCGGCGAATGTAGCGGCATGCATGGGCGCGATGGCAGCGCACTTCGGCGAGGACAGAGAGCACTGGGAGGCGGTCGGTTATCTCCACGACTACGACTATGAGAAGTTCCCGGAAGAACATCTTCTGCATACCGAGAAAGAGCTGCTAGCCGAAGGCGTGCCCGCGGAAGATGTGCGCGCCATTTTAAGTCATGGCTACGGACACCGGAACGAGGTCGAGCCGAAGAGCAAGATGGAGAAGAGCCTCTACACGGTCGATGAACTGAGCGGCATCATTCAGGCGGCGGCGCGCATGCGCCCGAACGGCATAGCCGATATGGATATCAAGAGCTTCATGAAAAAGTTTAAGAGTAAGGGCTTTGCCGCGAAGTGTAACCGCGAGATTATCTTGAAAGGCTGCGAGATGCTCGGTATGGACATCAAAGAGGTCGCGGAAATCGCGATTGCAGGCATGAAGGAACACGCAGAGGAATTGCAGCTCACCGGAAATCAGGCCTGAATCAGAGCCCCTTTTAGGACAAAACAGACAGGGAGAACAGCATGGGACAGAAGAGACCTAAGATTAAATTGACGGTCATTGACCGGCGCGGCAAGATGGGCTGCCATCGAGGTCACCGGATCGGACAGACCTTTGACTATGACACGGAGCGGGGGGAGCTCTGTCCGATGGCGATGCACTGCGCCTTTCCCTATATTGACATTCTTCGCTACGGCGGCAAATTGCCGGGACAGCCGGAAGGAGTTGCGGAGTTCTGCTGCTCCGATGCGGACACGATTATGGTATTCCGGGCGGAAGTCGTGAAAGAGGAAGAAAACCGACCGTGACAGAAAACAGTGAGACACGGAAGGGAGCAAACGCGGAAAAGTGTCAGCGATACGTCGGCGCTTTTCTTTTATGCGGCGGAAAGAGCAGACAAGGTCGGCGAAATTCTGCTAAAATGCAAGAAAATCCGTAGCAATCGGATGCAGAAATTGTTGTCGGAAAGAAGAGAACTTGCCGCTTGAGAGCGGAGAGGAGTCAGAGATGCGGAACGTATATTTTGTGCGGCATGGAGAGACGGTCTGGAATGTGGAAAATAAAATCTGTGGGGCCACGGAAAGTGCCCTGACGGAACGGGGGCGGGAGCAGGCGCGCGTCATCGGCAGAGAGATCAAAGCGCGCATGGACGCGGGCGAATTGCAAATTGACCGTATGCTCTGTTCGCCGCTTAGCCGCGCGCGGGATACCGCGCAGGAAATCGCAGACATACTCAAACTGCCGCTCGCGATCGAGCCGCGCCTCCGGGAGCAGAACTTCGGCATCTGGGAGGGGACAGCCCGGGACGGCGAGGGCTTTCAGCGCGCCAAGGAAAACTTTATTGATAGCTTCGGGACAGGTGAGTCCATGCTACGGCTC